>Ga0131853_10026731_pt1 | contig 10376 bp, 5 predicted proteins | sample TergutLab28metaG_FD_92764 | JGI IMG/M metagenome (GOLD analysis project Ga0131853, IMG submission 92764) | Labiotermes labralis P1 segment gut microbial communities from Petit-Saut dam, French Guiana - Lab288 P1 (version 2) (version 2) | ecosystem: Host-associated > Arthropoda: Insects >... | reverse complement strand
TATTTGGACCTAGGAGGGACGAGATAACGGGGGAATGGAGGAGATTGCATAACGAGGAGCTAAATGATCTGTACTCCTCACCCAATATTGTGCGGGTGATAAAATCGAGAAGAATGAGATGGGATGGGCATGTGGCGCGTATGGGTGAGGAGAGGGGGTGTATAGGGTCTTGGTGGTGAAACCAGAGGGAAGGAGACCACTGAGGATACCTAGGCGTAGATGGGCGGATAATATTAGGATGGATCTCCAAGAAGTGGGATGTGGGTATATGGACTGGACTGGGCTGGCCCAGGATAGAGACAGGTGGCGGACGCTTGTGAGTGCGGTAATGAATCTTCGGGTTCGGTGAAATGCGGGGAATTTCTTTACTAGCTGCAAACCAGTTAGCTTCTCAAGAAGGACTCTGGACCATGGAGTAAGTAAGTAAGTATGATTTTAATACAAGCTGGATATTTCTCATCGTATTCAAGGCGACCCTGCCAAGTAACCGAGTGACAAAATGAGAAGGGACCCCTATCCAACTCCCCCCCAATTTAACCTGCAGGAATATTCATGACTGCTGAATTGTGGCGGACTCCGCTATGAAGAGCGAAACACAAGCCTACGTATCAGGTCTTTCCAGTGGTCTGAAAGAGACAAATAGGAAAGACGGGAGGTTAACTTATTGTTCACATTGGCAGGGGTTTAGATTTTACGGATGGCGGTTTGTTAGTTTGCCAGTCTAAATCAACGCGAGAATATCCAGAGGAAATGGAGTGGTATTTTTAACATGCATTCAGTTAATATCATTCGAACCGTAATCTAACAGTCTAATTGTGACTGACAGTGCCCCCCATCACGGTGTGAAATTATGATGAGTCCATAAAAAGTTACTGCAGGAAGATCAGATAACATGACTTTATAATCACGGGTTGCAATACGTTGCAGGCTTGATAAAACTGAAACGTATTAAAATACAAATGTCAGCAAAGTGCAAATTGTATGTGACGTATTTCATTTTAATACATGTAACGTGCATCTTTTATTACTTTGTACTATGACCAACAAAAGCACAATTATTCCACAAATTATTACGCTCACTGGAGCGTAATAATTTGTGAAATAATTGTGCAATTGTTGCTCATAGCACCAAACACAAAAATACAAAAATACACGTGTGACGTAGATGACGTAGCTGTAAAGGAATTTCACACTGTTCTGCGTCTCCCTTCTTAACACTGCATAATGAACCCGACCGACATTACCCGAGAGTCTGGTAACAGAGTACGTGCTTAGGGAGCAAAAATTCTTTTAAACAACATAACGCGCAGGCTTACGCTTGAAATGGTAACAACAGACCATTGCACGTACCATCCGTTACGCTTTAACTGAAGAATTACTGAGACAGCTCAACGGACCAGCGGAAACTCTCACCGAGATCATTTTTATTTTTCATCGATAACCGTCATTTCGGTTAGGACGCCGAGAGCTATTGCACTGTGTGCTGGAGGATATTGAGCTGTTACACTTCGTCTACAAAAGTACAGCACATACTGAACATTTTAATTTCGGGAAATACATCAGTGTAAACTTCAGTGCTTTACCAGTATCACTAAATGTGTGTATGACGAGCTGGAAAAATGCAACGAGAAAATAAAAAATGAGGGGCTACTTCGTCACAAAAGAAAAAAATTGAAACCACAGGCGTATTTTAAATATATAAGACACATGATAGCAGAGCTCCGATGCACACCCAAAATTGGAGATTACAGCCCGGCACCCCCCCCCCCAAGTGTAAATTAAATAAAACAGAGATGTTGTTGACAATAACATTTTACGTAATTTACCGTTCAACCGAAATTAGCCAATGAAATCGGCTGATTACCGTACACTAGGATTTTGAAAAATGAAATAAAAACTTAGGATGTCTTAGATAAAATTAAATTAACCAAGAGGTTCATGTATTCATATAATAAAACCAAATAGATGCACTAAGTTCTCAAATTTATGTTTGGAATAAAACTCTGCGTGTTTCGGACAGTTCCGCTGTCCATCATCATGAGTTTTTCACTGTACACACAGCAAACCTGTACAACATATACCATTGCTGTGTGTACAGTGAAAAAAATTGTCCGAAACACGTATAGTTTTATTCCAAAAATAAATTTGAAAAATTTGTGCATCTAGTTGGTTTTATTATAAGAATTTATCACGATACATGGTCACCTTAACTTCAAATTCAACCAAGAAGTTTATACCTTGTGATTTAAATTAGGCGAGTGAGTCAAGGAAAATATACTCATAGGCTATTTGTGTATGTACATATGTATATAAATTCAGTTTTCAGCACTTATGTGTAAAACTTCGGAGAATAGTAGTTTCGTACTATGATGCATTTTCTTTAGTAAATGAGTGAAATCACGAAAATGCGTATTCACGTTTGTCGATAGCCGGACCGAGACACAAAACCTTTATCTACAGAATAAGGAACAACAGCGTCGACTAGTCGAGTCGTTTGCGACGTTGAGCGACGGACGTAATAAAAAGACAAAGCGTAAGTTTCAAAGACACGCTCTATTGATTACAAATGTTTGCAGGATCAGAAAATGATTGGTGGCAGAGTAACAGCACTCACCATGTTAGCAATATCTGAGGAAAGGATTTAACAACACTGAGCTGCTCATTCGTTCGTAGCAAGTTGGATGAGAATTGAAAAAGTGCGTGGAAGTTTATCACTGAAAACACTGACAGGGTGTATCGAACTGTAAGTGTGTTAGCCGTCCGCAAACCACGCTAAGAAGTTTCAAACAATTGTGCTAATTGCGGCGAAACTCTGAGAACAAACCAACTTCACAGTTTTCTTTACCCATAAATGAGTAGGATGGAAGTTCCTCTAGAGAGGACAGTGAGGCCCACATTGGATTAACAGAGTTCCAAGTTGGGTGCAGTGAACAGAATAGCTGTGGGAGGGGTGAGGCTGTAGTCACCGGTATGTGTCTGATAATGTTAAGGTGGTTATACACAATAACACATTTCTAGCAACAACCAATCTAATTTACTTTTTTACTTCATTTTTTTGGGGGGGGGGGGTTATGCAACCAATTCACATGGGAAAAATTGCTTGAAATGGTACTTTAATTTTGGTTCGCAATTTTAATCCAATTTTTTGGGTGATTTTTAGTCGTCTTACGGTTTTTCAAGTGCCTTCGAAATCCTGTCACCTACAAAATTGGGACTTTGCCACCGATTGAATCCCGACATTCGCGTAGATAGAAACGGCATCTGACAGCATTATCTGCCTTCAAGTATGTCGGAAATATGACACTCTGTTCACTCGGGGATCGAAAAATTCCGGGCGCCAGGTGGTCATGGCTCCTAGATAACTGAATTTCGAGCCAAAAATTTCGGGAAGTATCTATTAGACTTTGACTTTTCTGAATACCGGTTCACCTAGTAACCGCTACTAAAAACAGGTAGCTCATAACTACCAAAAAAAAAGAGTTGGATTAATATCTTAGCAGGAAAACGCGTAGAAAAACTTGCAGCGTCTTTGCCACAACCGATGCACAAAACGGAGAGAAAGATAAAGGAAATACGACTTGTAGGTGTAGGTGTTCTGTTGTACTCGTAGGTTTTTTTTTTTGCATTTTAATGTTGTATTGGGAACTGTAATACAGGATTTTAAGTTAAGAATAGTTACGAGTATTTCTCTTTTTCATTTGGGCTTTATATACTTTTCGGCGCGTTTCTGATTAAAAAATCGCGCAAGGCTTATAATTTCGGAAGAATATCTTTAGTGTGCATGAATAAGTGTGATTTATTACACACACACACATACACACACAAACACAAACACACATACAAACACACACATAAACAAACACACAAACACACACACACCCAAACACACACACACAAACAAACACACAAACAAACACACACACACACATAAACACACACACATACACACACGAGCGCACACACACACAAACACACACACACACAAACACACCCGCACACAAACACACACACACACACACACACACACACCCACACACAAACACACATACAAACACAAACACACACACATACACACACACACACAAAGGGAAGTTAGTGAAGGTTTTTGTTCAATTTTAACCAAAATGGACTAGGTTCGACAGTTTTCTGTAGAAATTCGCTATGTAAAATTTTATCACGATCTGTCCTATATGAGCCGTGTTCTTCATGCTGACGGATAAACGGATGGACAGTTATGATAAAACTAATATCTGCTTTCCATACGAGCTTTGCGAAATCGGCTAGAAACCAGAATGTAAAGGTTGATAATATTAATCTAATACCCAACGCGTGAAAGGGCAAAGGAAGGTTCGTAGAATTAATACCCTAAAAGGGCATGAATCTCTGACAAAATCAGGGCGGACATGAGTGTCCTGTAACAATGGCATAGTTATGGTCACAATGTGTAGTGTGGTATGGGTATGAATGCCTAAAGACAACACCCATTTCAGTTCCCTGAACTCTCCTACATCGGCACAGCTGTGAATGTTATATCCGCATTTCGCCTGCAGATGGTGACACCATACGTAATAAAATGTTCCCCAGCTTCGCGCGGAGAACTACAACAATCCCATACTCTTTTTAAGTTCAGTTGCGTTCACATCTCACAGGATATGGCACATGATGAAAAAACTTGAAACTGAACTAGAAAATAACGATAAATTCAAGGAACAAGCAAAAGCCGAAAGCAAAAGTGATACAAAGTGATCCAAACCGAAGAACTGCATGTTTTATGTCGACGCTGTTCTCCGTATTTCCGGTTCTAATCTCGGTCGCAATATCGCCTGTTCTGACTGATGATTCACACTGCTTCCCTGGCTGTAAAGTTCCGTGACAGGGCTGTAAGTGGGTGCCGACCGCGACGTCCCACATCCTTTCAATTAGTTATTGACTGCGATCCATTAATTCGGTCCCATTCGACCCGAATTACAGACAGGCTCATTAGACTAAAAATAAATAAATAAATAAATATACTCGAACCCCGTCTAGGACACCAGCTATACCGAGAGTCTTTAAATTTTCACTTTGGCTAAATCCAGAGGAGTGTCTATATATATATAACGAACATATCATTCCAGCTCATATCCAGTTCACTATATATAATCCTTCTTTGATACTGATGCCATTAAAGTACGTATAAATACAGAATCTCGAAATAATATCCGTTACTACGGAGCATTACAGCAGCCACAGATTAAGGGCTCTTTGAAAAGACAATAATTTGAGGGAAGAATTTTCTAATACATGCTTTCTTCAAATGCTTGACTACGCGGTGAGGCCAGCAGGAGTTATACATGTTAACCCTGTGATAGGCTAGTACTATCTGTTTTGTCGTTATACATGATAGGTCGGTACTGCAGTGTCTGCCTTTCCCACCGAAGTTCATAGCGTACCGCTGTAGGTCAGTGTCTGTTACTTAACACTGCATTAAAAATGTACCGGTATTTCTAGAATATTTCAAATTACTGATGAGACGCAACTACGAAGAACAGTCTTTAATTTTCAATCAGATTTAGAGTACTGGAAAATAACAATCACAAATTCCGATTAACACTCTCATAAGAATTTTACATATTTTAACTTTTTAGACACAATTTGTATAATACATTTTACGAGACAAAGTTTCAATTTTATGTATCCCACTGTTGTAAACACAATTTGCACGTCACGCCCTTTGAGACAAACTATCTAATTTGATGTAATCCATGGATGTAAACACGATGACATCCCAAATTGTGACTCAATTGACAAAAATAGGCCTGAAGATGACTAAGCTATAGTCGAAACATGTAGCCTTATAATTACCTCGCGTAATAAAGTGATTGTGCTGACGTACACTATTTAATATTATATTGGTCTCATAACACATAATTTCGAACATGTTCCCTTTATGGTTGGAAATCTGAAGGTGAGGAATAATTAAACAACACATTTTGAAGGGGCAATAAGGAAAAAAGGGAGAAAAAATAAAAGTAATTGCGTAAAATCACGCAAAGTAGGTTATACTATATGATTTAAACGAATAAATCTGAATTGCCGATGGAACAACTTTTTTGTGCCTAAAATATATGCAAACAGAAAAAAACACAACATCAAGACGACAGAAGGGCAGAGTGGGACAAAGTAGGAGTATTTGTATAGCGTCTTTACAGTGCGCAGTGTCACACCACACACTCTCTTTCACGACAACTTGCACAACTCCATTTGCCTTCTACCATCTCCTGGGCGTCATGTGTATTTACCTAACATAACATAAAAAGGAAGTTCACTATCTGCAGACAAGGACTATCCTTTGTCTTCCTTCCTTCCTTTACACGTTTAAAAAGTTCTCACACTGAACACACAACAACGACAACACTGTAAAGCAATCCAAAAGTAGAGATATTCGAATTGTGTTAATGTTTTCTAATAGAACTAAGAAAAGGTTTACTTAAACACAATTTGAAATGAACAAAAATTTGAAAATAATAAACTTAGATACTACCTGGAAATAAAATAATTATGTTTATAGGTCATCTATCCAATTTCAAATCTTCTATTTTAAGCCGTAACAAAATATTATACCTAAACTAGCATCAACCCTATAGAATTTCAATAGGGCACTGCTGTAGTTACGACAAATCTCTTGAATTACGTATAACCTGTGTATTATCCGCAAGTGAGTTTCCTGGAGCATGATTGAGAATAATATTTTGCTACTTTGTGCCCGAGGTTCGTAACAGTATGCAATCAATTATTTACCCAGAGTGTTCGGCCACAGACGAACACATTTCGTACGTACTAATTACTTTCTAGGATGCGCCTTTTGGGGCAACAGGCTGGGCAGTCCAGGACATCGGGCAATAGTATGTGCGTGCATCTACCACACACACACACACACACACACGCACACACACGCGCGCGCGCACGCAAAATACACGCACGCACACACACACGCAGGCGCAAGCAGGCGCACACACACGTACACGCACACGCACGTACACGCACACACACGCACGCAGGCCCGCACACACACACGCGCACGCGCGCACGCACAATACACGCACGCGCACGCACACGCACACACACGCACACGCACGCAGGCGCACACACACACACACACACACACACACACACACACACACAGGCACACACACTCACAGGCAATCAATTTGTTTTGCGCTTTGTTACTTACCGTAATACAAAGTGCTGCTTTGGTTTTAGAGTAATGGAAACAAGACGGAAGCGTATGTGTTACTGATAAAATGTGAAATCCTTTACTGCACGAAATATACATTTATTCCTTAAAATAAATGAAATTGGCTGGTAAAGTGTGTAATCACACACCATTCAAAATTTCCGTCGTTTGAACTTTGTTTGCAATTATAAATAATTACTGTAATAAAAACCGACACGTATTGTTTTAAAGTTAAAATTTTAAAGAATAAAATCAAAGATAAAATAAGTTATATTTATATTGATTGATTTTATGTGAAGTCGTATTGTACTGAATTGTACAGCACCGAGTTCAAGTCTGGAACCAATATAATATCAATGGGAAGAATTTGGCATTATAGATAATTACATCGTGCGTCATATTCGTTTCTAGCTTGTGCCTGCACCAATAGCTGGTTCTATAACTTTACGTGAATTAGACAAGAAAACACGTTGTCTTGTACTGTAGTATGAAGTGGACTGATCCTTCGAATGGGTTAGATGCATCATATTTTAACCTGAAATTCCGGAATGGGCTGGAAAATGGCTAACACTCGCCGAAGCAAGTAGCCGTAGTCCTTATCGGTACGTCGAAAGCGGGTTAGGTGTTGTCGTATGCTGTCTGATGGGCAATTCCCCGCCGTCTGAATTTTATATGCGGACGTTTCGGAACACTCTGTTCCATCCTCATAGTCGGGTAGGTATGAAGAATGACTAGGTTCAGCCAAGCCAAGCCAAGCCAAAGTGTCAACTGGGGGGCGGAGACTTGCGCGAAGGAAAAGTCGTCGTCCTCCTGTCTGTTAGCCATTCCTGCTTTTGACCGCATCGCTGGGCTCAGTAACAGACACCTAAACTCTAACAGGGGGATATGCTTACGCTAACGATATTAAAGTCAGGCTGAAGGCTTTGACTGATCATGTCAAAGACTAGGGCCTAGGTTACCCTTGACTAATTAAGGGAGGGATAACCTTTGGTTGGTTGGATGTCTTGGTACTGAGCGCAGACTTGATCAGTCGCAAACTGGAGGTATGCGACGTTTGTCAGGAGCTTAGGTGAAGCCGCCGCACCTGGGGGAGGGGAGTGCGGGCCGTGCCCCGACTTTGTATCGTATGCTCTGGCATTTGCCTTACAACTGAGGAAAATCACGGAAACACTTCAGTCAGCGTAACCGAAGGGTGCTCGGCTGATCAGCGCCGAACGTGAATCGTTTAGTCGACTTGCCTTCGCGGGCGATGACCTCGACCGGCCTCCTAGCCCCTGCCGTCCTTGGCTTTCTGGTCAGGCGACGTGGTCAACCCTCCATCAGCGTAAGTATCTGCCGAGTTGCCGTACTAGGGGCTTCCCCACATCAGCTAACTCTGAGTCAAACCTCGCAGTCAGGGCTCTGATGTGATCGGCAAACAGCGGAACGCCCAGATTCTCGTTACGTACGTACCAGGGGGCACCAGTAGCGAGGCGAAAACACGTGGACTGTAACACTTGTAGCCTCCGGACATGGGGGCGTGCAGCGGACCTCCATGCGGGGCACGCATAGTCCATCATGGGGCGGATGAGCTGCTTGTATAGCAAGACTCCGTTCCTGACGGGAGGGGACCCAGCATATCCAACCTCTGAATAGCCCTCTTCCTGCACTTATCGATGTGAGGCGACCAGGTGAGTCATGTATCTAGGGTCACCCCCAGATAACGATTTGTTTCGATCCATTGGATTGGTTCCCCGAAGAATGTTACTGGTTGGGGCTGAATGAAGCGCCGTCCGGCACGCGCGAAGATTATCGCAGTGCTCTTCGAGACATTAGTGGCGATTCTCCATTCACTCAAGCACTTTTGAAGATTGTTGAAGTAATACTCCAGGTAGCTGATGAGCAGCGTCGATTTGTGGGACGTGGCTATGATGGCCGTGTCGTCATCGTAGAGGGCCAACTCGACGTGGTGCGAGGATGAGGGCATGTCGTTGACATACAGACTGAAGAGGATAGGGCAGATCAATCCACCCTGAGCTACCCCAGCCCACATGCCTCAACGAGATGACGTGGCCGTCTGGAAGGACGCTTCGAAAGTCCGACCCTTGAGGTACGATGAGATTGTATGGACTATGTAAGATGGGAAGTTTAGGAGCATTAGCTTGTAGAGGAGGCCATCGATCCAGATGGTATCGAAGGCTTTGGTCACGTCGAGGAAAACTGTGCCGGTCAGCCGTTACTCCTGATTTGTCGGGTTGTGCCAGTCTTGTACGAAGGTGTATCCAAAAGTCCCAGGACAATGCTCATAACACGCAAGTCGCTTGTAGTTCACGAGTTTCCCGCTAGGGTTTGTTGCGGTGGTGTCTTGTGAGTGAGTGTGCCGAGTGGCGTGTTGGATGTGGAAGCGTTTGATTGTTGCACGTGCCTTTATGTGTGTATTGCATCAGCCGTCTGCAATTTTCTGTTATCGGCGGTATGGCGGAAGTTGACGAACAAAGGGTGTGCATCACGTTCTGTGTGAGATTGGGTAAAACGGGAAGTGAAACTTTTGAAATGTTCAAACAGGCTTTTGGTGATTCGTGCATGAGCCGTAGCCGAACGTTTGAGTGGTTTGGACGTTTCAAGAATGGCAGAACTTCGACTGCTAATGATGATCGATCAGGTCGGTCAAGCAGGGCAACAACCCCCTCAAAAGTGGAACAGGTAAGGGCGGCTGTCAACCAGGATCGTAGTCGTACCATACACGATCTCCGTGCAGAGGTTGGAGTTGGTTATGGATCTTGTCAGCGAATTCTCACAGAACAGCTGAACACGCATCGGATTGCAGCGAAGTTTGTGCCAAGAGTGTTGACCCAGGATCAGAAAGACAGTCGAGTAGTGATCTGTCAGGAACTGAAGGAAACTCTGATAAACGATCCCACACTCCTCTTGAACGTCATCACAGGCGATTAAAGCATCGTTTATGCTTAATACCCAGACACAAAACTGCAATCTTCGCAATGGTAGAGTCCTGGGTCTCCAAGACCCAATAAAGCACGTATACAAAAAAGCAAATAGAAGACGATGCTCATTTGTTTCTTTGACCAAGAGGGGATCGTACATCGGGAATTTGTCCCACCTGGAATGACGGTCAATGCAGACTTCTACTGTGATGTTCTAAGAAGGTTACGTGAAAATGTGC
>Ga0131853_10026730_pt1 | contig 10376 bp, 11 predicted proteins | sample TergutLab28metaG_FD_92764 | JGI IMG/M metagenome (GOLD analysis project Ga0131853, IMG submission 92764) | Labiotermes labralis P1 segment gut microbial communities from Petit-Saut dam, French Guiana - Lab288 P1 (version 2) (version 2) | ecosystem: Host-associated > Arthropoda: Insects >... | reverse complement strand
GGCCGCGCGGCCCACGGGCGCGGCGAGACTGCCCCCTGGGACGGGGGTGCGTCAGGGCTGGATGTTCTCCAGGTCCTCAAGGAGGCTGGGGTGGGTCGGCTGCCACCCGAGGGCCTCGCGGGTGTGGGTGCTGGAGGCCGGCTGGTCCATGGCGAAGATCGGGCCGAACGGGCCGAAGGTCTCCTCCGGCACCGTCTCCACCGGCAGGCCGAGCCGCCGGCCCACGACCGTCGCGATGTCCCGCACCGCGTCGCCCTCGTCGGCGACCGCGTGCCAGGCCGTCCCGGCCGGTGCCGCCTCAAGGACCAGCCGGAACAGGACCGCCGCGTCGAGCGCGTGCACCGCGGGCCAGCGCTGGGCGCCGTCGCCCGGGTAGCCCGCCACCCCGGTGCGGCGCGCCGCATCGGCCAGCAGGCCGGCGAATCCGCCCTGCCCGTGGTTGTGGACCGTGCGCGGCATGCGGACGGCCGCGCTGCGCACGCCACGCGAGGCCAGATCCAGCAGCGCATTGACCGAGCGGCTGCGACCGCCCACCGGTCCGTCGGTGGGCAGCGGATCGGCCTCGGTGGAGGCGCGTCCCGGCACCCAGGGCGTGCCCGAGACCGTGACGATCGGGCGGTCGCTCCCGACGAGTTCCTGCCCCAGCGTGGCCACAGCGGCGCTCTCCTCGGCGATGGACCGCGCGAGCGCGTCCGGAGTGCCGTAGTCGCGTCCGAACGCCAGGCTGATCACGCCGTCGCACTGTGCGGCACCGGACCGCAGGGCGTCCAGGTCGGCCAGATCTCCTCGCAGCACCTCGGCACCGGCGCGCTCAAGGGCCTGTGCGGAGCCGGCTGAGCGCGCCAGCGCGAGAACGGTGTGGCCGTTGCCGAGCAGTTCGGCGACGACGGCGGAGCCGATGGTGCCGGTGCCGCCCGTGATGAAGACGTGCATGAGCTCTCCCTCAAAGTGATGGGACTCTTGTCCCATCACTGACTCTACACAGTGATGGGACAAGAGTCCCGTCGCTTATCCTGGTCGCATGTCCAGATGGCAACCGGGAGCGACCCAGCGACTCGTCGTCGCGGCCGTCGACCTGTTCACCGAGCAGGGATACGACGCCACCACCGTGGCGCAGATCGCCGAGCGCGCCGGCGTCACCAAGAGCACGTTCTTCCGGCACTTCTCCGACAAGCGCGAACTCCTGGCCGCCGGCCAGGAGACGCTCAGCAGGCTGCTCGCCGAGGGCATCACCGAGGCTCCGGCGGACGCCACCCCGCTGCAGGCGGTGGCGGCCGGACTCGAGCACGCATCGAGCGCCATGGGGCCGACGAACCGCGAACTCGGCCCCCGCCTCAAAGCAGCGGTGGCGGCCAGCACCGAACTTCAGGAGCGCGACGCCCTCAAGAGCGTCGGCATGGCGTCCGCCATGACAGCCGCGCTCGTCACCCGCGGCGTTCCCGAGCCGACCGCTCACCTCGCGGGCGAGCTGGGAGTCCTCGCCTTCAAGCGGGGCTACGCCCGGTGGTGCGAGAGCGACCGCGACAACGACGCGGAAGGGCTCGCGCCACACGCGCTGGCAGCCCTGGAAGAACTGCGCGCGGCAACCGCGTCGCTGGGCTGATCGAGGCCGACGGGCCGTCGCCGGCCGGGCCAGGCGCGGTCAGCAGGTACTGAGGAGGCCGGCGACGCGCATCGCGCCGGCGGGCCGCTCGGCCGGGGTTCGGCGAAGATCGGCCACGCGCGGGCTGAATTTCTCCACAACCCTCGGGCCCTGCAATGTCGCTCCCCCGACACTTGCCGTTCGATGTCGGCGATAAGCATCGCCGACATGACCGCACCGACCACCGCCTCGATCGCGGAAATGCTGTGCGCGCAGTGGAGTGGCCTGCCGCCCAGAACACGTCTGCCCAGTGACCGCGCGCTGGCCGAGCGTTTCGACGTCGGCCATGGCGCCATCGGCCAGATCATGGCCGACCTCGAGCGCCAGGGTCTGGTACGACGCCAGCGCGGCTCCGGCAGCTTCTGGCTCGGAGACATGGTGTCGGTCGCGGTGACCAGCCCGCCGTCCTTCTCGCACGCGATGCGCAAGGCCGGGTTGACGCCCGGCTCGATCGTGCTCAGCGTCGAGACCCGCCGCGTCGCCACCACCGAGCGCAAGCACCTCCGCCTGCCGCCCAACACCGCGGTGTGGTGCGTTCGGCGCGTCTTCACCCTCGAGCACATCCCGGTGGGCGTCGCCACCAGCGTTCTGCCGGCCCGCGATCTCACCGCGCTCCCCACGGGGCTCGAGTCCTACGGCTCGCTCTTCGACACCCTGAGCCGCCGTTACCACCGGCCCGTGGTCCGGGCCTGGAAGCGGCAGCGCCCCGTTGAGTTGCCCCGCTTCGTCGGCGAGGCGTTCGGCCCGGAAACGCCGGACTCCGTCGAGTTGCAGGAAAGCCTCAACCGCGTCGTGGACAGCACCCCGATCGAGTACGCGCGCACCTACATGCGCACGGACGCCCTCAACCCAGACGCTCTCATCCGCCGCGCGCATGGCGTGCGGCCGCAACAGGAGGCCTTCCGCCGATGCCGTTGACCGCTGAGACACGGGCGGAGCTGCTCGCCGCAGCCGCCCCCGAGGAGCTCACCGAGCTGGCCGAGCGGCTCGTCGCCACCGACCTGGGGGGACTGAGCGTCGTCAAGCCGCCCAAGACCGGTCTGGTGATGATGCAGGTCCGGGAGCCCGTCGCCGAGGAGCGGTTCTTCCTCGGCGAGGTCCTCGTCACCGAAGCGACCGTCGATCTCGACGGTGCACTGGGCTGGTCGATGCGTGAGGGCGACGACCGTGTCACGGTCCTCGCCGCCGCGGTCCTCGACGCCGTCGTGGCTGCCGCCCATCCGGCCGCCGCCGAGGTGGAGGCGCTGTGCTCCCGCGTCTCTGCCCGCCGGGAGGCCGCCCACGCCGCCGAGTGGGACGAGATCGCCCCGACCGTCGTCGAGTTCGAGGACCTGCCGTGACCAGTACCCTGACCTACGGCGAGACCATCCGCCGTATCGGTCGCGCACCCGAGGATTCGCAGCGCGACTACCGGCGGCTCATCGACGTGTTCGGTCGCCCTGGCCAGATCGCCGCGATCGACACCGTCGACGGTGTCCCGCCGGTCGTCGTCCTGGCCGCCGGGCTCGCCGATGTCGACGTGACCGTGGCCGTCCTCGACCAGGAGTGGGAGCGACCCTTCCTCGTCGCCACCGGTGCCACCCGGGCCGACATCTCCCGGGCCCAACACGTCGTCACCACACAGACATTGACGGTGGATCAGCTCGCGAGCATGCGGCGCGGCGATGCCCTCCATCCCGAGTACGGCGCGCGGGTCTTCGCCGCGGTCACCGGCTTCGGCGACGCCGTCGACAGCACCGCCCTGGTCCTCTCCGGTCCCGGCAACGCCGGCGAGGCCCGCCTCGCCGTCGACGGTCTGGCACCGGAGCTCTTCGACGCCCTGGCGATCGCGAACGCCGACTTCCCGGCCGGCATCGACCTCGTCCTGGTCGCCCCCGACGGCCGCATCGCCGCGATCCCGCGCAGCAGCCGCATCTCCGTCGTCAAGCCCGAGAAGGGAGCCTGAGATGGGCTACTCCAACGCCAAGGGCGGCGAGGAGGCGATCCTCGCCGCCGAGCAGCTGGTCCGCCGCGGGCGTGAGGCCGGCAGCAGCCCCCGGCTGACCCTCGACCAGGTCACCGAGCGGCTCCGCCTCGCGGTGGACCGGGTGATGGGCGAGGCGAGCCTGTGGTCCCCCGAGCTTGCGTCGCGGGCCGTCCGCCAGGCGGAAGGCGACCAGTTCGAGGCGATGCAGCTGCTGCGCGCCCACCGCTCCACCCTCCCCCGCCTCGCGTACAGCGAACCGGTCGAGGTCGCCGAGCTCCGCGTTCTGCGCCGGGTCAGCTCCGCCTTCCGCAACCCGCCGGGCAGCCAGATCCTCGGCCGCACCCTGGACTACGTCGGCCGCCTGCTCGACCTCATGCCCGAGCAGGACCACGAGCGGTACATGGCCGACCTCCAGGCGTCCGTCGGCCACGGACACGGCAACGGGCACTCCCACGGCGGCCCCACGCACGGCGAGCACGACCACGAACACGGCGACCCCGACCACGAGCACGACCACCGCGTCCCCGAGAACGGCGCGACCCGCGACCTCGTCGGCGAGCTGCAGGCCATCGCCGCGGAGGCCGACGACGACCGCAACCCCCCGCGCGTCATGGACCTGATGCGGGCGATGGACCTGCTGGTCGAGCGGCGTACCGGCGAGGACCCGGAGCCCTACGACGTCACCCGGCAGCCGGCCCGGCCGGGCGCGCCCCGCTCGGCGGTGCTCAGCATGCTGGCCCGCGCGGAGACCGGCGCGCTGGTCCACTTCTGGTACAAGCTCCGCTTCGACCCGAGGAGCGCCGGCCACGAGATCCCCGGCGAAGTCCGCCACGGCTGGTTGCCGCTGCGGATCAGCCACCCGCTGACCGGCAACCCGGTCCAGGTCGCCGAGATCCGGGTGACCGACGTCGAGACGTACGACGACCTCGACCGGCCCGACGAGGACCGCAGCCGGATCGACGTCGGCTACGGCCTGTGCTTCGGCCACAACGAGCGCAAGGCGATCGCGATGGCCGGCCTCGACCTGGCGGTCCACCGGGACGGCAACAGCAGCGAGGTCGCCCAGCAGGTGCTGATCACCCTCGACGGTGTCGAGGCCAACGGCTTCCTCGAACACCTCAAGTTGCCGCACCACGTGGACTTCCGCTCGGTCATCGACCGCAAGCAGGCGATCCGCGCACGGCAGCAGACCGGGACGGGGCCGGTGGCCGGCACGGACGCCACGGCCACCCCGGGCAACGAGACCCAGCAGATCGGAGCGCTGGTATGACCACCCCCACCGCCGAGCTCACGGAGCGCTCGGTCGAGCAACTGGCGGGGGACGCAGCGCCCCGTGACATCTTCGACGAGCTGTCCAAGCGCGCCGTCCGCCGCGCCCTGCTGACCGCGATCGCGGTGCCGGGCTACCAGGTACCGTTCAGCTCCCGCGAGATGCCCGTCGCCCGCGGCTGGGGCTCCGGCGGACTCCAGGCCACGCTCGCCCTCATCGGCGCCGACGACAACGTCAAGGTGATCGACCAGGGCGAGGACGCGGGCGTCAACGCGACCAACCTGCGCCGCCTCATCGTCGGCAACGCCGGCTGCGGCGAGCAGACCGAGACCGGTCTCGCCGACGTGATCCAGTCGCGCCACCGCATCCCCGAGGAGCCCCTCAAGGACGGCCAGATCCTGGTCCTCCAGGTGCCGGTGCCGGAGCCGCTGCGCGGTGTCGTGGCCGGCATGGACGAGCAGCGTCGCATGCACGCCGAAGGCGACTACGCGAAGATGTGGGTCCGCCTGTACGAGGACATCGTGCGCAACGGCGTGGTCAGCCACTCGGCCGACTACCCGTGCCTGGTCAACGGCCGCTACGTGATCGCGCCGAGCCCGATCCCGCGCTTCGACGTACCGAAGCTCGACGACAGCGAGGCGCTCGTCGTCCTCTCCGCCGGCCGCGAGAAGCGGATCTACGCCATCCCGCCGCACACCCGCGTCGAGCCGCTGACCTTCGAGGACGTGCCGTTCACCGTCGAGCACACCGAGGGTGCCGCCTGCGGCTTCTGCGGCAGCGACGACACCTACCTCATCGGCGTGCCCGAGGAGGACGGCACCACCCGCTGGGTCTGCAGCGACACCGACTGGTGCTCCCGCCACCGCTCCGACCACGACACCGAGACCCGGACCGCGACCGAGACCGAGACCGAAGGAGAGGTCTCCCGATGAGCCTCACGCTCCACGAGCGAGCAGAGTACGCCGCGGCCCCGCTCGCGGGCCCGGACCCGGCCTGGACGCTGTCGGTCCGCGGGCTCGGCAGGATCTACGGCGACACCGGCGAGGAGTCGATCGCCGGCACCGGTCCGGAGTTCCGCACCGCCGTCTCCCCCCACACCGGTGCCGTCGTCGCCGCTTGGGGCGTCGACCTCGATGTCGCCCCCGGGGAGGCGCTCGGTGTCATCGGCGAGTCGGGCTCGGGCAAGTCGACGGTGCTGCGCTGCATCGCCGGTGACGAGCCGGCCACCGCCGGCGAGATGCTCTTCACCGACCGCCGCGGGTCCACGGTGCGGCTCGACCGGCTGAGCCCGACCGACCGTCGCCGGATGCGGATCAGCGACATCTCGGTCGTCTACCAGGACCCGGCGCTCGGCCTGACCATGGACGTCAGCGCCGGCGGCAATGTCGCCGACCCGCTGACCGCGGACGGCTGGCGCAACTTCGGCCGCATCCGCTCCCGCGCCACCGAGCTGCTGCAGCGCACCGAGGTGCCGCTCGCGCGGATGGACCACCCGGTCAAGGACTTCTCCGGCGGCATGAAGCAGCGCGTGCAGATTGCCAAGTCGCTCGCCAACGACCCCTCCCTCCTGCTGCTCGACGAGCCGACGACGGGGTTGGACGCATCGGTGGCCGCCGGCGTCCTGGACCTGATCCGCGGCCTGCTGGAGGAGACGAAGGTGGCGGCGATCGTCGTCAGCCACGACTTCTCGGTCATCGAGATGCTCACCACCCGCGTGATGGTGATGCAGCACGGCCGGGTCGTCGAGGCGGGTCTGACCGACCAGCTCCTGGAGGACCCGCAACACCCCTACAGCCAGCAGCTCGTCGCTGCGGCACGGGGGTGAGAGAGGAGATGAGAGAGATGGACTCCGCCCTGGATCTCGACAAGGAGCTTCCGGACGGCCGCGTGCTGGCCGTCCGGGGACTCACCAAGGACTTCACGATGCACCTGGTCGACGGCCGGGTGGCGCACGCCCTCAAGGGCGTGGACCTGGAGGTCGAGCAGGGCGAGCACGTCGCCCTCGCCGGCCCCTCGGGTGCGGGCAAGTCGACGCTGCTGCGCTGCGTCTACCGCACGTATCTGACGACCTCGGGCGCCATCGGGCTGCGCACCGGCACCGGCGCCGTCGTCGACCTGGCCACCATGCCCGACCGGGACGTCGCGATGCTGCGCGGCCGGGAGATCGGCTACGTCTCGCAGTTCCTGCGCGCCGAGCCGCGCCGGCCCGTCATCGAGATCGTCGCCCGCGCGGGCAGCGCCCGCGGTATGCAGCGCGGGGAGGCGCTCGACGCGGCCGCGGTCGCGCTGCGCCGGGTCGGCATCGACGAGACGCTCTGGCCGGTGCACGCCACCGTCCTCTCCGGCGGCCAGAAGCAGCGCGTCAACATCGCCGCCGGCACCATCTCCCCGCCGCGGCTGCTCCTCCTCGACGAGCCGGTCTCCGCCCTCGACCCCGTCAACCGGGTCTCGGTGCTCGACCTGATCGCCGGCCTGCGCGAGCAGGGAGTGGCCGTCCTGTCCGTCTTCCACGATCTGGAGGCGATCGAAATGCTGGCGACCCGCGTCGTGGTCGTCGACGGCGGCCGGGTGGCCGCCGACGGCGACCCCCACGAGGTGCTCCGCGACAACCACCGTCTGGCGGTGGCACGTTGAGCCGCCTCGTCCTCACCCACGCCACCGCGGTCCTGCCCGACCGGATCCTCGAGGACGCCACGGTCGTCGCCGAGGACGGCGTCATCACCGCGATCGAACCGGCCACGCCCGGCTCGGCCGCCGAGGGCGACGATCTGCGCGGCGCGCTGCTGATCCCCGGGCTGGTCGACTCGCACAGCGACGGCCTGGAGCGCGACCTGCGCCCGCGGCCCGGCGCCGAGATGGACCCGCACTTCGCGCTCACGAGCTATGAGGGCCGCGCCCGCGGCGCGGGCGTGACCACGGTCTTCCACGGCATCGGCTACTACGACAACGAGTTCAAGGACCGTTCGGTCGAGCAGGCCGAGATGCTGGTCCGCGTCATCGGCGAGCGCAACCGGACCGGCGCGGCGCTGGTCGACCACCGCCTGCTGCTGCGCCTCGACGCCCGCGCCGCCACCGCGCTGGAGGTCCTCAAGGGCGCCGTCGAACGGCTCCACGTGGCGGGTGCGCCGCTGCCGCTGGTCTCCTTCGAGGACCACACCCCGGGGCAGGGGCAGTACGCCGACGTCGAGGCCTACAAGCGGGCCGTCGGCGGCACCGTGCCGGCCGACCAGCTCGACGCGTACGTCCGCAGGCACATGGACAAGCGCGCCGGGATCGAGTGGCACCGCGACATCTCGATCGCCTGGCTCTCCGAGCAGGCGCTCGCCGGTCGGATCCGCCTGCTGGCCCACGACCCGGCCGAGGTCGAGGAGATCCACCTGCGGAAGGAACAGGGCACCGCCGTCGCGGAGTTCCCGACCACGCTGCGGGCCGCCCGGGCCGCCCGCGAGGCAGGTCTGCTCACCGTCGCCGGCGCCCCCAACGTGCTGCGCGGCGGATCCCACTCCGGCAACGTCAGCGCCACCGAGCTGATCGCCGAGGGGCTCGTCGACACCCTGTCGAGCGACTACATGCCGTCCACCCTGCTGGCCGCGGCGATCCGGCTCGCCTCCACCAAGGTGATCGGCCTGCCTCAGGCGATCGCGCTGATCACCAGCGGCGGCGCCCGCGTCGGCGGCCTCGACGACCGCGGTGCGCTGACGGTCGGCAGCCGCGCGGACCTCACCGTCGCCACCGTCGACGGCCGGTGGCCGACCGTCCGCCGCACCGTCCTGGCCGAGGAGCTTCAGCCGGCGCCGGCCACCGCATCCCGAGTCCTGGAGTCCGTCCGATGATCACCCCCAGTCAGGCGCTGCGCCAGGCCGCCGAGGCGGCCAAGGGCGCCTATGCCGAGGCCCGCGCCCACCACTCCCGCCAGGAGCTGGCCGAGACGGTCGCGATGGGCGCCGACGGCACCCCGACGATGCGGATCGACGAGATCGTCGAGCGCGCGATCGTGGCGTCGCTGGACGGCGCTCCGGTCAACATCCTCAGCGAGGAGACCGGTTGGCTGGACAACGGCCACGCCGCGACGCTGGTGGTGGATCCGCTGGACGGCTCGGCCAACGGCGCCGCCGGCGTACCGCTGACCGCGTTCGCGGGAGCGGTCTGCCTCGACGGCGAGTTCACCGAGTCGCTCACGGTCTGGCTCGACACCGGCCGCTCGTGGAGCGCGAGCGCCACCGAGACGCCGGCGTACCGGACCTCGGGCCGCACCCGGCTCAAGGGCGCCGCGGTCTCCATGCTCCGCCCGCACCCGGGCAAGCCGTCGGCCGACGCCTGGTGGGCGGTGGCCGGCCAGGCCGCGCGGGTCCGCATCCTGTCGACCAGCTGCCTGGAGGCGGCGCTCGTCGCCGAGGGCGCCACCGACGCGTTCCTCGACGCCGGCACCGACACGCACCGGCTGGTCGACCTGGCGGCCGGGGTCGTCATGGTCACGGCGGCCGGCGGCGCGGTGGTCGACTCCTACGGACGGCCGCTGGTCTTCGACACCGATCTCACCCGCCGCTGGAGCGGCGTGGTGGCAGCGAGCCCCGAGCTCGCCGCGGAACTGGCAGAGGTCGTCCGGACCGCTGCACCGCTCGTGGAGGGCGGATCAACTCCCTGAACCCCAGGACCTTTCGACCCCTTTGAGTCTCTTGAGCCCCTGAGTCACCCGCCTCATCACCCTGATAGGAATCCCTCGCATCATGTTCGGTCGTTCCAGGGTTGCCCTCGCGTCGCTCGCCGCCGCCGGGTCGCTCCTCCTCGTCGGTTGCGGTTCCTCCAGCACCCCGGCCGCGTCCGCGGCGAACAAGGCCCACCCCACGTGGCCGTCGACCCTCACCATCGGCGCCATCCCCTCCGAGAACGCCACCGCCCTTCAGGCGTCCCTCAAGCCGATCCAGGACCTCATCAAGAAGAAGCTCGACGTCGACGTGAAGGTCTTCTCCGGCACGTCCTACTCGGCCCTGATCGAGGCCCAGAAGGCCCACAAGGTCGACCTCGTCGAGTACGGCCCGCTCTCCTACTACATCGCCCGGCACACCGGTGCCGGCGTCGAGAACATCGGCATCCTGACCCAGTCCGCCACCGACGACGGCAGCTACCACTCGATCGCCTGGGCGAACGCCGAGCAGACCGGCGTGAAGAGCGTGGCCGACTTCAAGGGCAAGAAGACCTGCTTCGTCGACCCGGCCTCCACCTCGGGCTACCTCTTCCCGTCGTACGGCCTGCTCAAGGCGGGCCTGGACCCGAAGAAGGACGTCTCGCCCGTCTTCGCCGGTGCGCACGACGCCTCGATCGAGTCGATCGCCAAGGGCACCTGCGAGGTCGGGTTCAGCGAGGACATCATCGCTCCGCAGCTGGAGAAGGAGGGCAAGCTCAAGGCGAGCGACGTGCGCCAGGTCTGGCAGTCCCCGACGATCCCCGGCAGCCCGATCGCGGTCAGCACCAGCCTCCCGCAGGATCTGCGCGATCAG
>Ga0131853_10026729_pt1 | contig 10376 bp, 4 predicted proteins | sample TergutLab28metaG_FD_92764 | JGI IMG/M metagenome (GOLD analysis project Ga0131853, IMG submission 92764) | Labiotermes labralis P1 segment gut microbial communities from Petit-Saut dam, French Guiana - Lab288 P1 (version 2) (version 2) | ecosystem: Host-associated > Arthropoda: Insects >... | reverse complement strand
GAATTATTTTTTTTAATTTTAGCACACCCTGTATATAAAATGTGAATAATACAGGAACCAAATACGTTAGAATTATGAAACAAACTGCATTTTGAAGAGAAAAAAACGGAGAGTATATACCATATACCTATATTTGTTGAATAAATATATAAAATGCAAATTTAAAGGTTAGCGGTGCGGTACGACCACTATAGTTGATATTAGGCGTCAAAAGGTTAACACCCCCCTCCCTCCCCCAAGACATGAAGGTAGATATGCTTCGCTTCATGAAGTTAAGCTACGGGATATCCCGGGAGTTTACAAGTTCTCTGACGGTAACAGTAAAATTCTTTCAAATGAAAATTCAATAATACGGAGTTTCAGAATTCGTCTTATGCATGAAACCTGTTAGAGTCAAATAAGAGAGAGTGAGATTGATGGAAAGTGTATACATTAGAGACGTAATAAACTAATGTAGAATGTTGATCGGAAAACTTAAAGGGGTAAGAAATTTCGAAAGACGTAGGCTTTTCTGGGAGGATAATATTAAAATGGATATTAAATACGCTGCATTGGGATGAACTAAGTTCACCTGGTAGGAACCAGTTTTGGGGTTTGGTGAACATCACAATGAAACGTATTCTCGCATAAAGAAAGGGGAATTTTCAGGAGTAGCTACAGTACTATCACATTTTCAAAAATAGAAAGAAACAAAGAAACAAAGAAAAATAAATAAATACTCCCTAAAATCAGTCAGCCTATGCCAACCAGCAGTCCGTTCCTAAACTCCTATAAGTAAATATTTTGTGGAATTATTACGATTACACATTGCGCTCGTTAAACCTAAATATGCCCTTTATTTTTGAATGTCTGAAACAGGACCGTCTGTATTTTGAAAAGGTGAATTGTGTTGTGTAATACAGTTCAGTGAGACATGTTGTTGTAACATACAAAATCCGGCAATTTTTATTACATTGCGCCTGCTGTCCTGCAGTAGATACTGGCGGAACAGATAAATGTAAACTGTGTTTTACATAACGAATCGCCTTTGTAGACATAACAGACAAACAAAACTCTCCCTTATTATAAGTCACGAGTAATATCTTAAATAAACATACATTTTCTGTTGCACTCCTTGCTCGGCTGTTTACAATGTCATGTCTTTAAAAGTTGAGTAAACAACCTTGAATTTTGCAAGTACGAAGTTATTCTAAGATAGGTTTAAAAAGCTGTTACTGTACCGTACGGTACACACAGTCTCCACTATGGAGCCAAGGCAATCGCAGTGCCCGCGCCGTCTAAAGCGTGAGTCTGCGGCCGATCGCTTGCTGGGATTGCGGGTTCGACTCCCACCGGGGGCACGGATGTCTGCCTCTTGTGATTGTTTTGCGTTTTCTGGTAGAGGTCTCTGCGACGGTCCGATCACTTACTCAGAGGAGAGCTACCGAATGTGATGTGTCTGAGTGTGATCTCGAAACCTCAACAGTGAGGAGGCCAAACCCACTAAGGGCTATCGAGCCGTGGAAAACAAATTACAGAGCCAAGCCGATTAATGTTTTGTACAGAATTATTCGCTGTATATTGCGGTGACCGTACGAAATACAGAAACACGGTGCGTGGGCAACTGAAGAGGTTTTCAGCTGTAAAGCAGGTGGCATATATCCATGCGGAATACACATTGCCATGAATGGTTAGTAGCACCTGGTAGCTTGCGAATTAATTTCATTGTTCGTTGGGAAACGAAACAAAAGTGCAATATGACTGTCTTCTGCGAAGTGACATCACGCAGAGTGGCGTAAATTTACGAAGGTTTCGGAGTAAACCGGTGATAAAACATTCAGGAATTCGGCACGAAACGTGATTGGTCAGATCTGACATTAAAAAGTCCGTGCATCATTTTTACTAGTAACTACAGCAAGACAACAAATGCCTATAAAACGTCTCGACACTCGACTATAACTTTATATAACTTGCACAATTTACATTTTTCAGCGCCGACGCATATTCTTCAGGGATTTTCTGAATTGCGTCTCGGCGCTGCAACATGTAGGAACTTCTAGTCATTTTGATCTGCATTTTTTGGTACCGTAATTATTCATAAATGGTTAGGTAAGGCTCCGGTCTCTTTCACCCCGGTACGAAATGTATACGAGGCTTTTTGGACCCATCCTTAGCGTCTTCTACATGCCGAATGCTATTGTCGGAAATTTAACCCATATCCTGCTAACGTGGAGAATACGGTGAGCTCCTAATAATTCCAGCAAATGGCAGATGGGATTTAACTTGGCGTTTAAAGGTTAAAAGGTAAATGTAGAGTTCACCTTGTAACAGGACATGAAGGTCCAGAGAAGGAGTAGAGGTATAGCTCTACTCTTTCTTTAACATCGGCGCTAGATTGTGTTGGTTGTTTAACGCTACGCCCTCTCGCAAATTAAAGTCGGGAAAATAATCGCTGTGTAGGAAACACTTCAACAAGAGAGACAGGGTACATGTGACATAACACTGTGGTACATTCAGACTTCTGTTTAGGCAAAATGGCTGCAATGTTACGTGCATTGAGGGGTCAAAGAACCAAACGCGCAATAGCGTTAACGTTACGTCGCTTATTTTGTAGGTGCTTTCTGTACTTTGCAATCGCACCTAAAAATCAGTAACGTCGAATAATTGTAAATTGTATTAAGAATAGAAAAGCAGATACTGTCAATTCTAAAATTTCTATTATCGTACAAAAGATTTCTCAATAATTCTTAACGCGAAAAAAGTTCCACGCGCTCCACTTAACACCGTGTGCTGCGATCGGTTTACTGATCCTGTTGGTAGCACTTGTAATGCTTCAACGCCACGGTGGGTTTGTTCAAGGATTGCATAGCAAAAAGAATGTGACATCACTGAAGCGTCCTTCATAGTCTCGTGACCTGGCTTAAGCTGATTTTTACCTGTTTTCTTTACTAAATTCAGCCTTGAAGGGACGGCGTTTTTGTGATGCTACTGACATTATTAGGAATGCGACAGAAGAGCTGAAAAGGCTTTCACAAAATGGTTTCTAGGATTGTTTACAGTCGTTGGCAGAAGTGTGTAGTTCCACAAGGGACACGATGAAGCTGCTGGACGCTATGCGCGACTTTGCAAAGTCAAATAATAACCGACGTAGGATGACTGTATCAAACTTGTCAGTAAAACAGGGAACGGACCGACTGACACACACAACTCGTTAATACGTTACCCGTGAAAGAGAACTCATTCATTTTGGGCAAATTTTTCATGAAATTTGAACTAATAATGTTCTGAGATGGCAAGTTGCTGGATGACTGAATTCAAAACCGCAGGGAACTGAATGGGAATCTAGGATAAAAATAAAAGAATTATCTTTTGCGCATTATGTATATCTTAAACTTCTCTCAGCAGATTTATCTCATAAATTAACCAACTCGCTGCACAAACGTTTTGTTTTACAATAAATTTATTTCATGCTTCTACATGTTTCGAGCACATGTGTTCATCATCAGGAGGTCAAAATTGTGTTATACAGCCTCTGGTATCATCACACCCATAGGTGGCCGGGACTGATTTACTCTTATAGCCAGAAAGTTTTATTTCATTTCACACCAATCTTTATAGTGGCTAGCGTTTGTTAATAGTGCTTGCAGATCTTAAATATGTCATTGCACATTTTAAATTACTGCGTAACTATTTTGGGTTTAAGAAGTAAAACCTGGTTGTGTTTCTCTACTATGTTAGTGTTTGTACTTGTGACTGACACCGAATCAGTGCTTGAGACTACATAGAGAGAAATAACGATGAATTAGTGAATAATTTACTGCGGATGATGTGGAAGGTAGCCGTTGTGCCCGAGTTTGGTGGTACTGTTCGGTCATTTGACTGCGGGGAATGATAAATGCAACGGAAACTCAGACATGCTATACAGTCCCTGGGCCGGAATTTTATGTCGGAATTTCCTTCCTGCGAAGCACGAATACTCTCTGAGCTGTTCGTTCTTCACTGATGTTGCGTTCCGTCTCGGTGTGCGTGTTGTCCAAAGTTTCAGGGGTGTGCAGTAGCCTCATCTACAACGGCCATAGGCTCCAGTCTATGAGCATGTGGCCAATACGCTGTCTCGACACGTGGGTCTACAAGCACACAGAGAATGAATGACTGTCCCTGAACAAGGATTTCTCAACTGCACTGCTTCGAAAGGCTGAAAACCGTCAAGAGTGCTGCGTACGTGACCGATATCTTGGAATTCTTGATTCTAAAGTTACCTGCTTGTTTTCATTCACAAAGCATGCTTATTTATAAACCGCACCTCGCAGAATTACGGGGTAAAGTATTTATGACTGAATCATTTGTCACGACTAATTGTGTGGGTGTCTGCCCCTGTGTACGAGCAGCAGTTGCTGACAGCTGTCCGGTGCCGTCATGTCATAGACTGTGTGGCAGGGATGTCCAGCTGAAGCTTCGTACTGGATATTGTTCCTCTTTGCTCTAGGCTTTGGAACTTAGATACTAGCAAGTTGCCTGTTTCAGGGAATAATGACTTGGATTGAATTGAGCAATAAGACGAAGTGATTTTCAGTGGAGGTCTCCCTGATGTAATAACATAAACAGCCAACTAGATGCAACAATAACAAATTTTATTGATAATTACAATCAGCTCAACATGTTTCGGGCGATAATTTTGCCCATCCTCAGGAGCACTAGACTGTGTTTACAGCTTGTGGTATAAAGCACCGACGATGCTGCCTGCCAGCAAAATTATCGCCCGAAACATGTTGAGCTGATTGTAATTATCAATAAAATTTGTTATTGTTGCATCTAGTTGGCTGTTTATGTTATTATATCAGTGATGCACGGTCACACTACCATAAAACATATCCCAGATGTGTTTTCAGTAATCAATATAATATAACAGTTTACAGCCCAACACACCCTCTGTTACGTGAATAGTGTTAAAAGATAATTAAACAATTATAACGACATGTTTCGGCTTTTTAGGTCACAGCTTGAAGATGGCTTTATGAAAAACCCGTAACATGTCGCTGTTACGGTTGTTTAATTATCGTTTAACTGTTTAATAAATGTTTTTCATACTGTAAAATTTTATATATTCTATTGAAGATGAAGTGATTGTGGGCTTTTTGACGACAGCCCAAATTTCATGTGCTGCAGTATCAGCTAACTGCTTACTGTGTCGTTCTAAGTAAATCACTAGAATCAAAAATAGTTCTGAATTTTACTGAGGATTTGAGTTTGAAAATCCCAACTTTACGTAACTCGGTCACTATAATGATAGGTTATGGGACAGGCGACAGGAAAAGAGTAGTTCTTTCCCCCGGCGGGTTCCAAACGTTTTCATCGCCACAGTGATGAGTTCGGCTCTGGATCCCACCCGGTCTCGTATTCGATGGTTACCATGGGGTAAAGCAGCCGGTTTGCGAAACTGATCGCCCGTGTATGTATTGCCCATGTTAAGAAGCTAGTCACCATGTTTCTCCACACCTTGTCATGGCGTGATGCTTGATTAGTTAAGTTCAGGCACAAATTTACCCACTTTTATTCCAGACAGTAATTTAACCCTTCTGCTCCAAGTGACCGCGTTGTCTACTTCGTGGGTCTGCGGCCACTCGCTTGCTGAGATTGGGGGTTCAAATCCCGCCGGGGACATGCATATCTGTCTCTTGTGTGTGTTATGCATTTTGTCAGGTAGAGGTCTTTGCGACAGGCCGATCACTCGTCCAGAGTTTTTGTGTCGAGTGTTGTGTGTCTGAGTGTGATCTCGAAACCTCAAAGATGATTAGGCCTAGCTCCGCTTGGGCTGAACCAAAATTAAGCCTAACCAAATATATGCGAAGTTGTCACATTGTTACTGCACTGACAAAGTAACTATGAAATATAATGGTTTATATTCAGGAAGTCAGTATTTGACACATTAATACAGTCCAGCACAGCATGTGTATTGCATTATGTTATTTATTGCATTGCTACTTTATTAAAGAAAATTAACTTTCTTGTTGCATAGTGGAAGTTTAAGTGTGTTTTCTTTTTTAGTGTTACGTCATAACGCCATTTACAGTACCAACTGCTGAAACATCTTCTTCTAAATTACACTTGTTACAGATGTTTTAATATAGATAAGTAGATAGAAAGTGGATAGATAAATTGATAGACACGTAGGTGGACGGATGTATGGATAGGTAAGTAGATAGATGGGTGGATGGATGGGCAAATGAAATAGTTGCCTTAACCTTTGTTCATTATTACTTTACGTCACTCTGTCGGTGTTTTGCAGATTGTTGCTTTGGATCATAATGTGATATTCGTTTTTGTAACGAAACATTTCCCGTATAATTCATGTATTTTGAATGAGATTCGGAATGGAGTTTCCGGAGTATCTGTTGCGCCATGTACAGAGATATACCAAATATCAATACCGTAAAATGTAATCCAAATGAACCTATATTTCAGCGTAAAAACTCGCGGCTTTTAGGTCGCCCTTCAAAATGTTTCTTGAACAGAATAAACAAAAGTTTGCAATCAAATTTTCTTTCTGTCTTGAAGCTTTCTCGGCCACAGAAATGAATAAAACCTTCTGGAACAGACAACCATGTCAAGATGTAACATTTCGCCGACGTTTCATTGACTGACTCCGTCTCCATCTTCAGGTTGTTGCTGGTAGCTGGGTAGAACCAAGGCTGATATCTGATATCAGTTGTAGTTCTACCAAGCCATCAGCAACACCCTGCAGTTATTCCCCGAAACGTCGGCGAACTGTCGCATCTTAATGCGGCTGTCTGCTCGCGAACATTTCATTGACATTTTCAGTCTCCCCGTTTTTAAAAGTTTTCTGGAATCGCTCACCACGTCACATTAATTCTGTTTTATCTCCATACAGTCCACACTCGCGTGTGTTCCTTTTATGCACTTCGTCTGTACATTTCACATATGCAGATTGTATATGTCTGACGTACCTGTCCAAGTGTAGATCACTTGTTATTTGTTCCTGTGGCCAGGGTTTTAGGGTAGGCAGTTTGTAACATTTCCAGACGGCTGATATTCGTTTAAGAGCACAAAGAAAAAAAAATATTACGTTACTTTCAAACGTACGAAATTCGGCTTTCACAAGTCCAGTAGTGTTTAATTATAACATTAGACTTTAAATGCCGACACAAAAGACTGCTGGGTTTAGAAGGCAATAATTCATGTTTATGTAGGGGTGCCCGTGATTTACAGCTATTGTGTTGGGTTAATCTCGCTGCAGAGCCTTGATACACTGGCTTCTGTAAACATAAAATGAATAATGTAATTAAGTACTAGAAAAGTAATCCTTTCATTGTGTTTATTGTAAGCGTGCTGAAACGTTTTATGATTTTGTATATGTCTTGTTTCATTGTTAGACGTAGTGAAGTTATTCACGCTAATTTCAGTACTGTACCTATTTATTTGCAATGTGGTCCTTCGTAATCTTCTTAATTCATAGTGTTTCATATTAATTTGCTGTAGACAGAGAGGCCTTGTCGAAAAGCTAACGCACTTCCGATTTTACCTAAGTATAATACACAAGAATCGTATTTTTTCTTTTTATTGTAATTATCTTAGGACGCGTAAACATTTCATATACAGTGATAAAATTCGTAGGGACCTTTGCTGTTCTACACAGCATTTTACTTATTTATGGACTCTTATGTTAAACATGTTTTTCGTGTGTGCGTGTGTGTACGTGCGTGCGTGCCTGTGCGCAAGCGTGCGCGTGCGCATGGCGTTATCGCCCTGAGCTCTTACGCATCCTAGCCTGATTTGAAACTCGGCCGGGTCGTCGGCTACCTGAATTCCTTTTGATGGATTTTCAGAGTGCCTCCGGGCAGGTATTGGTATGATATATCGATTACATCATTGCTACTACCTGCCAGTATGTCCCAGTTTGTTACCTACAAACAACCTATACTTTGACGTTATATTTCTTAGCTACGGAGACCTTTGTAAAAGAAACCGCAAGAAATAATATCTGCTTCTTTCCAGAAGAACACATTGAAAAACAATTATGGCAAATAATACAGCAACCTACTATTAATATCGTTTATCCAGATGAAGAATGTGGATACGATAGGCATCCAACTTCGTCTTTTTGTACATTTCGGCCGATATCTGAGTTACAAACTAAATTACTGAAATATACCGCGGTGTAATTGAAACGTGCAGTACAGTGCCAGAAGGAAGAACTTTGAGAGCTAGATAAATGAAATCTGTAACTTAATACAAAATCTAGCTGTAATGTGACACTCCAAGTGGGTGAAATGATCGGTGAATTGCACACCGACTGCACACCATAACCGACAAGGACTTTGTGATACGGGTTGGCAACTAATTCAGTTGTGAACAAGTTCAAGAAAGATGTAGCAGAGTGGGAGAGAGAGAGAGAGAGAGAGAGAGAGAGAGAGATGACAGATAGAACTTAACCTTGGGATGTGTTCTAATTTGTCTTCATGACACAAACGAAGTAAGGTGGTAAGAAACACATTCGCTGTTTGTAAAACGGCCGTTTTCAGTGTTAGATATAAACCTGAAATAAAGGAGTGAAGAATTATTTAGCCTTTTCAGGCTGAAATTAATCAAAATTACATAAAATATCAGTTTCTACCTCGCATAGAACTAATTAGTTCTCCATGTCAAAGAAAAATCTGTTAATGCTTCCTAGGGACATAATAGTTCTCCATTGTTACACTCTGCATACGACCCATAAGTGCGTTATGTAATTAAAATTCCGAGCTTGTAAATATTCAGATGGTACATATAGTTACCACTGGGCTGTCTTCCGTTAGTAATCTGTGCTCAGAACATTAGTGATTCTGAGTTGTTAATCTGCAGAGTTCTGACCTTTATCAATTTTATTTGCCATTAGATTACAAGTATTGCGACAGTATCGACAGTGAGAAACTTGAGATCTGGAAACCGAAGTTTTTCTTTATTTTCCAGTCCGCTAATAACGTAAAGAAAATTACTGAAATTTGTTGTTTCACAGAGAATCACAGAACAGACCTTTACTTGACAGACCTGCGTTCTTTTGGGATTTTGGGCAGCGTAAACCTGTAGTGTGTTACCGACATTTCGGGACAACCTATCTGCCCAACCGATAGGTTGTCCCGAAACGTCAGTGAAATCCCAAAAGAGCGCAGTTCTCGCTTGCACCTCGGCGGGAACCTGAGATCACGAATAGGTCTGTTCTTTCAGTAACATATGGACAGAGCTTAGAGTAACCTCTGGTTGTACCCTGTGACTTAAAGTGTAAATAATGAACGCGACTGTCTTAAGGATTGTTAGTAATAATCAGATTCATACACGTTTAGAATACTTTGTAATGGAACTTGACGTCATGTATTCTGATAGAAATGTGTGGGTGGTTATTTTCATCGTCTAACCTCAAAATGGTGGCGGCATGATCATTAAATGTAAAAAAAAAAAAAAAAAAGACCAGCTTTTGTTTGCTTTCCGATTTCAACTCTCGAACAAGTTTGACCATTTTCAACATAACTTCGAACGAACTTCATGCCACTGGACACCACCCCCGCGCTGAACTTTGTAATTACATGCTAACATTATGAAGCGCACGAAAACCGTGCTAACATACGCGGGATGCTGATAAGTCCTTAGCCCGACCAGGAAGAAAACAAGCTCGGAAGCATGTCGGGGACGCGCATGATTTCAACAACAGAGAGACGCGAGTTGTCATCAAGTTTCTTTTTTCTGCAAGGCAAGGTGCCGAAGGAAATTCACGCCATTCTAACAGAAATATTAGCTTGTTTCCTTCCTGGTAGGGTTAAGAATTTATCAGCATCCCTTACAATGGGATTATGGCATTAATGTCATTTTCCTTGGACCCAGATTGATGTGTAGTAACAAATCTTACAATAATATGCAACTGTTGTTAAAATTATAAGTTTGTAAAACACAAAACAAAAATGTGGAAGTCGTGCAAACGATTTCTTAAACTCTCCTTTTGATGGCGATAACCGATGAACTGATGGAGCTGGAGACATGAAAGTCGGAATTATTGTGCTGCATAACTACGTCAGTGCATTGACACTGAAATCGTTTGTAACCCTGCAACGACGGAATGGCGACTGTGCGCCACTTTGAGGCTACATACAGCAAGCTAACGTTCACAGAATAAGTTGACACAAAGCAAAACACAGTGAAATCAAACAACGCCGGCTATAATAGCAATAAGAAGTGTTTTGGAACAGAAATGTATGGAAAAACACAACAGTATTTTTGAGTTACTGAATTATTATACCAATTACTGTACATATATAAAATTTACACATTAAAACATTAAAAACGCTCCGACATGTTTCGGTCCTAGGACCATCATCAGGTAGCCATATCGTCCTTGCTAAAGTCACACT
>Ga0131853_10026725_pt1 | contig 10377 bp, 6 predicted proteins | sample TergutLab28metaG_FD_92764 | JGI IMG/M metagenome (GOLD analysis project Ga0131853, IMG submission 92764) | Labiotermes labralis P1 segment gut microbial communities from Petit-Saut dam, French Guiana - Lab288 P1 (version 2) (version 2) | ecosystem: Host-associated > Arthropoda: Insects >... | reverse complement strand
GTTGCGCTGACCACGTGACACCCCTCTATCCGCAAAAGTTGGCACTAACTTCGCCGACCGGCGGCGGCCGCTCTGTCGGTATAGTTCGCGTGCGGACTAAGGCCACGGAGTTTAGTTATTGGCCCCTTCTGTTAACCGTAATTTGTAACTCATTTTCAAAATTTTGATAATATAACTTAATCACGATCCTTTCATATTGTCCGAAGTGTTTCTCCGGTAGTCGGATGTCTTTTAGGTGCGTTGCTTACATTTTTATAACTTTCTAATATGTATGTTTAATGTGGTTGTAGTCCGCGTGTTCGTGTTGCTTCTTTGTTGGTGTTGATAAGCTGTCAGTGTTACCGCTGTTGTGCTTTGTGCACACAATTTAGCCCGTTTTTTTATATTATATGGAATACAAATGAGGTATTACAGACAAACACAACACTTTAGTGTATGTCATCCAGTGTTACGTCTAATCTGATGACGGTTCGTTGAACCCACACACACGTTTGGATTTTGATTTGTAGACTTTTGCTGTCCAGCGGTGTGTTGGTATGTATGGCTACCTTAAGTTCAAAGGCGTCACTTGGCTAATAACATTTTGGGAGGGGAGGCAAAGTCGACTATTCCTCTATTCTGCTTCCCGTAAAAGCCAGATATTTCATTTTTTTCTGTCTTTACACCACCCACATAATCGTTTAGAAAATATTTATATTTTTTTTTTACTTTTCCCTCTTCAACTCAGTAGCAGAAAGTATGGGGTTCAGCTACAGTTTCGAGTAATACGTCCTTCGGCCTTCTTTTTGTATTAGGTTGGCTTGATTTACTTCCAGTTGTAATTTCTTTAGTATTTTGAAACCTTCTATTTGTAGAGCCTGCTGTATCACGTTCAACTGATTGAGTCCAATCATTTCGCCGAATCTCTGTGGTTAATTTTCTAACACATGCTCGAATCCTCTTTAGTTATTAAACTGTCGTCGATCTGTAGTTCGTAGTTATCTTCTTTATTAACGGGTTTCGATCGATTATGTGCCTTAAGTCTTCGTTCCAAGTCTTAATCATGTATTCCATACGAGACTTTTTTTTTCAGCGGCGACTTCTAAGATTGCTTCTTTTTTATTTAACCAGTTTTCTGTAGCATTCTGTGTCTCCACTTGTTTGCGGTTGCCTTCCAGTCTTAGGGCTCCGGGAAGGTGGAGCTACCAGAATTTCTAGACAGTCGGCACATAATGATGATGGCAAGGTTGTTAGCTGTACGCAGCAGCCGGTTTAACCCACAGGAGATACCGCTGTTACGCGTTTCTGTTAGAGGCTGAAGCGACCCCAAGGCTACATTACGGCCCATAGGATTAAATCAATGAAGAAACGAACATCCGACCTTCCGGCTTGTAGCGCAGTGCCTCAGCCAACTGCGCCACCGTTTTATTGAGTTTCATCGGGGTTTTTACTCGTTCTTCGACTACAGTAACATTTAAATATAGACCTACTTTCTATCAAGCAACAGTCGGTATCAGTCTCTACTGGACAGACAAGTCCAGTGGTGGGAATGCCACCTAAAGCCTATTGATAGCCCCACTTGGTCTTTTTTTATCTTATCGTCTGGGTTAGATCATTGGCCGGGAGAGCGCAGTCGGTATAGCGACTCGCTACGGACTGGACGATCCGGGGACCGAATCCCGGAGGGGTGAGTTTTTCTGCACCCATCCGCACCGGCCCTGGGGCCCACCCAGCCTCCTACACAATGAATACTGGATCTCTTTCCCTGGGGTAAATCAGCCGGGGGATGGCGTTGACCACCCACCCCCATGTAGCGCCGATGTTAAAGAAAGAGTAGAGCTATACATTTACTCCCCCTCTTGGCCTTCGTGACCTGCTGTAGGGTGAAATTTACCTTTTTTATAGACCTTCAGGAGCTTATACCACTGCCGACTTCGCTCCCAGTATCAAACAGACAAACAAACCTTCTCACCCTTGCCCGGTAGAGGACTAACCAACCTGGGAAGGCGTTTGAGAAATATGAATGCAGTGCTGAGAGTTTTACATTCGTAAAGATAAGTGGCCTTTCAAGATTACCTAATTTGGTAAGGTCAGTAAGCGAAAACAGTTGTTCACCCTCACGTATAGGCATTGTAAAATGTAGCCTACTTCTTGTTACGAACGTTACGCTGGTTGCAGGCGATAAGCAGATTCTGGCAGACCCCAAGTTCTTCTCTCGCAAATGCTGAAGTTATTGCTCGAGTTTTTGGAAACTGTAAATTGAAGAATGAACATTTTTAAGTGAAAAATGGTTGTACATGATTAAAAAGATAGCTTACGAGGGTATATTAACATGCATGAATAAAGATCGCATAAGACATTTAGGCAGGTATTTAGACAATGTCAAATGTGAACTGTTTGTTAATACGAAAGAAGTGTGACAGTGTATCATAAGTATCCAGTGGTGGTGGACAACAACCCAGTGTTAATCGGTAGGTAGCCTCAAGTGATGTCACTAATTAACTCAAATAAATTACTGTTATTGTAAGTGCTGCAGTTACAGGGGTAATCATTTCTTTATAGGATCATTGAAGAAACGCGATGCCGGGCGTTCAGCAAGTCCACTGAGCGACGGCTCGACGTCTCACGTGACGACGCGATCTTCGAGACAGCCATTACGTAAGTACAACCGGAACTGCAGGTTCCAAATGCGGCCGAGGCTCAGGTTACGCACGGATCATTCCTTTCAATTTGTATAGGAAGGAGTGTAACGAATAAACTTTCTTTAACTGATTTAATCCTGCATTTCCTCCATATAGCGCCTCATAATTTAGTCTCTCCTTCACAGTAAAGACACTGAGTTCTAAATTTTGATGTTTTGCTGATCGGGCATCTCAGTATAATCTTAGTAATTAACCAACTTAATGCAAAATTTCTTATTTTATAATAAGTTTATTATACGCCTCCTGATGATGAGCACATAGTGCTCGAAACATGTAGAGGCGTATAATAAACTTATTATAAAATGATAAATTGTGCATTATGTTGGTTAATTACTAAGATTATATTGAGTTATAATTATAAAGACGGATAATACCATTCAAGGAACATACCCAAGTTTTTCCCGAGAAGCGGACGGACTCACGGCTGTACTTTGTGGTCAAAATGAGTTGATTATGTTAAATTAGCCGGTAAAAGTACAAGTAAGTATAAGTTGGCCCTGTCCACGCCTTCAAGGCATATAGGGGGAGTAGAGGTATAGCTCCATTCATTCTTAACCTCGGCGCTGGGTCGAGGTGAATGGTCAACGTCACGCCCCGGCCGCTTTATCCCCGGGAAAGAAACCCAGTACCCTTGGAATAGGAGACTATGAGGACCCCAGAGCCGATCTGTACGTTTCGGAGAAGAAAATAATCTGTGGCCGCAGCCGCAATGATGTAGACGGTACATGGTAACAACAGTCGTGCTTTGAACGGTTCAACTGACACGTGGTTCGAGTTGACTCCAGCCGTGACACTTCTGACTTGTGTTTGGTAGGTGCTGGGTTCGAATTTCGGCCGGTATGCCTACAGTCCTGACAGTTCTTTTTTTCCCCCCCTTTGGTGTTCCTTGTTCACTCCAGATGTCAGTAGAGTATCTTCAATTATGCCTCGACCGCTTCCTTCCACATCCTTTCCGGTTTGTCATCATCCAGAAATGCGGCGCTGTGTAGTCTGACTTACTAACATTGCCACTAAATAAACCAAGAAATCAAATAAAGTACGCTAACGCGACCGAGACTCTCTGGCTTCAGATCCCAGACACGCATCCAACTAAAGTTCTTGCCAGAAATCACGTATTGCTGTTGTAACAGTAATCTGTAGCATAATCACATTAAGGCCTTGGTCATAGACAGGAAATCCGTTAACGTAAGCGAAATCCCCATTAGAGACATAAGGTGCCCGTGTCATGGCCGAGCAGTACGTTTTTTACTCAGAAATGGATTTTGGTTGGTTGTAGTTGGTTCCTGCGATTACAGCCACGAAGTGTGCAGATATTTCGGGAAATCTTCATTCCTTTAAGCAGGGTGACTCCGAAAGCCTGTCTTACGCATGGGTTCTTGTAATGCTTGTACACTTGTACTTTTGCACCTGCGATTCGCTCTACATAAAATGATACGCATTCAGAACACTTTCGCGTGTTCGCCTTCGAAGAATCCAATTGCGAATGTATCTGCGGCAAAAGTCACGTGAAATAAAAATCGATCCGCTCACTTCGTGCTATTCTACTTTTTAATAGCTGTTGACAGTACTGTTTATGTTAGGGTCCTCACAGCGTTGTGCATCGGATTATCGCAACGGCCGTGAAGTTTTGCAACCATGTGGCTGCGTGTAAATTAGCAATTTACCGAGTAGAAATTAAAGTGTTAAAAGACTCCAGTTGAAATGTGATGGCACACAGTGACGCACGGGAGGGGAAGTGAAGGGGAAACTGGCGAATGGAGTCGGTAGCCAGTACCCTTCACACTACATCGGAACATGGTGTACCCAGCATTACTACCGCTGATGCGCACATCTCGGCTGCCAGTAGTCGACTGAACTGACGCCAACACTGATTGAAATTGACTCTGCCGTTTCGCCGAGAGACGAAATCTGGTTTCTGCGCGTGTGCCATCACATTTCAAACGCACTCTACGTAATATAAATACGACGCTTTAGGTACTGACAGTAAACGCAGTAGACAGGCCTAAATTTAAAGAGCAACAGAACAAAATAATCGCCATTAATCGATTATTTAAAAATATGGACTACTTAGAGTCAACGACTAGATCACCCGGTTAAATTCCTTGAGAGAGGTCATATACTGTATTTACTCTGAACACGGAACAAGCGACGCATGCTCTCTCAGCCATCGGCTCGTAAGCAACACATGACGAAGGACTAGAGCCCAAACCCAGCCAGGGCATTTACACTAAAATGAAGGCAGTGATAGTGTTGCAGTGCTCTGTCTGGCAATGTGGAGTTGAAACTGCAAAACTGAGGGGCTTCAGGTGGTTCCTAGTGTAAAACTGTAGCGTTATTGCAGCGGTACTCTGTGCCCCCGTTAGCAGGTCCTCGAACCTCGTTGAACGTTGAATAGACAGCCGGTGGAACTAAAACGCCGTCGTGTACCGGCGGAGCCATAGAGGCCGTCACGGTTCCATAATGCTGTGGACAGTGGCGCCGTTTGCTGTGGCTGCTGAGTGGCGAGAATCCGAAGCAGTACCTCAAGGGACAGCAGAGTGCAATGCATATGATATTCCAGGGGCGTCCAGGTTTTTTTTCAATAGAAGGTCTCATTGTCATATATCCCTGTGTGGGCGGATCGCATTAATTTGTGTATTGATAACGGTGGTGAAATACAGACTGGTGAGCATTAAGAGATGTGCATTTGTTTAGCGATTATCCAACGTGACTGATGGAGCAGAGCCTGGAGAGAAAAATATTTTCTTAGTCAGCCAATAAATTGCAAGCATTTTATGAAACACGAAGGCTCTTGCCATGTACACAAGAGCCGAAAACTTGTCCCTTTCCTGAGCTGTATGTATCCACTCCATTTTTCCGTTCAAAATATTTAAGATCCTGTGTAATACTATCGCCCACTCTGCTCTTAGGCCGTCTGAGCGGTTTCCTTCTGTAGATTCTCCCCCCTCCAATATCCTGTATACATTTATTTCCTCGGCGTTCCATGTGCTGTCCCATCTCATGTTTGGCTCTGATACCAACTTCCACTGAATAATACCTGACGACAGGCATAGCGGTGGGAATGTGTTTAGGCCCTATTTGTAGACTACTTCATATATGTTCGCAAAACTTTGGTAAATGTGTGAGGGGTGACGGGCTTGCCGTCTAGAGTGACGCAATTCGAACAGCTCTAGATGCAGTGAGTGACTGGACGCCACAACTCCGTTCAGCGCCGACTGTTTCCCAGTCGGTGTTTGGGAATTGGCAGGATCGGGAGCCATCTATTGACGACGTGTGTCGCTAAGCTGTCGTTTTGTGATCGGGGCTGTGGAGGGGTCAGTATACATGCAGTCTTCTTCCAAGGCTCCAGTATATCTACAGTGTAGGGTTTAGTGTGTCTAAACAGTAAATGTTAGAAACTGTAAAATATTCTTTTTGTTCCCTGTTACGGTGGGTGAATTCTTTATCATAAGGCTGTCTGTTCCAGACATCCCGGCCAAAACTTAGTGCGTATTTTTTACTGCTGCCCTGCGTGCTGCCTCAGACATGTCAGAATTTCACCTTAGTTTTATGAGAGCAATAATCTGCAAACAAACAGTGTGCAGTAGTTGTTCTACTGTGCAAAGTGCTATGTCTGTGCAATGTTTTTTATCCTGAAGCTGTTGAGAATTGAACCCTTCAAAGCACAGTAAATGGGTTAATTTATCCCTGTCCGCACTATGAAGACGTATGGGACTGGTGATATAGCTCCACTGACCCTAAATCATGGCAGTAGATGGAGGTGAGTAGTTGCCTCAATCCTCTGTTGCTGTACCTCTCGGGGAAAAGGCCCACACTCCCCCTGGATAGGAGGCTGGGTTGTCCCCAGAGCCAGGCTGGACTTCTGTACTGGTTCGATCCCAGCTGGTGTCATTGGAATTTTTCATTGACATATAATCCTTCCGATAGCACTATGGCCCTGGGGTCGACTCATCCTCTAACAGGAATGAGTACCAGGAGTATTTTCTGGGGGTAAAGGCGGCCGGTGCGTAAGGCTGACAACCTACCACCATTCTGTGCCGTTGTCACGAAATCTGGGAACCTTAACTTCTGGAACCCTCCGGGCCCCTAACGGGACTGCTTTGCCTTTTACCACATACAGAAGCCTCACATTCTGCTCGTGCTGTATCTGTACATGGTGCATGCGACGAACCTATTATTTTGACATGCAGCGTTAACTGGCTGGTCTTTGTAGTTGAGAGGCAGGTGTTTTGTGATCAAGGAAATGTGGTTTAAAATGTCATTGGGGTGAAATTCGGGCTCGAAGGGGTGTTGTCCCTCTTGTTGGGCTGTTTTCTCGGAAATACGAAGGACTTCGAATATGAAGCACAACGGGAGAGCGTCACAACTTTGGGACAGCTGCATGTCTTGTCACCCGTAGACACATCTTCACGACAGTAGTTTCTGCAGTGCAGTTTCCACGCTGCCCGAACTCTTGGGAAATACGCCCCCCCCCCTTATTTCGTTGTACGTCGTTCTAAATTCGCCACGAAATTAGATGTCTTCAGCAGTTACTTCTTTACCTTCAAGTTTACCATTGATGGTTCCAACATTGAGCCAGCCACTAAGTGACGCCGGTACTTCACGCTTTAACACACACACCTAATTTCACGGCTGATTTAGAGTGCCCTATTCCGAAATGTGGCGTGTTGCCTAGCTTTACCCTGTTTGTTCCTACAGACATTAGAGTCACGTCTCTGGTCTGCACTGAGGACGTTGCTTGGTCTGCGATTGTGGTGTTGGAATATGCAGAATTTTATTCTTCTGACTGAGTTCGTCTTGTGTTGGTGACTAGTAGAGTTGTGACTGGTGTGAGAGTATGTACTATTGGTAAAACTCTAACGCATGCACTGCCCGTCCTACAGAGTTTAGAAACGTTCAATGGCAGGGGTGTATAAACTTTTCAAAACTGTAGGAGCCATCTCAAACTTCCAGGTGCCAAAATTATGACATGAGGCAAGACCCATACAGAAAGTCTACAAATGTAAGGCGTCGACGTGCGAAATTTAGTCGCCCGGGTGACCTGTCTGCCGGGGTTTATGCACCCTTGGTTAACGGACCAGAGTAGCTTGTAGTTGTACTATGTATTTGTGGTTTATGTGATGGCCGTTCCAGTAAGTCAGACTGTCGAACGGTTGGGTGGTTTGTGAACGGTGATTGGGAAGTATTTCGAAGGAAGTGGTCATAGTGTCACTGTGATTTATCTCGGTGTTTGCCTGGAGCTACTGGAGAAAACCACAAACAAACTGTCAGGATGGCCAATGACCTGGCGGATATTCTAACCAGTCAGCTGTCGAATGTAAGTTTGGAGCTTTACTGCTGGACTAGTTCGATGTGTGTCGGGTTTCGAAGCGGAGCCCTGACTAGTGAAAGTGTGTGTAACACTGCTAATTGTGCCACTTTGGGATGAGATGGAGCGACGGCTCCCTGACGTTCGTTTGATGGTAATAGAATAGAAAATATCCGTAAAATGATAGGTGATTGGTGAAAGTAAAAACGTTTGATTGCATAGCTGTTGGTCACGTGACTCGCAAGAACCTGAAGCAGCACCCGGTTTATCTGGTAGATTTCACTTGTGCTCCTTAATCGTGTCTCGAAATAACAAGCTTGAGTCTTATGTATGTAGCACAATTATTTCTTGACAGGTAGCATTAGTACGAAATTAAAACATGATTACCTAGCCCAGTTATTTTCAGAAAAATTACCTCGTTGGCGTGAAGTCCCAATCCGTGCTTCAGAAGTCATGTAGGTCTGTGCAGTAGGTAACCGAAAGTGCTTTCGCTCAACAGCATCGTAATATTGATAGCCAACTGGAACATTTCTCGAGGGAAGGTAACACTCCCAATCTCGGGGTTTCCCTAAATAATAACCCATTTAACAATTCAATTCGTACATTAGAACAGCGTCTTCTAACGTTTCTTCCATAGAGGAACCTCTAAATAATTTTGCATATGCAAAAGAACTACACTTGAAAGCGTCTGGAGATCAGGAAAAGTTGATAGTGGGAAGCGCAGTTCAATTGTTGCTGAATTAATGGCAAGAACTTTTATTTGTAAAGAAATGTACTTATAGTTAAAAAAAAATTGCAGCATTTATCCCGTCTTGCTAGGGATATTTGGAATTTTCCTCGGTATTTTTAAAATTCCAAAATTTTTTGTGTATCCCGCGATTTCTCGCGAAACCGCTCTGCGAAACTCCGGCTGGGAGGCACTGCCTTAGAGGCAGCGCTGTCTCTGTCACAAAAGACATGGTGCTTAGGGATATAATTAACATTTCGTCTGGAAATCATACCAAAACGACGACTGCATTCTGTGGGCAAATTCCGGTGTAATGTTCAAGTAAGTGGTTCTGTACGTTGACCACTCCTCTGTGAAAACTACTGCCACCGCGTGTCAACCCAAGTGCAATTAACAAATATGTCATATCATATCATATCATATCATATCAATTCGAACCTTTCATCGAGCAGGCTGGGTGTTCGTGAGGATAAGCACTCGTCGAGCACCGACTTGTGGCATCCTTATCTACAGGTGAACTCCTCGTTATCTTGAAGTAGGTCATTACCTGCTGCTTTCAGATTTCGCCTTGCACAGTTCACGCATGTAATCAATTTGATGCTGTGTAGCTTATTGAAATGGAAGAAAATTTCGCCCTTTATCTCTCTGGTCACAGTCGAGGCCTACCTGCCGCGTTGAAACAGCAGTGTGTGTTAAAGTCCGAGACCCCGACGGCTGTCAGTATGAGGAGTATGATCCTTTGGAATGTGACTTCGTGCAGTCTGGTAGATAGATAATCAGCAAATTTTACGTTCATAGGGCCGTGCATCGTAATATTATTTCTATAGTAAAACCAACCATATGCATCAATGTATCAAATATATTTTATTTTGCAATAAAATAAATTTGATACATTGGTGCATCTGGTTGGTTTTACTATAGAAATAAGATAATAACACTAAGGAAGAATCTGCTTCCTCTGTCTTCGGGGTGGAAGGGTAGGGAATGGAGATGACGGATGTTGGCAGCTCGCTCGCTTGGAGGGGTCAATGAAAGTTACTCGTAAGAAATGCCGTAAAAGTGTGCAAGTCGTAAGAATGTAGAGGAAAGAACTCGTCGCACTTCAAGCCGAAGAAAGAGAAATGGGTGTTATAAATGGGCTTTCTATTGGACAGTAGATGGCGTGACCTTCCAGATGAACATTCTGCTCATGGTCAAGTGGGAAGTGAGAGGTGTCTGCTGTTTATAGGAGTAATTATTATTTGTACAAACAACCGACGCTTGTTTAGCTGAACGTCTGCGAGGAGTTATTGTTTGTTTGGTTATGTTAGTTGCGATTACTTGAGGATAATTTCCTGTTTGACTTCGTTATTATAAACACCCAAGTTTTACAACCAGCACAGCAACACGGTTACACCAGCTGAAGGAGTGTGACGACAGCAAATTCAAGGGATGGTTGTTACCACTCGGTTCTGAATATTCTGTCCTTCCGTCTGTTGTCTAAAACCTAAGGCGAAAATGATTTTTTTTGCCTGTGTCCGCCATGAAGGCTATGGGGGGGGGGGGGGGGGGAACGGGGACATAGCTTAACTTGGGCTTTATGTGGGGAGGGGGGGCCGTTTTTTTCCTCGGCCCGCTTTCCCCGGGGTTTTTAATGCATGGGGGGCGGGGGGGGCCCGGTG
>Ga0131853_10026724_pt1 | contig 10377 bp, 11 predicted proteins | sample TergutLab28metaG_FD_92764 | JGI IMG/M metagenome (GOLD analysis project Ga0131853, IMG submission 92764) | Labiotermes labralis P1 segment gut microbial communities from Petit-Saut dam, French Guiana - Lab288 P1 (version 2) (version 2) | ecosystem: Host-associated > Arthropoda: Insects >... | reverse complement strand
CCCTGGTCGGTGGAGCGCAGCGCCTCCAGCATGCCCTGCTCGAGCAGCGGGTCCAGGCTGATCGCGGAGACCGAGCCGTCGCTGAGGCACGGCGCCACGATCGCCGGCCCGAGCGCGGCCCGGGCGGCCTCCACCAGGCCGTCGAGGTCCTTCGAGACGGCCGCCCGCAGCGACAGCGCCTCGAAGATCCGGACCAGGTCGCGGACCGAGACGCCCTCGTCGAGCAGCGACCGCAGCACCCGCTGGATCTCGCCGAGCGAGAGCTGGGCGGGGGTGAGCTCCTCGACCACGACCGGGTGGCTGCGCTTGACCACATCGGTGAGCAGCCGGACGTCCTCGCGACCCAGCAGCCGGGCCGCGTGGGCGGTGACGACCTCGGAGAGGTGGGTGGTGACCACCGAGGCGCGGTCGACGACGGTGGCGCCGCCCATCTCGGCCTGGTGGCGCAGCTCGGCCGGGATCCACTTGGCGTCCAGGCCGAAGACCGGCTCGCGGGTGGCCTGGCCGGGGAGCGAGCCGAGGAAGTCGCCGATGGCCAGCACGCTGCCGCGCGGCGCCTCGCCGCGGGCGACCTCGATGCCGAACAGGGTGATCGCGTAGTGCCGCAGCGGCAGGTCGAGGTTGTCGCGCGTACGGACCGGCGGGATGACGATGCCGAGGTCGGTGGCGATCTTGCGGCGCAGCGCCTTGACCCGGTCGAGCAGGTCGCCGCCGGTGGAGGAGTCGACCAGGTCGATCAGGTCGGCGGCCAGCTCCAGGCCGAGCGGATCGACCAGGATGTCGGCGGCCAGCTGCTCGGGGGCGTCCGGGTTCTTCGGCGGCGGGGCGTCGAGCAGGGGGTCGAACGCGTGCCCGCCGGCGGTCTCGGGCGTGGCCAGCCGGACGCGGGTCGAGGCGAGCAGCAGCAGGCCGCCGGTGAGGATGAACGGGATCTTCGGCAGCCCCGGGATGATGCAGATCGCCAGCGCGGCGCCGCCGGCGACCCGCAGCGGCATCTGACGCGAGCCGAGCTGGCGGATGATGTCGGAGCCCATGTCCTCGTTGCCCGCGGCGCGGGTGACGATGAGACCGGTCGCGACCGAGAGCAGCAGCGCCGGGATCTGGGAGACCAGACCGTCGCCGATGGAGAGCAGCGAGTAGGTGTTGACCGCCTCGAGGATGCCGAGGTGGTTCTGCAGGATGCCGATCGCGAAGCCACCCAGCAGGTTGACCAGGGTGATGATGATCGCCGCGATCGCGTCGCCCTGGACGAACTTGGACGCACCGTCCATGGCGCCGTGGAAGTCGGCCTCGGCGTGCACCTCGGCGCGCCGGCGCTTGGCCTCCTCGTCGTCGATCAGGCCGGCGTTGAGGTCGGCGTCGATCGACATCTGCTTGCCGGGCATGGCATCGAGGGTGAAGCGGGCGCCGACCTCGGCGACGCGGCCGGCACCGCGGGTGATGACCACGAACTGGATGATCAGCAGGATCGCGAAGACGATGATGCCGACGATCAGCGAGCCGCCGACCACGAAGTGACCGAAGGTGTTGATCACCTTGCCGGCGTAGCCGTGCAGCAGCACGAGCCGGGTGGCGGAGACGTTGAGCGCGAGCCGGAAGAGGGTCATCACCAAGATGACCGACGGGAACGACGCGAAGTCGAGCGCGCGGTTGACGAAGATCGCGGTCAGGAGGACGAGCAGGGCGCCGGTGATGTTCGCGGCGATCAGCAGGTCGAGCACCGCTGCGGGCAGCGGGACGACGAGCATCACCACGATCAGGACGATGCCGATGGGCACGCCTAGCTTGGCGAGGGACTTCGCGGGCACAACCATGCCTCTCGGGCCGCTGGGTTCGCTCGTGCCGTCCGTGGCACCACAGGGGTGGCGCCGTCCTGGCGCCAGCTGCCCTATCGGCGGCGATCGAGCACACCTGAGCGGCAAACGCCCGAGCGCGTACGGGCCGCTACTCGTCGTCGAGCAGCTGCTCGGCCGCGCTCCGGTCGCCGGGGCCCGGCGTACCTGACGTTGCTGACCGATCCGACGTCTCCGGAGACGATTCCGCCGCGTCGGCCGCGGCCCGACGGGCGTCGTGCCGGCGGCGCTGCGAGGCCAGCGGTACGTCCGGCAGCACCTCGTCGAGCAGCCGCGGCGTCTCGTGCTGGCCGCCGGTGTGGCCGTGGTTGCGCCGCGAGATCACGAACGCGAGCACGGTCGCGACCGCGGCGAACAGCTCGCGCGGGATCTCCTGGCCGACGTTGCAGGAGCGGTAGAGCGCCCGCGCCAGCGGGACGTCCTGGATGAGGGGTACGTCCGCCTCGCTGGCCACGGCCCGGATCCGGGCCGCGATCGCGCCGGCGCCGCGGGCGATGACCCGGGGCGCGCCGAGCGCGGGGTCGTACTTGAGCGCCACCGCGACGTGGGTCGGGTTGACCAGCAGGACGTCGGCCTCGGCGACGTCGCTGATCATCCGGCGGCGGGCGTTGGCCAGCTGCCGCGACCGGATCGCGCCCTTGACCTTCGGGTCGCCCTCGGACTGCTTGTTCTCGTCCTTGATCTCCTTCTTCGACATCCGCAGGCCCTTGAGCCGGCGGCGCCGGGCGACCACGTAGTCGATCGCGGCGAGCAGGAGGCCGACCTCGGCGACCGTACGCATCAACGAGACCGCGTGCGTGCTGAGTGTGTCCAGGACGTCGCTCATCGGCATCAGGCCGCCACCGATGATCGGCATGATCGAGCGCACCGCGCTGTACGCGATGCCGAACAGCAGCGCGCTCTTGAGCAGCGTCTTCAGGCCGGTCCACAGCGCCTGCGGGCCGAAGGTCTTCTTGATGCCCTGGACCGGGTTGAACTTCTTGAAGTCCGGCTTGAACGCCTTGGAGTTGAGGTGGATGCCGCCCTGGGCGGCGGTCGCCCCGACGCCGATCACCATCACGATCGTGCCCAGGGCCACCAGCGAGATCAGTGCCTTCTGCATGTCGGCGCGCAGCAGGTGGATGGCGATCTTCGGGTCGGGGTTGCTGATCGCCCGGAGCGCGCCCTGCATCACCTGCTCGAGCTGGGTCGCCTCGTACTTGAGCAGCGGACCGATCACCAGGGTGAGCACGAAGAGGGAGCCCCACTGGCCGAACTCCGGCGTACGCGCGATGTTGCCGTCCTTGACGGCGTCCCGGAGCTTCTTCGGTGTGGGTTTCTCGGTCTTGTCGGGATCGGCCATGTCACCCCGATCCGGCCATCGCGCTCATCGCCTGGAGGACCAGGTCGACCACGCGCGAGGTGGCTTCGGGCAGGGCCGGGAAGGACAGGCCGACCAGCAGCAGGGTCAGGCCGATCTTGGCCGGGTACATCACGTTCATCGCGTTCAGCGCCGGCGCGACCTTGGTGAGCAGGGCGAGCGAGAGGTCGGTGATGAAGAAGACCGCGGCCAGGGGCAGGGCGATCTGGAGCGCGACGCTGAAGAAGAGCGACATCGCGGTCGTCATCGCATCGCCCCAGCCGGTGATGTCGGGGAACGTCATCAGCGGGACGTACTGGAACGTCTTGAGCAGCCCGCCGATGACCAGCAGGTGTCCGCCGGAGGCGAAGAGCAGCATGATCGCGAGCATCTGGTGGAAGCGACCGAAGACGCTGTTGACGTTGTACGACAGCGGGTCGAACGCGGACGCGACCTGGAAGCCGCCGAGGATGTCGATCATCGAGCCGGCGGCCGCGATGGTGTCGAAGAGCAGCTGGGTGATGAACCCCATCGCGGCACCGATCAGGACCTGGGTCATGACCACCACGATCAGCTGGACCGTGGTCTGCGGCACCGGCTGCTTGGCCAGCATCGGCGCGATCGCGAAGGACAGGCCGAGGGCCAGGGTCACCTTCGCCATCATCGGGATGCTCTTGTTGTTGAACGGCGGAGCCAGGGCGATCCAGCCCAGGATCCGGACCGCCGCCAGCAGATAGGCCATCAGGGCGACGCCGTTGATCGTGATCGTCATCGCAGGGTCGCTACTTGAGCAGCGCGGGTATCTGGTCGAAGAGCTGCTGGGTGAACGTGATCATCGTGTGCAGCATCCAGTTGCCGCAGGCCAGCAGCACCACCGAGATGCCGAGCACCTTGGGCACGAACGAGAGCGTGAACTCCTGGATCTGGGTCATCGACTGGAAGAGCGAGACGGTGAAGCCGATCGAGAGCGCGGTCGCCAGGATCGGCATGCTCAGCTTGAGGCAGACCGAGATCACCTGCATGGCGAGGTGCAGGACGGCGGTGTCGGTGACGGCGAGGGAGCTAATGGGCATAGCTCGCCACCAACGCCTTGATCACCAACGCCCAGCCGTCGACCAGGACGAACAGCAGCAGCTTGAACGGCAGTGACACCACGACCGGCGGCATCATCATCATGCCTAGTGCCATCAACGCCCCGCTGACCACCACGTCGATGATCAGGAACGGGATGAAGATGATGAAGCCGATGACGAAGGCGTCCTTGAGCTCGGAGAGCACGAACGCCGGCACCAGGGTGGCCATCGGGGTGTCGGCCCGGTTCGCCGGAGGAGTCCGCTGGGCGACGCTCATCAGGAGCTGGAGCTCGTCGTCGTCGGTGTTCTTCAGCATGAACGTCTTCAGCGGCTGGACGCCCTTGTCGTACGCCTGCTGCGCGGTCAGGTGGCCGTTGAGATAGGGCTGGACCCCGGCGTCGTTGACCGCGGAGATGACCGGCGCCATCACGAAGAGGCTGAGGAAGAGCGCCAGGCCGGCGAGCACCTGGTTGGGTGGCGTCGACTGCAGACCCATCGCGTTCCGGGTCAGGCCGAGCACGACCAGGATCTTGGTGAACGCGGTGCAGCTGAGCAGGATCGCCGGGGCGACGCTGAGCAGGGTCAGCGCGAGGATCGTGACGAGCGAGGTGGACGGCTTGTTCGCCAGGCCGCCGACGTCGATGTTGACCGTGCTGTTGCCGTCTCCCGGCGCGGCCAGCGCACCGCCGGCCGTGGCGAGGACCAGGACCGCGGCGACCCCGAGCAGGGTGGCGGTCCGGCGCATCAGCGCGCTCATGAGGCGTCGCGTACGGATCCGCGGGCGACCTTGAGCGCTTGGCGCCAGGTCTCCGCGGACAACACCGAGCCGGCCAGCGAACCATCCTTGGTCAGCGGCGTGGCCACTCGGTGGGTCAGCACGGAACGGGCGCGCGGTTCCTCCGCGGCCGTACCGTGCTCGAGGTTGGCCTCGAGCCCGAGAGCGGGGTCGAGCTCGTCGAGCAGGAGCTCCTCGGGCTCCAGCTCGGTCAGCAGGGTGACCTGCTGCTCGGTGGTCCCGAGCACCAGCACCCGTTCGCCCACGGTCACCACGGCCACCCCGGAGCCCCGGGAGAGCGGCTGGCGGTGGACGACCTGGATGACGGAGCCGGCCTTGCCCTGGAACCGTCGGCCGGCGACCCGTGCGAGCAGCAGCAGGAGACCGACGACGATGGCCAGGGAGAAGGCCAGGCGAAGAGCGAGTCCGGTCACGGCGTGGACCTCAGGCGATCCATCGCGCTCAGACCGCCACGGCGTCGGGGTCGAGGATCTCGGTCACGCGCAGACCGAAGTCCTCGTCCACCACGACGACCTCGCCGCGGGCGATCAGACGGCCGTTGACCAGCAGGTCGGCCGGGCTGCCGGCGGCGCGGTCGAGCTCCAGGACGGCGCCGGGGGAGAGGGCGAGCAGGTCGCGCACCGTCATCCGGGTGCGGCCGAGCTCGACGGTGACCTCCATGTCGACGCCGTGCAGCATCTCGATGCCGCGCGCGACCGGGACGACGACCGGGGTCGCGGTGCCGGCGGGCGCGGCGGCCTGCTGCATGCCGCGCGGCATGCCGCTGCCCGGAGGGGCCGCGTTGAGCGGGGTGTCGAACGTGACCGCGGCCGGCGCGGGCGCGGCGGCGACCGGGGCGCTGTCGGCGGCGTCGGCCGCGTCGAGCACGGCGGAGAGGTCGAGCTCGATCGGCGCGCCCTTGAGGTTCGGCTTGGCCTTCTGGAGGGTGCCGAGCGGCACCAGGAGGGCGGCGGCGATGCCGGCGCCGATGAGCGGCACGGTGGTGAACTCGCCACCGAGGTCGTTGACGACCAGGCCGAGGTCGACCTCGGCCGCCGGGCGGGCGTGCGCCCCCAGGATGTTGGCGGCGGCGTCGAGCGCCGGCTGGGTGGCCGCGGCCAGGTCGAGCCCGCCCAGCGGGGACTCGGCGAGCGCGTCGACCAGGTCCTTGCCGACCAGCACCGCGACCCGGCCGGGCACACCGGCCAGGTCGGCGAGCGCGGCACCGGCGAAGGCGGCGGTGACGAACGGCGAGCCGGGCTGGGCCGGGCCGGCGGAGAGCGGCGTCGCGGACGGAAGGACCGCAGCGGCCGCCTCGGCGGCGGCAGCGGCGAGGTCGTCGAGCGTGAGGTCGCCAGGCGACGAGGTCATGAGTTCTCCTTGGGGGTGTCCACGATCAGTGCGGCGAGCCGCTGGCCGTGCGCGCCGGGGGTGGCGTGCGCGAAGGTGGCGCCGTCGATGGTGACGTCGAGCGGCGCGGCGGCGGAGTGCGAGAGACGCAGCACGTCGCCGATCTGGACCTGGCTCAGGTCGATCGGGCCGAGCTGGGTCGGGTGGAACCGGACCGCGACCGCGACCGGCACGTGGTCCATCTGCTGGCGCAGCATCTCGGCCGCGTGCAGCCGGGCGGCGCGCTCGCGGTCGGAGACCGGGCCGGGGTTCGACGAGTTCGTCAGGTACGGGTGCAGGCCGCTGAACGGCAGGCAGATCGTCGCCCGGTGCGCGCGCTCGTTGATCCGCAGCTCGAACTCCACGACCACCATCACGTCGGCCGGGCTGGCGGCCTGGGCGAACTGCGGGGCGTACTCGATCGCGGCGGCGGCCGGCTCCAGCGGCAGCACCGTGGCCAGCGAGTACCGCATCTCGTTGAGCAGGCGGTCCATGAAGCTCTTGATGACGCCGCCCTCGATCTCGGTGAGGGGGCGGTCGGGCTGGTCGTCGCTGCCGGGCCCGCCGAGCATGTGGTCGACGCACGACATCACCGCGGTGACCGGCATCTCCAGCACGCCGAGGCCCGGCATCGGGTCGGCCGCGAAGAGCATCATGTAGGTCTGCGCGCCCAGCGAGTCGATGTACTCGTTGTAGGTGCGCTGCTCGATGCTCTGCAGGGTCAGCTGGCAGACCGTACGCAGCGACGAGGTGAAGACCGTGGTGGCCTGACGGGCGAAGCCGTCGAAGCCCAGCATCAGGATCCGCTGGTGCTCGCGGGAGAGCTGGATCGGCCGGCGGAAGTCATAGGGCACCGGCTCGGTGGAGCGGGTGCGCCGCCGGGGCCGAGAACCGGTGATGCCCGGACGCGGAGCCGATGGGGGAGCGATGGTCACGCTCCACGGGATCGGCGCTGCGTCCGGGCATCTGAGACGTTCGGCCTTGGCTGAAGGTCCTGACCTGGTAGTCAGAACGGGCCAGGGGTGGTGCCAGAAGACGGAGGTGCGACGGTTGCGGCGGGAGGCCGCGGGGTGCTACTGGGTGACGAACTCGGTGAAGTAGACGCCCATGACGTCGCCGTTGTAGAGCGAGGTCAGCTCATGGCTCAGCTTGGTCTTGAGCACGTCGCGCGGCTGGCCCTGGTCGAGGTCGGCCATCGACTGCCCGCTGAACAGCGAGATCGCGGCGTCCAGCGCCTTGCTGCCGTCCACGTCGGAGGCGCCCTTGCGCTCCTGCAGCGCCAGGCCGAGGCGCAGGTAGTGCCCGCCGGCCAGGTTGATCTGGATCGAGTCGAGCGGCAGCACGGTGCCCTCGACCGGCTTCGCGGGTCCGCTCGGCTTGAGCACGAAGTACGCGCCTCCGCCCAGCAGGGCGATCACGACGATCGCGGCGAGGATGATGGTCCGGCGGCGGCGCTTGGGCGCCTGGCCCGTCTCGTTCTGCGGCATGGCGGTGACGGTCACGGCTGGTCTCCGGTCTTCTTCTGCTGGGACTTCTGCAGCTCGGCGTAGGCCTGCTTGTAAAGGGCCCGGGTCTCGGCCGGGGCCTGGGACAGGACGACGATGTCGACCCGCTTGTTGATCTGCTGGGAGCCGGGGATCGAGGGGTTCTCGAGCGGCTTGGTGTGGCCGAAGCCCGACGCCTGGAGACGCTTGGCGGCGATGCCGTCCACGTTCTGGAGGTGTCGCAGCGCGGCGAGCGCGCGGTCGGAGGAGAGGCCCCAGTCATCGGGGTAGTACTTCGGCTTCACCTTCACCTGGTTGGTGTGGCCGTCGATCTCGATCGGCTCGGAGATGTCGCTCAGCACCGGGGCGATGGTGTCCAGGATCCGGTCGCCGCGGTCGGTCAGGGTGGCCAGGTTGGCCGGGAAGACCACGTGCTTGGAGACCAGCGAGACCACCAGGCCGCGCTCGTCCACACTGGCCTGGACGTCGCCGTCGAGACCCTGCCGGGCGAGCGCCGCCTGCATCCGGTGCCACAGGGCGAGCAGCGACTTCACCTGCGCCTCGGCGTCGGCGTAGCTGCGCTGCTTGGCCTGCATGGCCGCGGCCGCCAGGGCGGTCTTGACCTCCTGCGTCTCCTGCGCGGGGACGTTGGTGATCATCTGCGGGTCGACCATCTGGGCGCCCTGGGTGTCGGCGCCCTGGTTGTCGAGCATCGCGCTGCGACCGGAGAGGATGTCGGCCGACCGGCCGAAGCCGGAGATCATGCCGTCCTTGAACTGGGTGTACTTCGAGATGTCGATCTGCGACATCGCGTACAGCACGATGAACAGCACCAGCAGCAGCGTCACCATGTCGGCGTAGCTGACCATCCAGCGCTCTTCGCTGCCGTGCTCCTCGTCGTCGTGGTCGACGACGCGCTTGCGCCGGCGTACCGGCTCGACGCGCGATCGCTTCTTCGGAGGCATTACGCGGCCTCGTCGGTGCTCTGCTGCTGGTCGGCCGGCAGGAGGGACTTCAGCTTCTCCGCGACCAGGCGCGGGTTGGAGCCGGACTGGATCGCGGAGATGCCCTCGACGGCCAGCTCCATCCGGGCGGCCTCGAGCGCGCCGAGGCGGCGCAGCCGGCTGCCGACCGGGAGCCAGAACAGGTTCGCCGCGCCGACGCCCCACAGGGTGGCGACGAAGGCGCCCGCGATGAGCGGGCCGAGCGCGGCCGGGGTGGTCAGGTTCTCCAGCACGTGCACCATGCCCATGACGGTGCCGATGATGCCGATGGTCGGGGAGTAGCCGCCGGCGTCGGTGAAGAACTTGGCGGCCTGCTTGTCCTCGGCCTTCTTCGCGGCGACCTCGGCCTCCAGGATGTCGCGCAGCTCCTCCGGGTCGGTGCCGTCGATCGCCATCGTGACGCCCTTGATCAGGAACGGGTCCTCGATCTCGCGCAGGCCGTCCTCGAGCGCCAGCAGGCCCTCGCGGCGGGCACGCTCGGCGAGCGTGATGATGTGCGGCACCAGGTCGGAGGCCGGGGCCACCTTGCCGGTGAAGGCGCGCTTGAGCCCGGCGCCGGCCTTCTTCGCGTCGGCCATCGTGCCGCCGGCGATCGTCGCCATCAGGGTGCCGCCGATGACCAGGAGCATCGGCGGGAGCAGGAACAGGCTGCTCGGGTGTCCGCCCTCCATGATGTTCGCGACGATGACGACAGCGAAGCCGAGGACGACTCCGATCGGGGTTGCGACGTCCATCAGTCCTCGATTCCGGTACGGCGGGTGCCAGGTGTGGCGAGATCCGAGACCGCTGCCAGGTGCGGCTGGCGGCTCTCGGGAAGATCGGTGAGCGTACGGTCGACGTGCGGGTTGACCGCTTCGAGCAGGGCGCCCAGGGAGACGATCTCGGCCCGGAACGCGACGATCGCGTCGACGATCTGGGTCATCGACTCGGCGACGACGTACTTCTTGCCGTCGACCAGCGTGATGATCGTGTCCGGCGTGCTGTCGACGCGCTCGATCAGATCGGGGTTCAGCAGGAAGACTGACCCGGCGAGGCGAGTGAGCGTGATCATGGGCGCACCGTCCTTGTGCGAGATAGCGGTTGTGCCACCAGCCGTCCGTGGCCGGTCCGCAGTGCTGATCGGCGTGGCCGCGCAGGACCTGAGTCAGTCCTGACCGGGCTGTGGCGAGTTGTTCGGTCAACATCAGGACGGCGGCCCGCCCCACGAGGGAGCGGGCCGCCGTCGTGCGCGTACGCCTGCGTCAGTGGATCATGTTGATCAGGTCGCCGAGCACGGTGTCGGAGGTGGTGATCACCTTCGAGGAGGCCTCGAAGCCGCGCTGGGCGATGATCAGGTTGGTGAACTCGGCCGCCAGGTCGACGTTGGACATCTCCAGGCTGCCGACCGCGAGCGAGCCGTTCTGGCCGTACGTGGTGGTGCCGCCCGCGGCGGCGTACTCGATCTGGCCGGAGTTGGCGCT
>Ga0131853_10026723_pt1 | contig 10377 bp, 8 predicted proteins | sample TergutLab28metaG_FD_92764 | JGI IMG/M metagenome (GOLD analysis project Ga0131853, IMG submission 92764) | Labiotermes labralis P1 segment gut microbial communities from Petit-Saut dam, French Guiana - Lab288 P1 (version 2) (version 2) | ecosystem: Host-associated > Arthropoda: Insects >... | reverse complement strand
TAAGGATAGCCACAAATTCACATTCATTATTACTAACAAAACTTATTATTTCACATGCCTCACTCTATGTTGTCTCACCTGTAATCTAACCCCCAATGGTATTATGACAACACACTGCACACCTTCTTAACACGTTCGGTATATATCTAATGGAAAGTAAACATATATGTATGTTTGTATATTTGTATGTATTAAGTTCAGATTCTGTCTAGGACATTACGTTAGTACTCATGGCTTGTTACTATGTTTTCTGTCTAAGTGCACTATGAACTGTACATTCCAGGCAAATAGCATTCTTGTATAAATTTGATTTGACTTATTTCCATATTATTATCATAAGTATTTTATTGTAATGACTCTTTCTGTTTTATATATTGTTTATACCTGACAAGTTCTATATCCACCTCAGTGGATCTCTGGAATACTAAATGAATGAATGAATGAATGAATATATCGGTTATTGCCATCCACCCAGAAACTGAGTAAAGTATTTGCAACGGCCATAATACATGCATTATGTTGCATTCGACAGAAAGATTGCAGAAATTATATATATATATATATATATATATATATATATATATATGACATGATATGATATGATATGATATGTTATATTTGCTAACTGTGACTGGGTACACATTTACACACAAACAATACATAGAATAACACGATTAACAACAGAACAACACAATTAACAAGAACAACACAACAACCGAACAACACAATTTACAATTTTCCTACGTCTGTTACCGTACAGCATACCGGGGCCCTAAGTAAGTGGCAATATTATTTTTTCCACCTCACTAGTTCGTGCGGCCGCCATGTTTGCATTACCGATTGTATATAACTATAAATAAGGGCAGTGCGGTGGCATGCAATGGCTTGCTGTTCATACCAAGTTCGGTAAAAATTAGCCATCTATTTCAAAAGTTTAAATGGGGTACACACAATAGGGCAGGCCTATTCAACTTTTTATGTTGTTCGGACAACTTCGGCAAAATTTGGTATGCATGTGGTCAACATGAAATTTAATGTACAGAATGAAATATGGGTAAGTATACATATACGCGATTTCAGGCTTCCGCCGCGAAGTAGCTGAGAACTGCGCTCTTCTGGGTCATTACGCAGCGAGTAGTGGTAATCTCTTACCGACGTTTCAGGACAACCGATCGGTCCCATCCTCGGGGATGAAAAATCAGAGGATGGGACCAATAGTTTGTCCCGAAACGTCGGTAAGAAATTACCACTACTCGCTGCAAAATAACCCAGAAGAACACAGTTCTCAAGTATACACATAGTTTTGTCCGTGTATTTTTATGCATTATGTGCAATAAACATGTACTATTAATAATAAAAAAAATGTATAAAAATTGCAATTTACAACCTCGGGTAGGGTGTCACAATTTTTCGCACATTTTTACAAAATTAATTAGTAAGGCAGCCTAAATTTTCATAAATAAAGAGTTTATATGTTTTAAAAATTGCTTCGGTCTTCTGCCTCGGCTTTGTCAGGGAGAGGGTTAAAATACTTTTCTTCATTTCGAATGTCTCCGCGAGCAAAAGCATGCTTTGTGACGAGTATCATGTTGCCCGCAAGCTACGTATTGACGTCTGCCGTGGGGCGATCTCAAAAGCCACCTCTCATTCCCGTTTCAAGAACGAAAGCATACGAAATATTACACTGTTGTTGAGTGCTTGCAGTCTTAATAGAAGGTACAAAGATACAGCAAATGGCATTTTGCAAAATGTAAGCCGTATACATATAATTATTCGTGGTACTGTGCAGGGCCATTCTATAATCTTTGCCATCATAATAAATCTGGTAATCGTCAGTTGCTGTCGAAGTAGTGGTTGAAGTGGGTCGAAGTACAGAAGTGCAAGTCGTTCTAATATGCATAAGAACTGGTTTGTGCCTTGGAAAGCAAAAAGAATGAGACAGTGGCCTTGATGCTACTGTTGTCACTGGGAGGGGAAATTAGCAGACGAATCGAAAGTTACAGTAACAACAGCTGGTCAGGCTATTCGGACAAACTAGGGTACGGCCTGTCAGAAGCTCTGCAATACAATAGTAGGCTACATGTGTAGTCATTGAAGCTGGAAGCGAGTGAGGGGGCTGAGCATGGCGATTCGTAATTGTTTAACATGGCGATGGATTACTGTTTTCTTTGTTTCTGTCTTATTTTTTAGTAATGCTTGTGAAGCCCTACAACAATGTAAGTATTCACGACATTAGAAGTAATTGCATGGATGTGTTAAATGAAATTGACATGTATATGCGAGGTGAGAATGGAAGATTTATGGTCCTTATGAAATCAAGGTTATACAGTTCTTCCTTTCATCCCCTCCCCCAAACACACACACAGTGCATGCAGCGACACATAAGCGAGAGTGTTTACATCCGTTTGAACTCTGGAATTACTGGAATTTTACCAAGCAAATGTTTACTCGCCTAGTACACCTCAATGTTATATTAGGTTAAAATATAAGTTATTGTTATCTCAAAAGCGACCCATCAAACAAATTGAGAATATTAGGTCTATATTATTATCATTCGGTAAGATTCACAGATTTAGATATATTTTTCAATGACAAGAGTTAAGGGGCATAATTTAAGGAAAATAATTTCTGACTTTTCTCTGTAGCAGTGTATTCGCATTGCGACATATAACTTACATACCTCCCAACTTAAAGCGGAACCCGCTCGTGAAATCTGCGCTAAACAGTCCGTAACACATTTCACCACGTGTTAAAGCAAGTGTTGGCAATAACCCCAACTCTCAGGCGCGATTTACAACTGACAAACATAATTATAAAAATGGAAGTAGTGCTCTTTTCTAAAAATTGCCCATAATGAGCGTAGGATAATTTCTTCCTTCAGTGTCTTGTTTTTTACAAACGCCTTCTTCGAGATACCTACACGGATGAGAGTCACATAACGTCGGATCCGGTTAACGGACAGGATACTAAAGTTGACTAACTATTCAGTCGACAAAAATGCTAGGTAAGGCAGTCATTGTATCACTGGCTGGTGAGCAGTTGCACCGTCTTGCCGGAAGGACCCGCATTCCTCCTCCTCATCACAAAAACGGTGGATGAACTTTTCCTCTGTATTTTTTTAATTTATTGTTTCCGAAAAGAAGATGAGTATTATTATTCTGGTCGCACTGAGAGCACACCATACTCTTAACTTCTAACTTGTGACTGCACTTTGTGTGTTAGTCTGCTGGTTAGCGTCTTATTTATTTTGAGTATTTACGTGACCGTGCAAGTGAATTCATCTGTAAACACAGCTGTGAATTTTTATGGTTTTAAAAGAAGCAGTTTTGTGGCTGCATGTACAGATTCACTGGTTTCCTGAAATTACCGTTTAAAAATACTGTTCAAGTATTGCACCAGTCGATGATATATCCCTTATTTCGAAGAAACTGAAACGCAGGGAAATCTACGTTTGCAACGACACAGTTACAGGATTTCTTCCTTACATAGGTTTCCGCTATAAAACCCTCTGCATTACACTGCACTTCATATTCGCGATTAAAAATAGCAATTTACTTCACAACAATAAAAACGCCGTATTTTCTCCTCGCATTTCGAGGGTTAGAAGGAGGACGGTCCTTTAATTACGAGTACGTATTAATATCGCATAAACAAACCCTCCGTTCTTTATCGTTGCACTCTGCGTTCCTTTCTTTTAAGTAAACGTGAATGTAGAATTGTTCCTTTACACGCCATTAAGGCTTATAAGGGGAGGAGTTACAGTTACTGATATCTATATCTAATCTAGAGAAATGTTGTCAAACCCAATGTAACATACACATTACTACTATTATATTATATGAGAAATTAGAATTACATGGCAAACATACTGCCATACTGTAATTAATAATGCATCAGATGCATTTCATATATTTAGTCGTGTTTTGGAACGATTGTCACTATGACATGAACCCTGATATCTTTGATATATATGTAACTGTATTTCTTGTTATAAAACTGTATCTCTTCATTATAATTGTAATTAATAATTTTCCATTATTGTTTCTATACATGACAAGTTCAATATCCGGTAGGTATATGCCTTGTAAGGATTTGAGGAACGATGAATAAATACAAATACAAATTCCCAACCCCGCATTAGATAGAAGTGACAGGTCAAATCCACGACGGGGCCGCTTTATTCCAAGGAAAAGAGACCCCGGTGCCCATTGAATGGGGGGGGGGGGCTGTTTGAGCCCCAGACACGTTCTGGGTGCGCTGGAGAAAGGAAAATTTTTTGTCCCTGCGGGAACCGTTTTTTTCGCAGCTCGAATGATACCCTCTTTGTATAAAATATGTTCTGACTGTTGTGTCATTAATACTGGTTTCTCGTGATACGTATATGTCAGCAGTCCTTGAGTGAAATATTGAACGTCGGTCTAAGACTTTGGTGTATGGTGCTTGAGACCAGGTACGTATATATCGGACGCCACATGGGTAAGGTGTTATCTCGAATTATGTCTCGGAGGACTCAGTTACGAAAATCCTACGTAATTCAAGTCCGTGTTTGTTGTCGGAGCCCGTCCGAACACAACTTCCTACGCCTGTTCGTTAAATAAATTCGAATTTCACCTCATTAAACGTTCGTGCAATACCACCGCAACTCGCTGGCCAATTCGCAGCGAGACTCGCTACTCTCTGAATTACTAGTTAATTAACAGTGTCACCAGCTTAAAGACGAAAGCAGCTAGGGATAAAACTATCTTCGTGCAAGAACTGTCCCGAGAAAAGCCGAATTTTTTAAATGTGAATTCCGATTGTTACTATATGAATCAGGGCCGTGATAATACATCATCTGTCCTGCCTGGCGCAGGGCCGGCTCGCGTGCAGACCACTAGGAGCTGTTGCTTTAACGACTCGCCTGTATTTATGTTGTGATAGCATTGAAACTGTAAGGTTTGTTTTTAAAGAAGTGGAAAATCATTGCTTGGTAGGAGATCAGAATGTTCCGGGGTGCTGGCAGTCTCTATAGGACTAGGGTTTGACACATGAGGATGTATGACAAGTTGCAAATACTGATATATTCCGTCGGAAACATAAAATTGATTATTCTCGCGACAGACAAGTGCTTCGTATTAGTTGACATTGCAGTGATGTTCTTTCCTTTAGTGACGCAACAGGAAACGGAGCAGCTGATGCTTCTTAAGTGAGAAAGGAGACAAACGCTGGAACATTCTCACGCCGAGATGAAAGTGTGTAAAACCGGTTGCTTGACTTTGTAGTTCCCGTTTGCCTTTTAAGTATGTTTCGCTTATGTGTGCCGGAGGGAATAGGAGGAATTTCTGCACATGCTAGCAATATTCGAGAGTGCTTCCTCATGCATTGAAGTTTTAAGTTGGAATAATGTTTATATTAGCCATGAATTTGGATTTTAAAGATGATTATGCGATGGGACGAGATTAATGATAGAGGAAAAGCGTGAAAATTATTCAGAGTTAGAAATTTCAAATGAAACTTCGTCGGAGATATATTATTCCAAATACTGGCAGCTCCACCCGGGTGCAACACGTCTACTTCTGCTTTCAAAATGCGACAGTTTCCAATAACACCCACATTCGCAATTCTCCTTAAAGAATCACAAAGACAAACAGTCGAAACATATATATGATTTATTTTGAACATCTAGTGTGTTTTTTTTTGTTTCCTCACGGACAGTCATACGTAGACTATAGCTTCATTACTGTTATAAAAAAAACACTATATTGTAAGAAAGTTTGCTAAAATAACCACGGATGCAAAAGATATGCATCCGTGATAAACACCACACGAAACTTCACAAACTTCACAGATATATTTTGTTTTGCGGCCAGGTTGTAGGCGTGTAATAAATCATTTAGTAACTTTGTTCTTGATGGTTACACGAGATTTAAGGCCAGTTAATTTAATTTCGAGGTTCCTTCCTTGACTTCATTATTGTATTCTTCCATTTCTTCCGGGAGAATGCCAGCAAATTATCCGAAATGAGTGAATGAATGAGTGAGTGAATTACCGAGTCCGACTCCTAAAACTAGAAATTAATTCTTGCCCAGAAGACCTACTTTGAAAGACATACCTCGAGTAGAAGCAGCAGAAGAAATAGAAGGAGAAGAAGAAGTGCTCATTATTAACCTTTAACATTTTAACAGGGATGGAAGCTTTAAGAAGCATGTGAAATTATCCGCTTTAAGAGGAAGTTTAAGATGTCAGCATTTCACAGTATTTAAAATTGTGATCCTTGTGCTTGTCATTACGTATGTATTTAAGCCAGGAAAAGTTCACTTTACTTTTTTTTTGCCACATTGCGTCTGACAAGAGAAAATGATTAGAAAGGCGCCTTCTTAAGTTCACCAGTTTGAAAGGTAGACCATTAATATAAATAACTTGTCAGTTTATGTTCACAGGGTATATTTGCCTCGGGCGAGCGGGCAACAGTATTTTTCACACCCCGTAAATGTGCAGTCACTTTGTCCGATTTTTAGTCAAGTGTCAGATTTTCAGTTTTCAGTATTTGAATGCCAAGATTCGAGGGAATGGGAATTCTTTATGGTGCGTACAGGTATATAGTAGGGATCGGGATAGCATAGCTGATACAGGGACTCGCTACAGGTTAAAAATTTGGAGTTCAAGAAAATTTCCCTTCCCCACACTCCTCTAGACCGGCACTAGGGCCCACCCAGCCTCCAGTACAGTTAGTAAACTGGGATTAACACAGCCAAGGGTTGGCGTTGACCACCCACCCCCACTAGCGCCGAGGTTGAAGAAAGGGTACAGCTGTACTTATATTCCCCCTTTTGGCCTGCATGACACTGGTGTGCTGTTTATCCCTTGCACCCCTGCTTCCTACCTATTGGAAGCAAGGATTTTGCCGTGCGAATCCGGAGGATGAGAAATTATACCGGACAATGAGCAATTAAGACAAGGCCGAATGACGAAACATGACTGGTATGTCAATACTGCTTCCTTCGGGACTAGATGTCTTATGCTCTTAAGGCACAGGTGGCCAGACTTTTGGATTTTAAAGACCGAAAACCTTTTCGCGATCTACCTTAGTAAAAAATGTGTTAATATTAGGTCAACTAGGCAGACAAGTGTCCAATAGTATAATAACATCAAACATATAAAAGTACCATTATTTCATATATTAAAAGTTGTTATTTTCAAACTAAAATAATTTACCATAATTACAGGGTGTTTTTCACTAACCTTGCTATTGCGAGGTTGATGCTTGAAACTGAGTTTCTTGCGATCCCTTACCGAAAGACGGTTTATAATGAATTAGGCATGAGTGAGAGCAGTATTTTAAATGTTCATCGGACAGACGGCTTCGGTATCTTGACTTTATTTCATCTGGTAGAAGGCTTTTCCCAAAAAAAAAAAATGCTCGCAAACGGGACGGAAAATAAATTTTGACAGAGATCAAACATTTGGCAGCGTTCGGCCTAACAGCTGGCTGTGATCTACAAAACAACTGGCCGCGACCGACCAAATAAATTGGTCGCGATTAACCAGACAGCTGGCCGCGATCGACCGAACAACTGGCCGCGATGGACTGGTCATCTCTGCATGAGGGCGTTGGCATTACGCGAAATATCCCCATACGAAATATATCCAATAGGCTGCAAAATTAGTATTGTTAGAGGAACCATTTATTTATTTTTTTGGAGGGGGGGGGGTGGTGGTGTGGGGGCGTGACGGTTATGAATTTCGAGATACTGAGGATTCTGTTCTGCGAGTTGCTGCCTTGCTCAACTCTTGAGTTGCCTGCAAGTAGTAACTGCTGTCAGCACTGTAATGTTTAGGGGGTTAGGATTGAGTCAGTAAGACTTTAAGTGTTACTTTTATTTTATTTGCTTACGTTACCATTTATTAAATATTTATTTTAATGCTTAATTGTAAATATAAAATTATACATTTTAAATCAGTTTGTTGTAATTGGTAGTTAAAAAGAGAGAGCTTACCGATTCCTCCCCACTTCCCCGCTGGTGACTGGCCTGTCCACAACAGCACAATACGGGGAGACCTTTACCTTTGTGCGCTAATCATGACCAAAATTCAATTCTGTAAGTTACTAACATTGGGCGGTATAGGCCTATCACTTTTAGAACCATTCATATCATATAATTTATTCTCATTCCATGGGTCCTTACTGTAGTGTCAATAGTGTACATAAGAATAACAAAAACATTTGTTTAGGAAGTTAAGAAGTGAAATCAGTACAAAAGTTTACAACAATTTTTGTTACTAGGCCTACTATGATGTTTGAGGACTGAACACAAGTTATTGTAATATAACAACTAATAACATAAAAACACCAATTAAAAAATACAGTACTTAATGGGAAAAAAATAATCTACTACACCATTGCATAACAGGGTGAAGACTGGTACATTCATGCAGTTAAAATTTGTACCAACTTTCCTCGCAATATCAAAGACTTAGCTAATGAGATAGTACTGTTTTGGAATGCTTTAAAGAAGCTTTTACTCATAAATTCCTTTTATAATAGTGAAGAATATTTTAATTATCAGAGGTATTTCATTGAAAACTGAATTGAAAATTGGTTTTAGGTGTTTTATTATATGTATTTTTTTTTATTTACTGCCAAGATTCTTCCAACACTATGTGTATTATGTTAGATAGTATGTATGTGACTATGTCTATATCCACAGGATTGTATCCTAATTTGGATTTATAGAATTCAATTTTACATTACATTACATTTTATGTAAAACAAGATCTAAAATACAGATACAAAAACTAAATATGTAGTTAAAGAATAAAATAACATAAATGTATATCTATTTTATGTGCCAAACTTCCAAATACTAATTTAGATTGTATATATATATATTCATAAATAATTCACTTCTGCATTGTGGGTATTCCTTCTAGCTCTGCACTGACACCTGGCTCAGAACCACTTTGTCCACCAAAAATTCCACATGGATTGGGTCGGGTTCGAACGCAGGCCATTCAGCATGGGATTTGTGGGAGACAGAGTGATGGATTCTTCTTCAAGTACTTCTGTGTCCCCTCTCTGTATTATCCTAACCATTTCTCCATACTCTTAATTTATCTACCATCGGTGCTATAAACTCTTCATTTCTAAACATGTTTTCATATCCCATTCTGTGTTACTGTATATCTGCATCTTATACACAACACTAAACTACTGAATAACCAGCTCACAGCCTTCCTTAATTATCAAGATCATATTCTATGTAGTTTCTAGCAGTACTGATATTATATGTAGCACTAATTTTGTGGGTGAATTTCCTTTCATTGCAGATCGTATATGTGTGACTGAAAAATCAAACAACAAAAAATATACCAAGTACTGCCCTATGCTTGAGAAGTCTGGCAGGAAAGCAGCATGTGTACTTGGACATAGTAGGTAAGGGGTTAAGTCTGTGACCGGAGACATTTTGATCAGTGAGGGACATACTGCAGGAAAAAAATAAAACCTACAAGGAGACGCATGTTCTGTGCTCAGTCTTTCCAGCAGAGACTGCTTCCTTAGCAACACTGACAGTCCCTGAATTATGCAATTTCAAGTTACACAATTTCAAACTTACACAGTTTTAAGAGAGAAAAAATGAAAGAATTACATTTCTTAAAAGAGCGCGAAGTTTTACATGTGGGAATGAAAGAGCAATGAGATAAAAGTGTCAGGAAAATAGTGCCACATGATATCACAGGTAGTGGGGCAATTATGCTGCAGTGGATGTGTTCCAGTGTATTAAAGTTCAGATTTCAACTGAACCTCCCCCAGTAAATACGTATATGTTTGACCATACGTTTACTCAATAAGCACTTGCGCAAAATTTGATTTGTTCTGGATCTTCCAGAATGTAACTACTGTGTAAGTTTAGGAGAATCTGTATGTTGTACATTCTTTGCAGTGATACAACAATACAGCAGCTACTGCTTGGTTGATACCCAGCTGATTATACTCATGCATGATCAAGTACTGAAAAACAGTACATTTTCAGAATTCTTTGATTAGTCCTAACTTTAAAACATGCCTTACTGTTCATATCTGATCCATATAAATGGCATAATTATAGATAATGGATCTTAAACCTTCTATAGGGACAGTGGTGATTGAATACTCAAAGAAGATTCTTCCATGATATTATCAGTTCTGTATCAGCAGATTGATTTCCTTTTGCTTTTAATATGTACATTCATGCACTAAAACTGGCACAATTATGCAAAATATGTGATCAAATACTTTCTATTCTTTAAAATAACCAACACGATGTCACTTGTAGACTATCCTTTATTTTCATGGGTAGTCGTCATTCACTCTCTACATGTTTCGAGCTTTCTAGAAGCTCATCATCAGGAGATCATTCT
>Ga0131853_10026722_pt1 | contig 10377 bp, 4 predicted proteins | sample TergutLab28metaG_FD_92764 | JGI IMG/M metagenome (GOLD analysis project Ga0131853, IMG submission 92764) | Labiotermes labralis P1 segment gut microbial communities from Petit-Saut dam, French Guiana - Lab288 P1 (version 2) (version 2) | ecosystem: Host-associated > Arthropoda: Insects >... | reverse complement strand
ATATATATATATATATATATATTACATTTTTGTTGATACCAATTTTTTTAATTTTAACAAAAATAACACAAAAATCTTCCCCAGTAACGTTTGGTCGTAACTCTTTTCGTATTTATCGGCGCGAAGAATATTTTAATCAAAATCATGAGAAGAAATAAAATACATTTCACGTTTAGTACATGTTCCGTCTTAAGTCTTAACGATTTTAGATACAAGTAAACGAAACTGAGCAAATGCGCCACAAGTGTCACTTTTTGTAACTCTGTTTCACTGAAAGAATATGAATCATAATTCGCTACAATTTTGAGCAGGATTTATGTTGATTTGTTTCTTTTGACTAATAACCATTTCATTTTTTTTTTTCATTTCTCTTTAAAATAACGCACTGGGTCTGTCTAAAATATGCAGCTTCCTGGGAAATGTGGAGTGCAAAACCTAAATCTATTGTCAGGCATACACATGCCTGTTAGTATAATTTTAACTTATTGGCCCCCCGCTGTACAGCAGCGCAGTGTGACAAACACAGTTTCATTACTCGACGATACGTTCACGGTTTAAGCCTTCTGAAAGGTAAGCGATAAGAAGCATGCCGAAACTTCAGCTCTGTACTTCATTTTCTGCAGCAACTTGGAGCTCTACTGCAGGCACGAAGTTTCCGTCGAGAAACGAGAGTATATATGTAAATGTTTCATTCTACAATCAAACTTTGCAAATTTCCGAATAGGAACATTTCCAATCTGATAACGATATTACTGTAACATTATTATTTGGGTAACAGTTTATTCTGCAGTGCGCGTTATATTTCCACGATGAATTAATTGTAATTTTTATATTCGTGTCTCTCGCAATATCCATGAAATAAGTTTATTACGAAACTGAAATTAATTTTAGATGCAGGTCTGAATCTATGAGTTCCTCTAGTACAGAATCAATGACTCGAAGTAGTTTGGAACATGCAGCAGCAGCAGCAGCTACCCACTGCCTGGAATTCTTGTTGTTATAATTAATAAGGAAACTTTGAAACTTTGTTGCGGATTGTTTCTAACTGGTTCACCATGCGCTACGGTATATTGCACTTACCGTTCTCTCGGAAAATGATTATGCAGATTCGCTTTCCTAAATAATGCATAATGTTATCTATTTGTGACAGATTGGGGGTTTTGAAAACAAAATAGTTTAGGTGAACATCTTGAGGGAAAGTAAGAGGATCGTGAAAGCTGCATAATAAGGATCTTCAGAAGCTTTCCTTATTAAATAATGGGGCCTGTAATTAGGGCGACAAATTGAAGCTTGAGGAGATAATGAGGACACGTTGCATATGTCGGTGAGATAAAATGTATTAGGAACTTTGTAATGGGAAACTATTTCGAATGCACAGGTGTATCTGTCTGGTCAAAATTAAACGTCTGAAGAATAAAGGAAGTGCTTTTTTTTCAAACTGTTGTAGGAAAAAACTGCCATTGAGAGAATAGTTTGGGAAATAAATACGTATCCCTAAACAAAATAGATGCAATCAAAAAATTCGGACCAAAAAGGCTTGGAAAATAATGCCAACTAAAACCAGGACAAACGATCAGCTCTTGAAACCTGTGAAGAAAAAATAGAAGGAGAAGAAAAAGAAGAGTAAGTGTGTTTAGTGACATAGTGAATAGTCTGAAAGTATTTTTCTGTCCAATGCTCTTCTATATCCGAAAGAACATTGTTGCATTTGAACGTTATCAGGCTTCGCTCGCTTGTTTTGCTATAAGAATATAATTAAATTGACGACAAATCGCAAGAATTATTGGTAGAATAATACTGTCAGTGAAAAAAAGTTAAAGAGAAACCTGTCTGAATGCCAATTTGACTATCTAAAACCTTACATGGGTTGGGCAGGGATAAATTGCGGACGTCCTCGGTGACAGGCTGGCGAATAACCGCCTGAGTCTTGATATTCCCGAGAGACCGAACTGAATCTGCTTTATATATAAAGATTCAGACCGAATCAGACGTGTGTGTTAATGATCGCAGCGTCCTCTCCGTAACTCGTGTGTGAATATAGCTCAGTCAGTACCGTGAATTGTCTGTGGGTTTGACGACGGGAGAAAATGAGTTAGATTCTCAGCGGGATCAGTTTTCCCTCTTCACCTACTCTTCCAGAACAGTTCTGTGTTCCATCTAGCCTCCTAGTCTGTGATTAGTGAGGTGTGTTCTGTAAAGGTAGCTGTTCAGTTTTACGCCCAAAATCTGCAGGTTGTTATCAGTCGTTACTGGGTAAGATTCTGATCCCGCATTGCAATACTGTCAAGTGTCCCGCTATTGTACACATTGTATCTGCATTGATGCTTGTGGAAACGATAGAAGTTAAAGAACTTGCTGTGTCCATAAAAGGCGGGGCTGTTCTTGAATAGCCGAGCGCCTGTCAATGTTTCACGAGCGATTCTGCTCCACGTTGTTAGTTAGCCATTATCTGTAGCACTGGTTCTTGTTTTGGTTTTGCTGTTCAGTTCCATAACAGTGCTGGACAGTGAAAAAATATTTTGCGTCCAATAAATTAAGAGAATGTGACTTTGATAGAAAGTGGATGGTTATTAAATACCCGATATGCATACTGTGTAGACTTTCAGTAACTTCATGACATAAGGCATTGCTTATAGCTAAGAGAAGTGACCGCTTTACACTATGAAAGAACAAATTACTCATTATTCTGATGGCAATAAGAAGTTCATAAACATACTCTTTGGACAAAATGCAAAGATATTATGTATTACAGAAAATAGTGCATGTATTAGCGAATGGGCTTAGAACGGCTAAGTTAGTCTTCTTTTAAAGAGTTACCGTGGGTAGTTTGTCAGGACAGTTGGGTATCCCATAGTGATCTCTGTTTCTGAACCTTATAAAGCTTAGCGGTTAGTGTATGTACTATACAACTAGTCTTAGCGTTAAAAAAAATCCCACATTATGCCCACAGAGTATTTATATATTTTGTATGTATCTCAGACAAAACATCGAAGTTTTCCCTATACACCATTAACTGACTGGTTTTTATAACCGAGGAGACAAGTGTTTTCTTTTTCAAATGAAGCCAACTAGGTGCACACTATTTCTTAGTATATTTATTTCAACTTCTGTACATGTTCCAGGCAACTATGTGCCCATCATCAGGAGAACTTACTGTATCTATGCGACGCTGGTATTTTTCACTCTGTATGGGTGGCTGTCTGGTTTGCTGTAACACATAGTTGCCCGAAACATGTAGAGAAGTTGAAATAAATAAAGTAATAAGTACTGTGCATCCAGTTGGCTTCATTTGAAAAAGATTATACAGGGGTGCACGGTCAACGAAACATAAAATACGAGGAGAGACGTGTTTACTGCGCGGCACAAACTGGGTCTTTAAATAAAATGGATTGGAATTCGCCCTTAAGTGGTTAACTGTTGCTCATATTGTCTTACTGGGGGCCGATCAGAGTTCATTGAACTCTCTTTAGGGTTACATAAACGCGGGGTGTTTCGCGAAAACGACAATGGAGGCCATTTGAGAACCGCTTAACTCGTTGTGTAGGACTGTTACTGTTTGTGCGGTGGGCATACAGGCGAATAAGAACAACGGAAAGGGCTGCATTAAGATTCCTTCCTCTTTCAAAACCTACGACTTAGCAGCACGATTCTGCGACAGTGGAAGTCGTTTGATGTGTGTACAAAGACGTTTTGATGAAAACAGCTAATTTAAGGTCCTTAGTTCATTGTCAGCATCATACGTAAGGGATTTATTTGCATGGCTTATCACACTCGTACTGTGAAAGAAATGTGAAAAGAATCAGGCTGCGGGGTAATTACATATGGATCATTCTAAATCCTCTATTTATTACGGGATGGTAAAATAGCAACTTTGAAACCCATAACTCATCGACTTTTATGATAATCCTTGCCTGGCAGGTTTCTACTTGTATGTGGTCCTCGAAATGAGCATAGGGATTCAGTTAAGAATATGTACTGTACCAATTGCTATCCAAGGCATTTTAAATTTAAGCAATTATTTATCTGCGTATTGTTACTTTTTTGTTATTCCTTACGGGAGTAGAAGAGGTAGAAATGTCCCTTATGACAATCATATGATAAAATTATTGTCATTTATTATCAGTCCGTAACTCAACTAACTTCCTCTACGTTTAAATAAACCAGACACTAAAAGGGGATCAGCTGTAGATAGGGGCTTATTCATTTGAGCAATTCTATACTTGGTGCGTTAACACAATTGCTGTGTGTTAAAAATTATAAGTAGTTTTCACATCAGCGTAAAATGATATTAATTTTTTGCGCAGTATGTCAAGCTCTTTTACCTTGTTGTTTTCCTGAGATTAAGAGTCAGGGATTAGCTTTTCATCGTATTAGGAGCCACCGCCACGGGCTTCGCTCTATGCAGTCAATGCTTTAAATTGCTTTCCGGGTTTAATAAAGTTTTGTATATTCCTTTTTAGTAACGTGTTTTTTGAAGCTATGTCTTGGGCTGGACAAGTTTTTGGTTCTTATTTTATTCGACAAACAAAACCTAAGTAACTCATTGCTTAGAGTAAAAAATGAGTTTTAAGTATTGTGTAAATTAAATCAGTGTTCGCTAAACTTAATTTCTTATAAAGTGACATGGAAGTCAATACATGGGCATATTCTTCTTTTATTCGTTTAGGACGCCCACTGACTGACTGTGTTATTGTCTATGAGTTTCTCCTATTTCCCTTGTTTTCGTTAGGACTTTTTATTTGTGTACGCCCCTGGGGATCACTCGGTCTTCTGAGGAATCATCATTCTTTATAGGAATCACCCGAACACTAGAACACAGCCGGCAGTATCTCGGGAGTAGGACGGTGATATATAAAGTAAAGCAACGTAATGTGTGTCCTCATTACCAGCCTTATACCAATCTCCACTAGAGGATGTTCTGTGAACACGAACTTTCTGTACACGTGGAACATACCCGTGGGCACGCGGTGGCTCAGTTAGTTGAGGCACTGCACTGTAAGTCGGAAGGTTGAGAGTTCGAATAACGATGGTGTCGTTGACGGTGGTCCTTCCGGACCTTCCCTGGCATCGACTCATTGATTACCAGGAATATTTTCTGCGGGGTAAAGGTGGCGGGTGCTTAGGGCAGAAAATCTTACCGCTTTGATATGCCGATTGTCACGAAATGATTTTAATCCTCTGACGCCCTAAACATAAGTATAAAGTGCTGCATCATTTCGTCACCTTCATTTGGGTCTTTTCACAGCGTAATATCGGCCTATTATTTTTTATGTATTATTTATATATTATTTGTTTTATATATGCTTAATTGATGTAAAAAAATCCCTAAATATGATCTAATTTAGATCGAATCATATAGGAGTTATGATATATTTTATGTGAAATTATATATAATTTTAAAATATCACTATATTTTTAAACTATATTATATTCACTTTAATTATCAATCAACAAATTCACTATATAAAATTTCACATTAAAACATTTAAAATCTCTCTGACATGTTTTGATCCTAAGATCATCCTCAGGGAGCTACGTTGTTCCATGCTAAAATCATTTTAAAAACACTCACAAAATAATTCCATTATATTAACAGGGTGTTGTGGCAGCATATCGTGTTGTGTAAGAGTACGTTGTTGGGAATGCGTCTGGCTGTGGTGTGCGTCATATGTTACACGGGGCGTGCTACTGACCACTCACCCCCTTCTAGTGCCGCGGTCATGGAAGAATAGAGCTATACCTCTACCCACCCTCTGGGCCAAACCGGGCCTGTAACGGGAACACTTTACCTTTACAAACATGTTAGGAAAATAATGTCACTTGCTTGATGGTTTTGAAACTTGCCACATAAAAACACATTAGAACAAAATATTTGTTAAGTCTATAGTTTCATTGTTATATGAGAATGCTGAACTCAACATTTCTGTGATTTTATAATTCATTTTTTGCGTGCCAGTGCCTTTCGTTCGTAGGAAGGTTAGTGAAATGTGAGGGTTACTTTTGGTGGTGGTAAATTGTAAACTGTACCAGATATCTGTGTAACGTTATTTAGGTAGATATTTCAAAAATATAATGCTGTATGGAAGGTTTTAATTCATCATTAATTATGCATGTGAAAACAGGGAGAAATTTTGAGGTTATGTCTGACGAAGATAATGAAGTAATGAAATTTTTAACAATTTGAATTATGCATAGTGCGCCGAGATAGGGCAATGAATTCTATCATTTTTAAATCATAGGTATTTAAATGTCGTCGCAACAAAGAAGAAATGATTTGATCCACATTAGAATCCAAAAGAGAATTTCTCTTGGAAATTGCCCTGCATTCTGTCTACTTAGATCAACTGAATTTCCACCTTGGTCTTTATATAGAAAGGACGTTCTGGGTGTTTTTTCAAGACAGTAACATTTCATGCATTGAAAATGAGGTTGTTTTTAAGCTGGTTGTGTGTTGTTGTTAGTAATTGACACAGTCACATTCTTCATCTACGTCAGTAAAATTTCAAAAGGGATACAAATGAATTCCAACTCGACTAACAGAAGCAAACATCTGCGATTCTTAAATCCGACTTTCTCTTTGCGGTAGATTTTGTTTCAAATTACTTTTTTGGTCCGGTTTGATCTCTTCTGATTTAAAACGGAAAGTTAATTTGGAAGACTTCAGTTTGTCTTCTCATCCATCTTCTCTTTCTTACGTCTCGTTCAGCATACTTTTTACATGTTACTGATCTACCATACTTTACTGACGCGCTCAGTTGTTCTTCCTTTAGGTGCTGTAACGTGCTCCACTTCAACAGTAATGCAAATGTTCACCTCCAGGCGCTTTGCATGCATTTATTCTTTCCTGTACATCAAAGAGAAACTTGATTGTCAATCAGCCGTAGAGGCACAGAACATAAAATCCAGGATCGCTATTTTAGCAGTAGAAACTGCTAAACCCGCCGTGTGCAGGTTCTGTCACTTTTTTTTTAAAGTGCACTGTATCCGAATATTGGACATGTTCGCTGTCGCCCTATCAACACATATTACATTGCCCCAGTTCAGTTATTTCTAAATCAGTTTTAGTAGAGCTTTTCTAATCCCGTCTGATATATTCCTCTGTCTCATGCACGGCTTTGACCTCCACTGCTAAGGAGACGCTAATATGACATTCAGGTGACCGTGCATCGTTATATATTATTATAATAAAACCAACCAGATACACTAATTATTCAAATTTATTTTAGGAATAAAACTCTACATGTTTCGCACAGTTTCTCTGTCCATCGTCAGGAGTTTAACCTGTATGACATATACCATTGCTGTGTGTAAAGTGCTAAACTCCTGACGATGGACAGAGAAACTGTGCGAAACATGTAGAGTTTTATTCCTAAAATAAATTTGATTAATTAGTGTGCATCTCTTTGGTTTTATTATAAGAAGAGACGCTAATCGTAGCATCGCCAAATGTCGGATTGGTTATGCCGGTAGAAATTTTCATGACCCTATACGGCTCAACGTACAGTGATTGTCTGACTGACTGACTGGCTGACTGATTGATGACTTTAATGGCGGCTGGATTAACGTTCACTGTTCGAGTGTTCCTATGTTACCTGATATAAACTAATAGTTATTTTCGTTTAATTACTTATTAAATTATTTCCTCATTCCTTCCTTCTTTGTTTGTACATTTATATGTTCTGGAGCTTCTGGGTTGATATTTCTGAATATTGAGCTTGCCTCTAATTTGTTCGTGATCTTTGTATTAATTAGCTACTTGTTGGGGAGTAAGTTGGCCTGTTTTACATATTATTATATTTTATCAGTTCCCGTTTAAATCAGAAGGTTATAACACTAATATACCGTAATTACAGTATAAAAAAGCTTATAAATGCTGTCATATAATTTCCCTATTGTGGTTAATGAGCTATTTTTCTCTTAGTATTTGCTCAGTGTTGATTCGTTGTTTTTATCGACGTTTCGGGACAGCCTATTGGTCCCATCTTAATAGGTCAAGCAATTGCAGAAAGCTCTTGAAGATGGAACCGATCCGCTCTCGTGAAACGTCGGTAAAAGAAATTAAAAAAGCCTCATAACGTCCCAGAAAAACGAAGTCCTCTACCTTATCGACATGTAAGCCTGCAGTTTCGCACAGTGTAAACTATTTTCCTCTTATAACTGACAGACTGCGCGTTGTAATTCCTTGTATGTATGTAAGTACCTTTCGTGCATACATAAAGTACACCTGTTTTGGGTAATGCATAGACAGGGTGGTTGAATTACAAATTTCTGTGTTCGGAGGATCAAAGTGTTGGCATCAAGAAGTTATCGTGGTATTGAGGTTATATGAACCTGAGCTTAACTTCTACGGTACCTTGCCGCGACTTGATTCCTACTTAATCTTTGTGTCTTCCCTTTCTTTTTTATATCACACAGGGTAGGAATTGTGGCTGTTTTATCTCTGTAGATAGTGTGCGCGTTTGACATGCTAGGGCACAGCGCAAAGCAAAGTGTCTTATAAATGGGGGTCTGTCAACCAAGCTGCATGCCTGACACGAGTTACGAAATGAAGTGGTTCAAGCCTTGAAACCCATCTTCTCAGTAGAATTACACAAGGGTTTGTGCCGCATTTGTCTAAAAGTCCGCATTAAATTAACCAATCGTTATTTTGACATTAACTATTATTAACAAGTTTGAGTCGTGTTTAAAGTTCACCAGATATAATTCAAAGAATAATTTTCCTTTCACTGGTTCCTTGCAGAAAAGTTGCGCTAATGTACTTACAATCGCTGAGCTAATCTCCTAGTCCCCCACATTTTACGTAACCAAAAACCTCGCTGCTGTGACCAAAACTTGTCCATCGCTTTCTTTTCTTGAGCCAAGTTTTCCTGCCCGTATTCTTACATCTTTTCTGTTTATGATCCTTTCTAATATCTTTCTATTTGCCACACTAACGTCCTTCTGCTACTGTCTCTCCTTAACCGACTAACACAATATTTTCACCATTCGCGGTAAAAGCCCTGGCCGTTTATCCTCCGCAGAGTAAAAAAGCCCATTCCGTCGACCGCGAACTGTAAGGTGGAGAACTGCAATCGCGAGGTTTTTGTGATCGCGGGTTTAAATCTCGCTCAGGGTCTGGATATTCGTTTCTTTTGTTTGCTGTGTGTTCTATAGGTAGCGATCTCTGCGACGGATTGATCACTCGGTTTGTGGGAGTCCCACCTGGTGTATATATCCAACTGTGTGTGACATAGGTACCTCAAGAATTACATGACCTGGGCCCGAGTTGTGATATTGCGCCACAGAAAAATAGTTAAAATTCCTTTGTTTCTCGTTATCTTATTTTCACCGAACTCCTGTTAGTCCTTCCAGCTTACTTGCAGAGATAGGCTTCGAAATATTTTTTCCCCACATACCCATCATCTGTCTTAATTCATGAATGTTAATATCACACGAATATAAATCTTGAGGTAACATTACTTTTTTATTTTAGTCATATATTTCAGATTGAACGTATGAAGACAAAATACTCTATTTCTTTCACCATTTTTTCGCAAACCGAATTTGAACTCCATATGAATTTTTATCATTACCTCTGTTGTACGATAGTCATTATTTTCATTCTTATGTCTATCAGCCGCAGAACACACAAATCTTAATGGTATGTATTTATCCAGAAAACCTGTTTCTATTGAATTCTGCTACACGCACAAAATGTACACGTGTTTGTGTAAGCGGAAATACTGAAACTTAAATTTCTGCTGAACAACGCACCACAGGTTGCAGAAGACAAATATGTCGTCTTTGTGCCTTCGCTGCAGAACATTAAGGCGTATCGGGTAGTGGAAGTAATGTTATTCCTGCTCTTAACATCAAGTTAGGTGGGACTCCATAGCTTGGGTGTTGTATGCCTGGCCAAACTTTTCTCATGATTGTGCATAGTGGAGAAACGTGTGGATGGAAGCGGAGCAAATCTATTGTATAGCGACGTGGAGAAAGGTATTTACACCTGCCAGAAATGCGACCCAGATTATTTAGTTCTGAGCCAGTGGAAAAATATAGAACAAAAAATGTTGTATTTTTCCATAAGCATATTCCTATAAAACAGTAGCTAACATCACTACGCCTTTCTGACTGTGTGGTTTGAAAGGGTTATTTAAATAGTTACTTAGCTATAGTAGTAAAAATGTGTCGCTAATGGGTCTTAAACCAAATACGTAACTTTTATGTTTATTGGACCGTGCATCATTGTGATAATTGAAGAATTAAAGGCCCAATTCATGTCACTTGCTATTTTATTTCACTTCTTTTGTGATCAACATGTTTCGGACATTAATATATCCATCATCAGGAGCTTGCGACTATTCTGTTGAATTACCACATTGGTCGTATTGTTTT
>Ga0131853_10026720_pt1 | contig 10378 bp, 6 predicted proteins | sample TergutLab28metaG_FD_92764 | JGI IMG/M metagenome (GOLD analysis project Ga0131853, IMG submission 92764) | Labiotermes labralis P1 segment gut microbial communities from Petit-Saut dam, French Guiana - Lab288 P1 (version 2) (version 2) | ecosystem: Host-associated > Arthropoda: Insects >... | reverse complement strand
TCGGCAGCAACACGGCGGTGCGCAGCGGCCACCCGGGCTCGAGCGTGTACTCGATGACGAAGGCCGCCGTTGCCGTCATGGTGAAGGGGGCGGCCGTGGATCTCGCGAGCCGCGGCATCACGGTGAACAATATCCAGCCGGGGCCGACGATCACCGACATGACCGCCGAGCACATCGAGGCGATCAAGCCGCTCATTCCGCTCAAGCGCGCGGCGGACCCGGACGAGATTGCCGGGCTCGTTGCGTGGCTTGCGCGCAAGGAGTCCGGCTATATGACAGGGTCGAGCCTCACCATCGACGGCGGCATGGCGCTGTGAGCGCGCGTGGTGGCGTGCGCTCAGGCCCGTGGGGCGTAGACGTTGCACCAGCCGTCGGCGGCCACCGCCTTGCCGGGGAACATCGGGCACGCGCCCGAGGCGTCGGCCGCCGCGCCAGCATAGAAGCGGCAAGTCGCGCAGCGCTGACCCGCTGCGTACTTCGGAAACTTGCCTGCGTCGACGCCGCTGGCTTTGGCTCGATAGCCCAGCGACTTCGCGGTGGTGTCGTTCTCGTCGACGAGGGCGGGGCCGGCGAGTGCGCGTCCGGCCGTGGCGAGCGCGGCGCAAAGACCGGCGGTGTGAAGGATGAAGGTTCTGCGATTGCGGGAGATCATGCTGGTTTCCTGAGTTGTGTTAGTGGCGCGGTCCGGCGTTGAGCGGCGTAGTCGACGATTGCGCGGCTTCGGAAGTGAGCTTCGCGTCGCCCGCGTCATAGCCGTTCGTGTAGAGCAGGAAGGCCATCAAATCGGCGTACTCCTGATCGGTCATCTTGCCCGGGCGGTCGGCCGGCATGTTGGTCGACATGTACTGATAGATGCCGCCGATGGTCAAATGCGAATTCGCAGCCGGAGCGAAGGCCGGCCCGCTCAGCGCGGGCGCGGTGATCCCTTCGAGTTGCGCGCCATGGCATTTCGCACAGGATTCCGAATAAAGATGCTGGCCGTGCTCGACCTGTTCGTGATCGAATGCGGGCGCGTTCCCGCCCGTCGTTGCGGCGACCTTGATGAAGGCGCCTGGGCCGTGCATGGCGCTGCGCCCATACGAGGCTTTCGTGCTTTCGAGCGATGGCGCATTCGAATGCGCCTCGCTCGCGGCACTTTCCGGCAGCGTCCAGCCGCGCGTGAGTGCGGCGAGACGGCCGTCGTCGTTCATGCGTGCAAGGGCGTCGTCGATGCGCGATTGCAGCGCACGCATGCCGGCCCCGGAAGCGAACACGAGATGCCAGTCGGCATACGGCGAGGCCGTCGCCGCGACCGCGAATTGATGCTGCGGATGCGCGCGCTGGTAAGCCACGACGGCCGGATACCAGACGATCGCGCGCTGTGCACGCCCTTTCGCGACCGCGTCGACGGTCAGTTCGGAGGTGTTCTCCAGGTCGAAGCGCGCGTTCTTCTCCTGCACGGCGATGAGTTGCGACGGGCTCGACCAGGTCGCCGCGATCGTTTCCTTGCCGTCGGCAGCGGGTGCGCCGGCGCGCGGGTGGCGCAGCGTGACGCTGACATAGCCCGAGCGCAGGTAGCCTTGCGAGAAAATCATCTGCGAGCCCGATGCGTCGGCGATGCTCGAGCGCGGGAAACCCGCAACGAGGTCGCAGTCGCGGCCCAGCGCGCTGGCGAGTTCGTGCGCCGAGATGCCGTCGTCGCCGCCATCGTCGTCGATGCCGTGGGTGACGAACGTCGCAACCACGCCAGCGGTTTTCAGCACGGCGCGCGCGACGGCCTGGTCGAGCGCGGCCGTGGGGCTGCCCGGCAACGTGCAGACACGCACGGCGTTCGCCGCCGCATGGGCGCTCGTGTGCGCGCCGCCTGCCGCGAGCGCGGCGGCCACGGCGAGCCAGGTGATCCGGATATTCATGATCGTGTGTTCCAGTGAAGTCGGGGCCGCACGCAAGCGCGGTGGCTTGCGCACATGCGTGCGGCGAAAGGCGAGAGCGTCGTTCAGCCCAGGTTCAGCCCCGGTCCAGTGCGAACACGTAGAGCGTGCCGCCGCGCGGGACATCCTTTGCCACATCGGCCATCGGGCCGCCCCAGATCGGATTCGCGCCGCCGTAGCCGGCAAGCACGGCGACATACTCCTTGCCGTCGACTTCGAACACGGAAGGCTGCGCGATGATGCCGCTCGCGAGTTGCGGGCTTTCCCAGAGCACCTTGCCGGTCGCGACGTCGAACGCATAGAGATGGCCGTCGAGCGAGCCGCTGAACGCGAGACCGCTGGCTGTAGTCGCCACGCCGCCGTTCCAGGGCATCTTGCTCCAGTGGCCCCAGAGCTTCTTGCCGGTGTTCACGTCGATGGCCTGCAGCTCGCCATAGCCTTCGCTGCCCGGTTCAGGCTTGATTTCGAAGCCTTCGCCGAGATAGGGGAGACCTTCCATATAGCTCACCGACTTGCCCGAGAGGCTCATGCACGCGTGCAGCGAAGGCACCACGGCAATGTGCCGCTCCGGATCGTAGGACACCGACCACCAGTTCTTGCCGCCCAGAAAGCTCGGGCACGTGTCGATGGTCGTGCCGGCCTTCGGGTATTTCGACGGGTCCTGAATCGGCTTGCCGTCGTCCGTGTAGCCCGTGACCGAGCTCGCCTTCACGAATGGCTCCGCGTAGATCAGCTTGCCCGTTTGGCGGTCGATGGCGTGGAAGAAGCCGTTGCGGTCGGCGTGGATGATGGCGTCGTAATCCTTGCCCTTGTACTGGATGTTCGCGAGGATCGGCGTGTTGACGCCGTCATAGTCCCACGTGTCGTTGCTCGTGTACTGGTAATGCCATTTGAGCTTGCCGTTCTTCGGGTCGAGCGCGAGGAGTGAATCGGAGTACAGATTGTCTCCAGGACGCAGCGCGGCGAGCCACGGGCCGGGATTGCCCACGCCCCAGTACAGCGTGCGGCTCGCGGCGTCGTAGGTGCCGGTGAGCCACGCGGCGCCGCCGCCGTGCGCCTGCATGCCGTCGGGCCAGGTCTCCGCGCCTTTTTCGCCTGAGCCCGGGATGGTGTAGCGCTTCCACACGATCGCGCCGTCGTCGGGGTTCAGCGCGGCGATATAGCCGCGAATGCCGTATTCCCCGCCCGAAGTGCCCACGACGATCGAGCCGTCAAGCGCGAGCGGCGCGAGCGAGAACGCGTAGCCGAGGCCCGGTTCGAACATCTGCTTCTTCCAGACCACGTTGCCGGTCTTCGCGTCGAGCGCGGCGATTTCGCCGCTGAGCATGGCGATATAGACGTTCTTGCCATAGAGCGCCACGCCGCGGTTCACCACGTCGCAGCACGCGGTCTTGAACGATTCCGGGCCGAGCTTCGGCTCGTATTTCCAGAGCTGCGTACCCGTCTTCGCATCGAAGGCGTAGACGTTGTCTTTCGGCGTACTGACGAAGAGGTAGTTGCCGTTGACGATCGGTGTCGCCTCGAAACCCTGCTTCAGTTCGGCGGGGAACTGGTAGCTCCACGCCTGTTTGAGCTCGCCGACGTTCGACGCGTCGATCTGCTTGAGCGGCGAGTGCGACTGGCCGTTGTAGCTGCGGTAGTACGTGAGCCAGCCCGGGTCGCTTTGCGCGCGGGTCAGGCGGTCATAGGTCACGGGCGGATAGTCCGAGGCGGCATCCACTGGGCCTGCGTTCAAGGACATCGCCGCTGCGATGGCCATGGCGCAGGTCGCAAGCCGGCTTGCCGCAGCCGAGCGTCTCTTCATCTTCGTCTCCTGAATATTTGTCGATGCACGGCCGGGAAGCGGTCAGGCTGGATGCGCGAGGGGATGGGGCCGGTCCGGGTGCGGTGCCGTTCTTGCAAGTCGTATGCCATTCGTCGCGAAGCGTTGCGTGTCGGGCGATGCAGCCCGTTGACCGGCTTCCCGGCGAGGTGCCCCGCGTGTGGCCGATGTGTTGCATTCCGGTACAGCCCGCCGCAAAAAGTGTTGGCGAACGTGACAGTGGGCCGGTCGCGCCGAAGGGCGCTGCACGGTATCGCGCGTGCCGATGCACGCTGGCACGTTCCTGGCTAGATCATGGCAAAGAGGAGACGGTTGTGTGTGCAGCGGTCGACGTTCGACGCTACGGCGTCGAGATGCACGAGCGCATAAAACAGATGGAGACGAAAGTTGATTCCAGAGAAGGCGCTGGGCGCCAGGCGCGCGTTTGCAACGCTCGGCACGAGCCTCGCCCTGGGCGCGCTGTGCAGCGGTACATCTACGCTGGCCATCGCGCAGGCACAGAGCGCAGCGGATAACAGCGCAGCGAGCGCGACGGCGGCCCCGCTCGTGCTGCCCGCTGTCGTGGTGGTCGGCACGACGCCGCTGCTCGGCATCGGTACGCCGCTCGCGAAGGTGCCGGCCAACGTGCAGACCGTGAACGCGCAGGACATCGCGACACAGCACCGCGAAACGCTGACCGACTTTTTCGCCGCGAACCTGCCGGGCGTGAGTGTGACCGACGCACAAGGCAATCCTTTCCAGATGAACCTGAACTATCGCGGCTTCACGGCCTCGCCCGTGCTTGGCACGCCTCAGGGATTGTCGGTGTTCGTCGACGGCGTGCGCGTGAACGAGCCGTTTGGCGACGTGGTGAACTGGGACCTGATACCGACCGGCGCGATCGACAAGATCCAGCTCATTCCAGGCTCGAATCCTGTCTACGGCCTCAACACGCTGGGCGGCGCCATCGCGATCACGACGAAGAACGGGCGTACGAGCCCCGGCGGCGACATCGATCTATCGGGCGGCTCATGGGGGCGCAAGAGCGCACAGTTCGAGCAGGGCGGCTCGCTCGGGCCGCACGTCGACTACTACGCGAACGCGAACGTCACGAACGACAACGGCTGGGCCGATCACAACGCGAGCCGCGTGCGCCAGGGATTCGGCAAGCTGCGCTATACCGACGACGACACGACGCTCTCGATCTCGGGCGGCGGCGCGGACAACCAGCTGTACGGCAGCCAGACCATTCCGCGCTCGTTTCTGGACAACCCGAAACAGGCCTATACGTTTCCGGACCTGAACCGCAACAGCGTGGGCTACCTCACGCTCTCAGGTGAACACTTCTTCAACGACAACGTGGAGCTGAGCGGTAACGCCTACTATCGACATCTGCGCAACGAGAACGTGAGCAGCAACAACAACACGAATTACGGCTCGATCGACGCGGACGGCAACGTCGACACACTGGAGGGCAGCAACGTCGATTCCATCGTCACGACGGACAGCTTTGGCGCGAGCCTGCAGCTGACGCTGCTCGGCAAGCTGGGCGGCATCGGGAGCCAGCTCGTCGCGGGCGTGGCGGCGGACTTCGCGAACTCGCACTACGTCTCGTCTTCGCAGGACGCTGCCTTCACGCCCGACCGCGCGACGGTCGGCATCGGCGATTTCATTCAGCAGACCGATGCAAAAACACGCAACGCGAACTATGGCCTCTACCTGAACGAGACGCTCACGCTCACGCCGCAATGGACGCTCACGTTGTCGGGGCGCTACGACTGGGCGAGCGCGCGCATCGCAGACGAAAGCGGCGTGCAGCCGCTGCTCGACGGCTATCACACGTTCTCGCGCTTTAATCCGGCCGTGGGGCTCAACTGGAATCCGCTGCCCACCGTCACGGTCTACGCGACCTACAACGAAGGCATGCGCGCGCCCACCGCAATCGAACTTGCGTGCGCGGACCCGGCTGCGCCGTGCTCGCTGCCGAACGACTTCGTGGCCGATCCGGCGCTGCAGCCCGTGGTCTCAAAGACTTTCGAGGCCGGGGCGCGCGGCCGTATCGGCGCGCAGACCACATGGAGCGCCGCCGCATTCAGCACTACGCTCTCCAACGACATCGAGTTCGTGAGCGCAGCGGGCAGCACGCAGGGCTACTTTCAGAACGTCGGCAAGACGCGCCGCCAGGGTGTCGAGCTGGCGGGTCACACGGCGTTCGGCCCGGTTGGCATCAGCCTGAACTACAGCTATGTGGACGCGACCTACCGCTCGACATGGACCGAACAAAGCTCCGCGAATTCGTCGGCGGATGCGAACGGCGTCATCACGGTGCGGCCGGGCGACCACGTGCCCGGCATTCCGGCGCATGCCGTCAAGCTGCGGCTCGACTACGCGGCCACGACGCAATGGAGCATCGGCACGAACATCACGTGGCGCAGCGGCGTGTATGCGCAAGGCGACGAAAACAATCAGGATGCCAATGGAAAGATCGCGGGCTATGTGCTCGTGGATCTCGACACGCGCTATCGCGTCACAAAGCGGCTGGAGGTCTACGCGAACGTGACGAACCTGTTCGACAAGCGTTATGCGAGCTTCGGCGTGCTGGGCCAGAACTTCTTCAACGGGCCCGGCCACACGTTTGACGGCGCGAATCCGGTGAACGAGCAATTCGTCGGACCAGGCGCGCCGCGCGGTTTTTGGGTGGGCCTGCACTACGCATGGGATTGAAGGGATGTGCTGCATATGCGCGCATCGGGGTGAGTCCGCATTCCTCCACGCGGGCCATTTGCGGTAATACACAGGCTGGCGAATCGCTGCGGCGCGTGTTTCGATCGACGCACGCTGTCTTGCATACGGTTCGCTTACACAGCGTGTTGCGCGTCGCGTGCGCGTTTGGCGCAAACCGGCTGGCTGGATTCGATAGCCGGATGGCCCGGAGCTTGCTAATAGAGGACACCGAGAAATACCGAAGTGTCCGGCAAGGTACCGGCCAATCGTGGAGGAGAGCATGCGCGACGACGTACAGATGGCCGCGGGGCAAGCGGTCCAGGTGTCCAATGGCTGGCCCGCACCGGCCATCCAGAAGGCGCACGAGCGCTCGGAGACCTTCGGTCTGCGCGCGAGCGCGAGACCGGATTACGACGTGCTTTCGGGTGCGGGGCTCGAGCTCAAGCGCGAGCAGAACCGCGTGCTGTGCATGCATGCCACGCCGGTCATGGAGACGCTGCACGAGCAGATCGTCAACACGCAAAGCATGATCGTGCTGACCAATGCCGAAGGCTTGATTCTGCATTCGATCGGCGACGACGATTTTCTCCAGCGCGCCGAAAAGGTCGCGCTGCGGCCCGGCGCCAACTGGGCCGAGGACCGCCAGGGCACCAACGCGATCGGCACCGCGCTCGCCGAGCGCTGCGCGATGGTCGTGCACGGCGACCAGCATTACCTAGCGGCGAACCGCTTCCTCACCTGCTCGAGCGTGCCGATCTTCGACCCATACGGCGACGTAATCGGTGTGCTGGACGTGACGGGCGATCATCGCAGCTATCACCAGCACACGATGGCGCTCGCGCGCATGTCCGTGCAGATGATTGAGAATCATTTGTTCGCGACGACTTTTCAGGAGACGCTGCAGGTCTCGTTTCATGGGCGCCCGGAATTCCTCGGCACGCTCATGGAAGGCATCGCCGCCTTCACCTGCGACGGGCGTTTTCTCTCGGCCAACCGCAGCGCGCAGTTTCAGCTCGGCCTCTCGCTCGCCGCGCTGCGCGCTCATACACTGTCGTCGCTATTCCAGACCACCAGCGCGCAGCTGATCGACAGTATGCGCGCGGGTCTGGAATCACACTTCATGCTCAATCTGGCGAGCGGGGCGGTGGTTTGCGCGCGCGTGCAGTTCAGGCGCGCCACGCTGGCCGAAGGCGCCCGACCCGTTGCGGTGCATGGCTCGGCTGTGCAGCCGGCCGCCTATGCGACGGCGCAGCCGCCTTCCATGGGCCTCTCGCGCCTGAGCTATCTCGACACGGGCGATCCGCAAGTGGCGCTCGTGATCGCGAAGGTGCGCAAGGTGATCGGCAAGGACATCCCGGTTCTCGTCACCGGCGAAACCGGCACGGGCAAGGAACTGCTCGCGCAGGCCATCCACAACGATTCGCCGCGCCGCGACCAGCCGTTCGTGGCGGTGAATTGCGCGTCGATTCCGGAAACGCTTATTGAATCGGAGCTGTTCGGCTACGAGGAGGGTGCATTTACCGGCGCGCGGCGCAAGGGCGCGGCGGGCAAGTTGTTGCAGGCGAACGGCGGCACGCTGTTTCTCGACGAGATCGGCGACATGCCATATCCGCTGCAAGTGCGTCTGTTGCGCGTGCTGCAGGAGCGCATGGTCAATCCGCTCGGCTCGACGAAGACCATCCCCGTCGATATCGCAATCATCTGCGCGACGCACCGCGACTTGCGAGAGATGATCGCGCAGAACCGTTTTCGCGAGGACCTGTATTACCGGCTCAATGGCCTCGTGGTGCGCCTGCCGCCGCTGCGCGACCGCACGGATCTCGCAGTCGTGATTCAAAAGCTCCTGCACCGCGAATCGCACGGGCGTACGAACGTGCAGCCGCTCAGCGTCGCACCGGACGTGATGGCGCTGTTCGAGCGCTGTGCGTGGCCTGGCAACTTCCGGCAGCTCGGCAACCTGCTGCGCACGGCCGCGGCCATGGTCGACGACGACGGCCAGATCCGGCGCGAGCACCTGCCCGACGACTTCTTCGACGATCTGCGCTGCTGCGGCCAGACCCAGGCATTGCCCCCGGCGCATGCCCGCGCGGAGCCGCTGGTGCCGGAGGATGCGCGCCTCGAAGACGTGACCGCCTCGACCATCGCGGCCACGCTCGCGCGCCACGGCGGCAACGTGTCGGCTGCGGCGCGGGCGTTGGGCGTGTCGCGCAATACCATCTATCGCAAGATGCTCGCCGCCGATCCCGGTCGCGGTTCGGGCGACGCCTGAAGCGCCATTCGCGCGCGCGGCCAGGCCACTTGCTGTCTCCTCCTCTGTCCCACGGGTGTTGCATCCTGTAGCACCCGTGTTCCGAAACGCAACACCCTTTCCCACGCAGGCAGCACTTGCCGCATCGAGCGAACGCTGGCTCACACCGGCATGCCCCTTGCTTTGAAGAGACTGGCCGCACATTCGATGCGGTATGCAGCCTCAATCTCAAACAAGGAGACATGTCATGCAGTGGACCACCCCCGCTTATACCGACCTGCGTTTCGGCTTCGAAATCACGATGTATATCGCCAACCGCTGAGCGCATGGCAGTGTGCCGTCCGCGCGGCCATCGAGGCGTGGCGGGCGGCATGCAGCGAGAACGAACATGAAGATCAGGATACTGGGTTCAGGTGCGGGCGGCGGCCTGCCGCAATGGAACTGCAACTGCGCGAATTGCCGCCGCGCGCGGCAGGCGGGCGGCGATGTGCTGCCGCGCACGCAGTCGTCGATCGCGGTGAGCGGTGATGGCGTGGACTGGGTGCTCATCAACGCGTCGCCGGATCTGCTCGCGCAGTTGCGCTCGCATCCCGATCTGCAGCCCGCGCGCACCACGCGCGATAGCGCGCTCGCGGCCGTCGTGTTGACCGACGCGCAGATCGACCACGTCACGGGCCTGCTGATGCTGCGCGAACGCACCTCGCCGCTGCCGCTCTATGCGTGCGCGCCGGTGCTCGACGATCTGTCGGGCGGCCTGCCGCTCGTGCCGTTGCTCGGCCATTACTGCGGCGTGGAAGCACACACGATCGCGCCCGGCGAGCCGTTCACGATTGCCGCTTGCGCCGGCCTGCGTTTTACCGCGCTGCCTGTTGAGAGCAAGCCGCCGCCATATTCGCCACGCCGCGAGGCATCCGCGCCGGGAGACAATATCGCACTCCTGATCGAGGATATCGAGGCAGGAACACGCGCGTTCTATGCGCCGGGTCTGGCGCAGATGAGCGCCGATGTGCTCGGTACCATGCGCAACGCTGATCTCGTGCTCGTGGACGGCACATTCTGGACCACCACCGAAATGATCGACCTCGGCCTCTCGACGAAGCACGCGGTCGATATGGGGCATCTCGCGCAGCGCGGCGACGACGGCCGGCCGGGCATGATCGACTGGCTCGACACGTTGCCGCGCGGCACGCGCAAGGTGCTCACGCATATCAACAACACCAATCCGATTCTCGACCCGCATTCCGTCGAGCACGCGCAACTGCGTGCACACGGCATCGACGTGGCCCACGACGGCATGCAGTTTCAGGTATGACGATGAACGCACCTATCAAGCTTGAAAACACGCCCGCAATACCATGGACTGCGAATGAATTCGAATCGCGCCTTCGTGCGCTCGAATCGCGCTATCACATCCACCATCCATTCAACCGCATGCTCAACGGCGGGCGTTGCTCGCCCGCGCAGATCCGCGGGTGGGTCGCGAACCGCTTCTACTATCAGATCAACATTCCACTCAAGGATGCCGCGATTCTTTCGAACTGCCCCGACCGCGCCACGCGCCGCCGCTGGATCCAGCGTCTGACCGATCACGACGGGCAAGGCGAGAACGAAGGCGGCATCGAAGCCTGGGTGCGCCTGGGCGAAGCCGTCGGCGTCGATCGGGACACGATGTGGTCGCAACGACTCGTGCTGCCC
>Ga0131853_10026719_pt1 | contig 10379 bp, 11 predicted proteins | sample TergutLab28metaG_FD_92764 | JGI IMG/M metagenome (GOLD analysis project Ga0131853, IMG submission 92764) | Labiotermes labralis P1 segment gut microbial communities from Petit-Saut dam, French Guiana - Lab288 P1 (version 2) (version 2) | ecosystem: Host-associated > Arthropoda: Insects >... | reverse complement strand
GCAATTTTTGCATGAAACACAACTTGCAGTAGCACATCGCCCAATTCTTCTTTTAATTCGGTAAAATCTTTCTTATTTATCGCCTCAATTACTTCATTACATTCTTCAATTAAATTTTCTCTCATACTTTCATGTGTTTGTTCTTTGTCCCAAGGGCACCCATTTTCGCCCAACAATACATTCATTGTGTCCAGTAATTTATTCATATAAATCCTTCCCTATATCACAAAAAAAAGGGCATACGCCCTCTTTTTTTAGTTTTCCATCTGTTTGCCCAAGAAAATTGCAGCGGTTGTTGCTACTTTTGCTTCAATTTCTCCCATTTTTTGTTCGGCAGAAAGAAGAATTACTGCACCAATAACATCGCTTTCTGCAATAATTGGAGCAATATACTGGTGGCTGTAGCTTGGATCATCGTCGTCCTCTAAAACAGAAATAAAGTTTCCATCTGTATCAGATGCAGCAAAACCTGCACGAAGATTTAATGCTGTTTCCAGCTCTTCTGACGTAGTTTTGTCCAAAAATTCTTTTTTGGAACCGCCTGCAACGGCAATTATTTGGTCTCTGTCCACAATAAGAACAATATGACCTGTTGTTTGAGTTAGCGTGTCTGCATATTCCTTAGCAAAAGCACCAAGCTCTTCGATAGGTGAATATTTTTTTAGAACAATCAAACCTTCACGGTCTGTAAAAATTTCTAATGGGTCACCTACACGTATTCTTAGCGTTCTACGGATTTCTTTTGGAATTACAACACGTCCCAGTTCGTCTATCTTTCTTACAATTCCTGTTGCTTTCAAAATGACTCCTCCTTCGTGTACATCATATTATTTGTTAAAAAACCATTAAATATACAATTGGGATTATTACGATGCCGGACATGCTGCTTTTGCAAGTTTGCCAAACGCAACGGCATCGTTTACAGCCATTTCAGCCAACATTTTACGGTTAATATCGATACCTGCTTTTTTCAAGCCATGCATAAATTGGCTGTAGCTTAGACCATGAATGCGTGCCGCAGCATTGATACGTGTAATCCACAAACGGCGATATTCGCGTTTTGTTTGCTTACGTCCTACAAATGCTGATGCCATTGCACGCATAACAGCTTGTTTTGCTGCACGGTATTGTCTGCTGCGTGCACCATAATAGCCACGAGCTAGTTTTAATGTTCTTTTATGTCTTTTTCTTGAATGTACTGCACCTTTAATTCTTGCCATTGTTTAAATCCTCCTTCGGGTGTGTTTAGGCGTAAGGCATCATTTGTCTTACGGCAGCTTCGTTAGTTTTGTCCACCATACCCATTTTACGAAGGGTCATTTTGCGTTTTGGACTTTTTTTGCCAAGGATATGTTGTTTGTTTGCCTTGGGATGTTTAAATTTACCTGTTCCGGTAATTTTAAAGCGTTTTGCTGCTGCTTTTTTTGTTTTTAATTTCGGCATTTGTTTTTACTCCTTTGGTTTTTCTTGTTGCTGCTTTGGTGCCAGGAACATAGCCATAGATCTTGCTTCCATTTTAGGTGGCTTTTCTACTGTGCCGTATTCGATAACGTTTTGGGCAAAGTCGCCAAGAATTACATGCGCAATTTCTGTGCGCCCAAGCTCACGCCCGCGGAAACGGATGGTTACTTTTACTTTGTCGCCATCTTTTAGGAATTTTATAGCCTTTTTAAGCTTAACTTCAATGTCGTGTTTATCGATGTTTGGAGACAATCTAAGTTCTTTAATGTCGATTGTTCTTTGCTTTTTCCTAGCTTCTTTCTCTTTTTTAGATTGCTCGAATCTAAATTTACTGTAGTCCATGATCTTGCAGACCGGCGGCTTTGCTGTTGGGGAAATTTTCACCAGGTCCAGACGTTTTTCGTCTGCAATTAGTTGTGCGTCACGGCTGGACATAATACCAAGCTGTGCGCCATCGTCGCCAATTAGGCGAACCTCACGGTCCCTAATCTGCTCGTTGATCATTAAGTCGGTGATACTTAATCACTCCTTTTATGAAATTGGGTGAGGGGCAATAAAAAAGACAGATGCAAAAGCCACCTGTCGTTACAATTAGACTAACCCTGCTGATATTCATAGAAAAGAGGGTAAAGATTTCTAAATTGTAACCTGACAGCGTAATTTGCCGGAAGGTGAGAAGCATTGCTTCTGCTTTGATATGAAGTGTAACAGTTTAAATTTTTTGTGTCAACACATTTAAACAAAAATCCGCCGCTTCTTTAATAAATTTTTGTGTGTCTTCGTATGTTACGTATTTACAATCGCTAGTATTAATGTTTTGAGGGATATTTGCATATGCTACGCTTAATAAATTGTTTTGTATTTCATAAATTTCTTGCGCAAAAATTAACCCCGGCATATCTTGCGGGGTTGCTTTTTTTAACAGATTAAAAATATTACCGGTGCAGATTACTTCTTTATATATGCGTAAATCTATTTTTCGTAAGTCTTGATAGTATTCGCTGCTATATCCTTTGGCGGCGACATTAGGGTGTTTTGTTCTAAAATTATGCCAAAGTGTTTTGTTGTTAAACAAGTCGGTTAGCACATGTACAGCATAACCTTGCGCAAAAGAATTATTTAGGTGTTTGGATAGAAAATTCTTTACGCACACGACCCAGCCATCGTTATCTGTAACTTGCCCCCATTTTTCATCACTGACAGGACAAAGATGAGTAATTTTTTTTGTGGCACCAATATTTTTTTGAGAAGAATTAAGAAATTCGGCACGATAATGAACCGCATCCGGCGCAATAGAACCAAGCAAAAATTGCTCGGGCGAGAGCGTAGGGAATCGTTCCAAAACTTCTTCCGCTACAAGCAAATGGGTTAACGGAAAAGCCATTATCTTGTGGGTTGATAATCAGATGAGTTAACTTTACCGGAAGATATATATTCAATAAATTTACCTGTGCCTATTGCAACACAAGAAACGGCATCTTCTGCCACCATGGTTATAATACCTGTGCGTTGGCTGATAAGCTTGTCCAGCCCATGTAAAAGACTGCCACCGCCTGTCATAACTATACCTCGGTCGTAGATATCGGAAGCAAGTTCGGGTGGAGTACGCTCCAAAACCATATGAACGGCTTCTACTACGTTTGTTACAGCTTCGTGCAGGGCTTCTTGCATTTCTTCGGAAGTTACAGTGATTGTTTTTGGCAAGCCTGTTACCAAGTTACGCCCACGCACATCCATTGCAACACTGCTGCTGCGAGGGAATGCCGTACCAATATTTATTTTTAAATCCTCTGCAGAACGTTCGCCAATTAAAATGCTGTGCTTTTTGCGCATATAACGGACGATTGCTTCATCAAAATTGTCGCCTGCGGTTTTTATGGATGTTTTTTCAACTGTGCCGCCCAACGAAATAACGGCAACGTCTGTTGTGCCGCCCCCAATGTCAACAATCATGCTGCCGCACGCACGTTCGATATCAATGCCTGCACCAATGGCAGCGGCGATTGGTTCTTCTATAACAAAAACCTGCCTTGCGCCCGCTTGTTGTGCGGCGTTTTCTACCGCACGGCGTTCTACTTCGGTTACATTGGATGGCACGCAAATGGCTATGCGGGGTTTACGCAGCGGACGACCAACCGCTTTTTTAATAAAATATTTGAGCATTTTTTCCGTAATGCGATAGTCGGAAATAACACCCTCACGCATGGGGCGTATCGCCACAATATTGCCCGGTGTACGCCCTAGCATGGCACGAGCTTCTTCTCCTACGGCAAGAATTTTATCATTATTATCTTTATCTATTGCAACAACGGACGGCTCTTTTAAAACAGTGCCTTGTCCCTTTACATATACAAGAACGGAAGCCGTCCCCAAATCAATTCCGATATCTGTGCTTAGCATAAGTATTCTCCTTTATATCCTAGCGGCAAATTCTCTTTGAACTTGACGCTGTTGATCTTTTTTTGCTATTGCTTCACGCTTGTCGTAAAGTTTTTTACCTTTTGCCAATGCTATGTCCAGTTTCACATATTGGCGAGAAAAATATACCTTTACAGGTACAATTGTGAAGCCATCCTTTGTAACCGCCGCACGTAATTTGTTAATTTCCCTGCGGTTTAGCAGCAACCTGCGTTTGCGCAGCGGATCTTTATTAAAAATATTTCCGTGGTCGTAGGGGCTAATGTGCATACCCTCTATGAAAGCGGAGTTGCCCTCTATGCGTATATAACTTTCCTTTAAATTGCAACGCCCAGCACGTAAAGACTTAACTTCTGTGCCAACAAGGGAAATACCGGCTTGGAAAGTTTCTTCTATAAAATAATCGTGGAACGCCTTTTTATTTTGAGCAATAAGGCGGTTTTCTTTTTTTTCCGGAGACACGATATCACTTCCTTAAAAGAACAGGTCTTTTACATTTTTTGTGGTTTGATGGCAGACCGTTTGTTGGTCTAACCCTTTTATTTTTGCAATTGCTTCCGCTACATAGAAAAGATAGTGCGACTCGTTGCGTTTGCCTCGGAATGGGGCAGGGGTCAGATAAGGTGCGTCGGTTTCCAGCAGGATACGCTCCAGCGGAATTTTTGCGACAACTTCTTGCAGTTGACCACTTTTGTCAAAAGTAACAACACCGCCAATGCCGATATAAAAACCCAATTTTACATATTCCAGCGCAAGCTCTGCATCACCGGAGAAGCTATGGATAACGCCTGTACGCACAGGGCTTCTTTCTATTGTGTCGAATACTTCATCGTTTGCACTACGGGAATGTATGACTACAGGTTTACCTATTTCCTGCGCAAATTCCAACTGGCGTTTAAACCAAAAGCGTTGTATGGTTCTTGGCGAAAAATCATAATGGAAATCTAATCCGATTTCGCCCAAAGCAACAACTTTTGGGTGCATACATAGCTCTTTTATTGTGTCGATATTTCTGTGGTTAAGCGTTTTCGTCTCATGCGGATGAACGCCGACGGTTGCATACACGTGAGGGTAAGCTTCCGCAAGTTTTATAGAATCGTGTGACGACGGTAGATCGCAACCTGAGTTTATGATAAGCTCCACACCTTTATCGGGCATAGATTTTAGCAAAACGTCACGATCTTGTTTAAATCGCCCGTGTTCGTAATGGGCATGTGAGTCGATAAGTGTCATCTATTCTGCCTTCTTTTCAGCACGAGGGAATGCTGCTGCGCCTTTTGCAACGGTTATTTCACGTGATAGTAAACCAAATTGTTTGGCACTTTCCCAAGTGAAAAAACCTTCACCCAAAATAGACACACCCAACTGCTCACGTATAATTGCCGGAGTGTTTGGCATCGCAGGTTCTATAATTATTGCCATAATTCTTAAAACTTCTGCAAGGTTGTAAAGAACTGTTGCAAGTTCTGCCTGTTTAGCTTCATCTTTTGCCAAAACCCATGGTGCGGTTTCGTCAATATATTTGTTTGCACGGCGCACCAAGTTCCATGCTTCGTTCAAAGCTTCAGAAAAGGCAAGTTTGTCTGCTTTTTCTTCAAACTTTGCGGGCATGGATGTTGCGATTTCTATTAAATCGCCGCAGAACGGGGTAGGGGTATTAGGTAAGTTTGGCAAACTACCGCCAAAGTATTTGTCCACCATGCCTACCGTACGGGAAAGCAGGTTGCCCAGGTCGTTTGCAAGGTCTGCATTGTAGCGGGTTACCAGTGCGTCTTGGCTAAAGTTGCCATCCAAGCCAAATGTAAATTCACGTAATAGAAAATAACGGATAGCATCTACGCCGTATTGTTCTACCAAAAAATTTGGATCAATTGCATTGCCCAATGACTTACCCATTTTTTGCCCGTCGAATTGCAGCCAGCCATGGGAGAATACTTGTTTTGGTACAGGCTCACCAAGTGCCATAAGAATGCACGGCCATATTACCGCATGGAAACGCACAATTTCTTTTGACATCAAGTGTAAATCTGCCGGCCAATATTTTTTGTAATCGCTGTCATTTTCGGATAAATAGCCTAGTGCGGTTATATAGTTTGGCAAAGCATCAATCCATACATAAATTACATGCCCGGGGTCGAAATCCACAGGCACACCCCATGTAAAAGTCGTGCGGGATACGCACAAATCTTCTAATCCGGGTTTGATGAAGTTGTTTACCATTTCGTTACGGCGGGCAACGGGAAGCAAAAAGTCGGGGTTATCTTCGTAGTGTTTCATTAGTGCATCTTGATATTTGGACATACGGAAGAAATAGCATTCCTCGCTAATGGTTTTAACGGGTCTGCCGCAGTCGGGGCAGTTGGTGCCTTCCAGTTTGCTTGGAGTGAAAAAAGACTCGCAAGGGGTGCAATACAACCCCTCGTAGCTTCCTTTATAAATATCGCCTTGGTCGAATAGTTTTTTGAATATTTTTTTAACACCATCCATGTGGTCTTGGTTGGTGGTACGCTGATAGTAGTCATAATCGCAGTTCATCAGTTCCCAAAGTGCTTTAAACTTTACATCAAGCGCATCTACACGTTCTTGGGGTGTAACACCGGCTTCTTTGGCCGCAAGCTCTACCTTTTGCCCGTGTTCGTCTGCACCGGTAAGAAATTTTACATCATAGCCACGGGCTTTTTTGTAACGTGACATAAAATCTGCCGCTACGGTTGTGTATGTGTGACCGATATGTGGTTCGCCATTTAAATAATAAATTGGGGTGGTTATATAGTATGTTTTCATGGGTTTCCTCCGTTAAAAATGTCTAGCTGAAAGTATACCACAAATTTCTTGTTTCATAGACATTTTCTTAGACAATTTCTAAGTAAAACCTTCCGTTTAGTGCAGTGCAAATTTAGCCTCAACCAAGGTTGCGTTAAACGCAGGTTTTCGTCCCATTTGATTGCGGTATTATGCTGTTTCTTCATGTTAAAAGGATTGAGCCAAATGGCTCAATCCTTTTTTATACAGATTCTATTGTTGCTCTTATTTTTCCTTCACTTACGCTGCTTACTATTTTTATAGGATGTTGTTGGTTATTTTTGAATTTAAAATCGATAACACCATAACTGGTTGCTGCTTCTTCTCCTGATTCGGCATACGTTACAGGCAAGGAATGGTCATGCCTTTCTATAATCTCCATGCCTGCTTCTTTTGCTGCGTTATGAAGCGTAGTAGATACTTGACAAACGCCGCCGCCAAAATTTTCTTTCTTTACGCCGTTTGCATAAACAGTGCTTTTTTTGTAGCCTCGTTCTTCAATAGTTGGGCCTACGGCTTCGTTATAGGAAAAGGTTTCACCGGGTTGCACTATTTTACCATTAATGCTTTGCACAGCAAGGGCGATATTTGTGTTGCGATTTTCCTCACTTGTGTCAAATTCAGTTTCATGCATTGCAAGCACTCTCGTTTGTGGCGGTTGCTGCACTGTTTGAACCTGGCGTTGTTGGCGGTACTTGCGGCGGGATAATGAAAACAAACGCCTTCTTGGCTGAGGAGCTGCTTCCGGCTCCGGAGCGTTATAAACCGGTCGTTCGGTTGTATGAACATTACTACGTAGTGGCGTAGGCTCTGCCTGCTCATAAAAAGGTCTATGCCTGCAACCCGCAACAACAAATAATGCCACAAATGCCATTAAAGCTAATAAAATTTTACGCATACAAAAAATCCTCTCGTTTTTTTCTTTAGTATGCGTAAATTTTTACATTATATTCATTTTCTTTTGCCAAGTACCAACGAAATCGCCATACCGGCAGCAAACGCAATTGCTGCAAAAACTACCAGCATCGGTGTTATTCCGTCGTGGCTTTGATAGGTTGCATCATCGTTAAATACCACAAAAATTGTACCAAATATCAAGCCCAAAATAGCAAAATACGTTGTGCTTTGGTGTTTTTCGAGTAAATAAGCGATCAAACGAGACGTGAGTAATATCCCCAGCGCAACACCAAGCCCCACAGGCACAACAACCATAAGAATAGGCGGCAGAAGTTCGAAGTTAAACGGCGTTATAAGATAATCACGAATAAGTGAAATTGTGTGCATTGCAAGCGGATAAACGCCCATAAGTATCAGCACCATTGCGCCGCTTACGCCGGGTATTATCATTGCAGCAGCAGCCAAGAAGCCACCAAAGAACAGCAATATCGTTAGCCCAACATTAAGCTGTTCCGAGACATAAAGCTCCGGAGTGGGGGCAAAAACAGACAACGCAATAATTATTAATGCTGCAATAGCGGAAATTATATATAAATACTTCCGCTTTCCTTTTTCTTGCACAGCCAAGTTGTGAATAAACGGAACACCACCTGCAACCAGCCCCGCAATAAATGCACCCGTCTGCAATGAAAATGTTTCTATAAAATAATCCAGCAGCGACCCCAGCGCAATTATGCCAACAAGCATACCAAGCCCTAAAGGTATCAAAAACTTTAGGGCATTTTTTGTATCGGTAAACAGGCTGTTAATCGATTCTATCAGCTTATCATATACACGAAAAATTACGGCAAGCGTTGCCCCGCTTACGCCGGGAACGATATTTGCCACACCAATTGCAATGCCTTTTATCGCTAAAAATAAAAACTGCAACTATTTCACGCCCTTCATAGTTAATGCGATACGTTTCTTTTTTAAATCTACACTTAAAACTTTAACCTGCACCACGTCACCAAGCTGCACAGCTTCCAGTGGGTGCTTTATAAATTTATTGGAAATTTGCGAAATATGAACCAAACCGTCTTGATGCACGCCAATGTCCACAAATGCGCCAAAGTCTATAACATTGCGTACAGTGCCGGTTAGAACCATACCCTCGGTTAGGTCTTCCATATTTAAAACATCGCTGCGCAAAAGCACTTGAGGCAGCTCATCCCTTGGATCACGTCCGGGTTTTTCCAGCTCTTTAATAATATCCTTTAATGTGGGTTCGCCAACGTTTAACGCCTTTGCCATTTCTGCAAAGTTTACTTTTGGCTCTACGGATAAATCTTTAAGCGATTTTGTTGCTGTTTTGGGTGCGGGCGGCGTATAGCGCAAGTATGCGTCCGCAATGTCGTAAGATTCCGGGTGAACGCCGGTGTTATCCAACGGATTCTTTCCACCTGGCACACGCATAAAACCTGCGCATTGTTCGTATGCTTTTGGACCGAGCTTTGCTACTTTTAACAACTGTGCACGGCTTGTGAATTTTCCGTTTGCTTCCCTGTAAGCCAAAATATTTTTTGCTACCGCCGGAGAAACACCCGCTACATAGGAAAGTAGGCTAGGGGATGCGGTATTTAAATCCACACCCACGGCATTAACGCAAGATTCTACAACGCCAGAAAGCGTTTCGCCTAAACGTTTTTGGTTCATGTCATGTTGATACTGCCCAACGCCAATACTTTTTGGGTCAATTTTTACAAGTTCTGCAAGCGGGTCTTGTAACCTACGCCCGATAGAAGCCGCACTGCGCAACGCCACATCATAGTCGGGGAATTCTTCTGCGCCCAGCTTAGATGCCGAATACACAGACGCTCCCGCCTCGTTAACAATAATATATTGCGCTTTTGATGCAGTTTCTTTTAGTAGCTCCGCAACAACAACCTCTGTTTCACGGGAAGCGGTACCATTACCAATGGCAACAATCGTTACGCTATGCTTATCCATCATTTGCTTCAAGATCTTTTTAGACGGTGTGGTGTCTTTATTCGTGGTGCAATACACTACGCCGGTTTCCAAAACTTTTCCCGTTTCGTCTACTACGGCAAGTTTACAGCCCGTACGGAAACCAGGGTCTACGGCAAGCACTACTTGGTCTTTTACCGGTGGCTGCATAATTAGTTGGCGCAAGTTTTCTGCAAAAACTTTGATTGCACCCTCTTCGGCTTGCTCCGTTAGTAAGTTGCGCATTTCACGCTCTACGGCAGGGGCGGTTAAGCGTTTGTAGCTGTCTGCAAGGGTTGCTTCCATGGCAGATTGTGTAAATTCGTTGCGTTTGATAAACAGCCTGCCCAACTCCACAAGAATTTTTTCTTCCGGTGCAGTTACATCCACTTTTAGAAAGCCCTCGGCTTCGCCGCGGTTTAACGCCAAAACTCTATGCCCAGCGATTTTTTTAATCGGCTCGGCAAATTCAAAATACATTTCATAAACGGATGATTTTGTATCATCTTCCGTCTCTTTTGCTTTTTTGGACATCTCCGAGGTGATAATCCCCTCGTTATATGTGATATTTCTTGCCACTGTGCGGCAAGCAGGGTCGTCAGAAATACGCTCGGCGATAATATCCAATGCACCAGCGATTGCGTCTTCTGCTGTTTCTACGCCCTTTTCTATATCAATATATGAAGCGGCGATTAGTTCTATACTTTCAGTCAAATCTTGCTCCCAAATGATATCAGCCAGTGGGGCAAGTCCTTTTTCCATAGCAATAGTAGCCCTTGTGCGGCGTTTTGGTTTAAACGGACGGTAGATATCTT
>Ga0131853_10026718_pt1 | contig 10379 bp, 5 predicted proteins | sample TergutLab28metaG_FD_92764 | JGI IMG/M metagenome (GOLD analysis project Ga0131853, IMG submission 92764) | Labiotermes labralis P1 segment gut microbial communities from Petit-Saut dam, French Guiana - Lab288 P1 (version 2) (version 2) | ecosystem: Host-associated > Arthropoda: Insects >... | reverse complement strand
TGATGGGCGTATGTACCCGAAACATGTCGAGCTAAGAATACAGCAATAAAATTACCTAGTTGCATCAAGTTGGCATTTCACTTTATTTCATGAGGAAGATGCACGGTCAAACAACCCTCAAGTTTACATATTAACTATGCATATACAGTAAATTGGTAACCTATTAATTAAATGGACTTTAGTCAGGTTGCTCCTAATTTAGTTTCTGTGTACAGAAAACACTGTGTATTTCAGGAACATTGCCACTGGTAAGGGAAGTAGAGCGATTTAATGTGCTACGAAGCGCCGCTGTCTAACGTCGTAGTGAAAACCTAAACCGTGTGCACGCAGGCATCCAAAACCCTTCTAAAAGTCTGGAACCACTCACCCCACGACATAGTCACAAGCCAGACGACCTCAATCCTCAGCACCACCGCTGTGAGGAATTTCAAAATGAACTTTCCAAAGCGAAGACACGCAGCTGATCATGACGATTCAGTAACGCCCTCAGAGTATTATCCAGTTCCGGAATTCATCTGACTTTCACAATGACGGAAGGTTATTCCATCCTTACGAAGTGTTTACACACACGAGCGCTGAACACTATTCGAGGACAAACGACTATAAGGCCTACTGGGGTCTTGAAAGACGGACCTTTCAGAATAACGTCCTGACATGCACGTCTAGATCAGAAAGCGGTACGGGTAAGTTTGATGAAAACCAACCCGATGTGTTTTCACTAGGAACTAATAATTATAAATACATCTTACACCACTTCTGGGATACTTACGCATTCTACAAGCTTTATTGATATAGTTGATTGCTTTGTAACTAATGAGATTTTACGCATTCTGAATTTTATTATTTAACAAGGCTATTAGACACTGAACTGTTTATAATTATTAGTTGCAAACATTGTTTGGGATCCCAAGAATGTTCGCAGCTTTACAGTTAACTGGTTCATAGTGAAGGCCTGATGATGACCCAATAGTGTCGAAATATGTTGCCACTCTAATCATAATCAACTAATTTTTATGTTTTGTTGACCGTGCATCCTAATATAATGATAGCCTTTTTTTTTTTACCAACTTGATGCACAAATTCTTTATTTTAATACATTTATTATATTCCTCTACATGTTTCGAGCACCATTATGCTCATCTTCAGGAGGACAAATTGTATTAGTGCAGCATCTGGTACCGTCACTGTCTTTAGGTGACTGTTCAGTACACGAGAATCCTCTCGTAACCTGCGTACTGAACAGTCAACTACAGAGAGTGACGATACCACATGCTGCACTAATACAATTTGTCCTCCTGAAGATGAGCATAAGTGTTCGAAACATGTAGAGGAATGTAATAAATGTATTAAAATAAAGAATTTGTGCATCAAGTTGGTAAAAAAGACTATCATTATAATAAACTAGTTGTATTATCGGAAACTTTTATTATTAATAGTTCATGGTACGGGTAAGGTTCTTAGCGAAAAGAGTTTTCAGCCTCTGATATTTCCCCAAGGAAAGGTATCAAGTCAGAAGCTAGCAGAGCTGACGGACAGGCTGACTGCATGTCCCTCAAACATTGTCCCTATCCTTGCACAAGCGTATAGCTCATAGTTTGAAAATTTCACGGCCAAACACTAACAAATGATGTTTACATGCCGGGACATACCGGATGGACAAGTACCAGCAACTTGTACGAATGTAAGTCACCGATTTTATCTCCGTAAACTATCATTTCTTTCTGTCATAAACAGAGGTCACCACGAGTCTGTTCACACACGTTGAATGTTCGAACGAACTTGCATGTATTTTGAAAACAGGCACATTTAAGCCTGAACGCGGAAAGATTTTATTTTGTTTACGAAAAAATACTGTTAATATTCTGGTTTAAGAAGGAAGCCAATGGACCATATTGTAAGCCAAATGAGTTCAGCTGGCACCACCCCACCCTATTTAAAACCAATTTGCATGCCCTTCAATTTTATGTCTACGTCTTCAAAGGGGTTTATTCCTTCCAGATATTCCAACCAAAACTATGACGGCAGCCTCCGGTATCATCACACCCATAGGTGTGATGATACCAGAGGCTGTGTGATGCAATTTTAACCTCGTGAAGATGAGCACATGTGCTCGAAACATGTACAGACATGAAATAAAACATATTGTGAAACAAAATTTGTGCGTCAAGTTGGTTAAATACTGAGATAAGTATACTGAGATTCACGGTCAACAAAACGTCAAAATCTGACAGCATGTCTGATCTTTCCTACTAAGTCTACCCAAACCATTTCATTCTCCTTAACCTATTACGATATTGCTGGACAGTATAAATTATGAAGTCCCACGACTTATTTACAGTATTATGCTATTTCTTCCATCTAAAGCCCAAACATCTCCTGGACACCATGTCCTCAGGACGTCTAAATTACGTAGGCCTATATACTTCACGTAATGTGAGTGGATAGGTTTCACACCTGTACAAAGAAACAGATAACCTGACAGTTTTGCGAATGTTATTAATAAGAAAATTAATCAGCGAAAGGGCTAAGTGGTACCGAAGAATAACGTAACACAGATAAAATACAGTCGAACTTGTTTACTGCGTCAGAAAAGGGACTGAATATTTTGCGTCCTTATAAACGAGTGTTGTTATAACCGGGAAGTATAATGTTACGCCGCTATAGGCGAGATGTCGCATACATCGACGTCGTTATAAGCGGGTTCGACTGTATATAAAAGATTGTGGTGCATGGGAAGTGCATAATAACTCCAAAGGTGAAACAAAACACATGAGCATTAAGAGGTTAATGAATAATACGTAGAATGACAAATGGGAATTACTGATGATAGAATCACCTTAACGAATAAGTAGGTGATTTAAATTGAACAGCAAGGTCACTGCGCTATGTTACGTAACTTAAGACTTCGTATCTGGGCACTTAAATACTCCACATACTTACTCGTATTATTACTATCCTAGGGTTCCGGATAAAACAGGACTGTCACGCGATGAATGTTACACCAATCAGCGTCAGCCAGTCCGTGTTAATCGTACTCTTTTGTGCGTGAAACCAAGTGTTTCAGATGGATGTCACATAACAATGTCTGCTAGAACATTTATATACATGCAAATATAACCACGTGTCCCACTACCCACTCGCCTAATTTAAATCACAAGGTCTAATCTTTTTGTTTCTTATTTCACCTGAGACATAATAAATTTCTTATTTGACTTTTCAAAATTCTATTGTATTAGTCATCAGCCGATTTCAATGGCTGATTGCGGCTGTTGGGCAAATCATGTAAAACGTTTAATATTATGGTGTCTACAAATTATGGGTAGTTTTTTTTAATTTTTTATTTCGATTCAAGGAGGTGGCCTGCCGGGCTGCAAACCACCCTCCCCCCTCCTGAGTACTCCTCTGGACCATTATAATTACACTTCACAGCATTTTAATGAAGACCAAGAAGTCACGTGTGAGATGCTGTGCAGGAAACTTTGCTGCCATTAAGGGAAGAATGTCTTCATCCTCCAGCCCCCCAAATTAAAGCATACGAGTTGTGATTTCACCTGTGAATCTTGATATTTCATTCCAAGAGATGACCAAAGCTCGAGGGTGTTCAGGAACAATTATGTAAAATATCAAAACTAAAAGCTTTCATAATTCATACTGTATTCTTCACAAAGCGATGGCCAAATAAAGGAGGATGTCATGGGCAAGACATGTAGGACGCACTAAAAATGATTCGCCCGAGTAAACAAGGAAAACAGACAACTCGGGATGCCTAGGAGGGATGACATGATAATGTGAAACTGGGTTTTAAGAGATACCAGTACGGTGTGAGGACGCAGACTGGAGTTATCCGGTACAGTACTGGAATAAGAGGTTGGCGCTGGCTCTTGTGAGCAAGGTAATGCGCCTTCGGGTTCCATAATTTATCGCATATCAAAACGAAACCGAATATCCACTAAACTCGTATGGGTAGTTGCGATGTTGTGTCTTGTTTTATATAATACCCTGTATGAAGATCGCTGAAATTTCAACAGCAGATTTTTGAACTCTTGACCGCTTCGTATCTCAATGCCTTTCATTGGAACATCCATGTCACACATTTCAAACGTTCTTACGAGATGGCGTGGCATTTGTCGGCAACGTACACTGCTACAATGCCGATCGAAGGGTCGGTACGTCCTGATTGCTTCGTAATGATAAGACTGTTGTTGGGAATCACCGCCACGTGATGTGTCACCAACGACAAGAATAACCCGTTTGTGCTTTCGTGCTTTTTCTCAGTATCCCCAAGCGAGGGAACATGAAGCTACACACGACTGCCTCCTTCCATATCCTTACACACTCAACATTCGTAAGCGTCTTCCTATCACATTGGCACTGCATCGTTATGTGACCGACGCAATTCAAACAGTGTCGTTCATAACTAAAGAATGCTTGTACATGAATAAAATGTGATTAACAGAGCAGGTTTGCATGATTTCACTGCTGCAATTGGAGATGTAGGTACGTTACCATGCATTTTGTGACGACAGTGCCAGGAAGTAGTCAGGAAGCTGAGGCCAACCAGACATACGAGAAACACAACAGACCTACAAGTGACGAATTAGGCAAACGAAACCGTGGAGGATAAAGGAGTAAGAAAAGGCCTATTCATGACTTATTGCCAGCCAATCAGACGACTCTTCTCCCGAAGATACTCCGCCGAAGAACACTTCGAGAACGAGTTACGAAGGAAGTGGTCTAGCTCAGGACTGTGCCAATTGGGTACATCTGAAACAGGTTTCAGTGGCTGCTCGTCATTAGACGCTGACTCCTCCAAAACGTCATTTCGACATAGCGTTTAATTACAAAGAATAAATACATAAATAAATAACAGGACATTCGAGCAGAACTCATACAGCATATATTAACACCCAACAAACTTCGTAATTAGCCAACTTAATGCACAAATTCTTCTTTTATATTAAGTTTATTATGTGCCTCTACATGTTTCGAGCACTATGTGCTCATCATTAGGAGGTCAAAATTGTATTATACAGCATCTGGTATCATCACACCTGTAGGTGGCCGTCCGGTGCACAGGTTGCTTCCTCTCTCAACGTGTGCATGGGACGGCCACCTACAGTTGTGGTGATATCAGATGCCGTATAATACTATTTTGACCTCCTGATGATGAGCACATAGTGCTCGAAACATGTAGAGGCATTATAATAAACTTAATATAAAACAATAATTTGTGCATTAAGTTGGTTAATTACTAAGATTATACCGAGATGCACGGTCTGCAAATAATAAAAAAAAAAACCGAATAAGCTGTCATTAATATTCGTCCGTGATATCGTAGTGTTATATAGTGATTCAGCTTTTTCCACTTCAAATATCAGTTTTTTAAACGTACAGTAATTAATAATGAAAAACCTCGCAAGCAGCTTTTCGCATACACACCGGCTTTTATACCGTATATACAGTCGTATGCCGCATTTCCGTTTCTAAACTCCGATATGGGAAGGTAACAAAACGCTGATGCACTGCTCATTGCGGCCTTTGTACTACCTGCTGTTCGTCCAGTGAAAACACAGCCTCATTGTTCTAAAAATAGAATAGCGAGACCTTGAACAGTCGGCGGTTGGTTGGGGGGGGGGGCAATATTACAAGCACATTCTCTCTTTCCTCGACTACAGACACAAATCATTCTTCTGGGGTGTGACACCGTACAGTCTTATGCTTCTTAGCCAACATATTTACAGTCTCCACGTTTCACCCGTTACAGCAAGGGAGCAGGTTCCACCGAAACCTTGGTAAATACGGGGTGTTTTTTCTCCCCGGCTTGACTGGGGTACGAGGTAATGAGATCGCCGATGAGCTCGCAAGGGACGGCTCTGTTCTAAAGTTTGTCGGACCTGAGCCGGGCTTGGGAGTCTCTAGGAAGGTTATACGGAGGATTAGACGTTGGTTGGTTAACCAGGATTGGATATGGTGGAGAGGTTTTGGTGACACCCAAAGACAGGCTCGAAGAGTTAATTTCGGGACCCTGTCTGGGTGCCAAAGCTAGGTTTCTGTCCTTTAATAGGACACATTCCAGGGCTGTTACTGGCCTTCTCAATGGACATAATACCTGAGGAGACATCTTCACCTAATGGGGCTGTCAGACAGTCCACTCTGTAGGAGGTGTGGAGCAGAGGGTGAAACCTCTGCCCACATTCTTTGTGAGTGTGAAGCTTTTGCTGCACTCAGACATGCGTATCTGGGCTCCTCCTTCTTTGAGCCAGAGGTCATTAAGAGTGTAAGTCCGGGGGCCTTCTGGAACTTTAGTAAAGCAACAGTGCTCTCATAAATCGATGTGGGGCACAAAGGGCCCGTTGATTAAGGCCTAGGTGGATCGGGACCGTAAGGTCTCGAACCCAATCGCAAATCAATCAACCTCCCATGCTTGGCCTATAAGCGCCGGGGCCAATGCTCCGCCAGCGGGGCGTTGTACACGTAAACCGCGTGTCGGGGAGGTTTAACAGTTGATGACGGGAGATAAACGGTCGCGGTGATAAACAGCCTTTATAAAGTCCAATAAAAACTCACTAAAGCGTCAGGCCAGCGTTCATCGGCCACGTAGAAAAACACCACATGGTGCCATATTCAAGAAGACAGCAGTCTTCGAAGTCATCGCAGTGAGAACCTCAAATCACGCACAAAACAAGAGAATTCGTTTTAACACTGATATCTGACATTCGACATGTAATCTGCAATTAGCAGAGCATCTTTCTTTAATAGGGCACGTAACGGCACTTGGTGCTGCGATGTTAGAAACCACAATAAAGACCGTGGATACATATTGGGTGCTTTGAATATTAATTAGTGGGTCACTAGCTGGAAGAATGGGCTTTGTTTTCCAGCCAAAAAAAAAAAAGACATTTTTCTTGACACCAACACGTCCAGTCGCTAAGGCTCAGCCACCCACCTATAAAGTAATTAGCGTGGTATCTTTAATACGGGATGAAGACAGCCGAAGCTCCAGCTAACCGTTCCTCCATCCTAGTTCTGAGAATAAGAAAACTTGGAGCTTTTTCGCCTTTTCCTGCATTCATTCGTGGTGTGGCGGTTACAAGTTCCGTCACCTTCACGCCACTCTATCAGACTGCCACCACTGATAACTTTTGAAGCAAAGGACAACTTGTTATGAAACTTGGTATGAGTATTATACAAGATTTTCACTGTATGATGCTGCATACGTCCGGCATAATCCCCTAACCAGTCTAATTCTGCCTGCTTGTAGATGCACGTTCGTATCGCCACAATCTGAAAGCCTCGTACAACTGAAGGCCACAAGACTAACGCCTGTTAACATCTGTAACATGGATAATACCAACATGGAGTATACGAACTTCTGAGGTGGAATCAACACTACCACCATTTACCGTGAGACCACAGAAATTTGTTTCACAAGACCACTCTGTCCCTGCTCCTAAATTAGGACGTCGTATTGCGGATATGTTGGTAAATCTCCGCGCATGTTTAACGTCGGTAACAGAGAGAAATGAAAGGCGACCTCTTAAGCTGTACAGATAGTACTGTGAATGATAAACTGGAATGGATGAGGAAGCAACCGAAGTGTTACATATTAATATCCCAGCATATGTCGGAGGGGACTGCAATAATTCACACACACGCGCGCACACACAAACTCAAATAGCCAGTCTTCAGTCTAAGAATCAAAGCCTAGATCTATGAAACTCAAAACAGGGGTGCTAACCACGAAACTGCTAACATACGCGACAAATGAACCAAAACAGAACTGTCCCTATGTGTACCATGAAGGGATATGGGAAAAGACAGACATAGTTAAGGGCCGGTATAACGACTCTCTACACGCTGGACGGATCGTGGATAGAATCCCGGTGACGGGCGAGATATTCAGCACCAGTCCAGACCGGCCCTGGAGCCCACCAACCCTCCTGTACAATGGGTACCGGTCTCTAACACGGGTGTAAAGGTTGGAAATTGTATATAGTCAAACATATCTGTGTCACATACGCGTATTTAATGGCTAAATGGACAACTACATGTTTCGGCTCGTACTGGCCATCTTCAGGTTGTCTTAAGAGAACTGGCTTATGATCTTACTATAGGCATTGCGCGCGCACACGTGGTGTAGAGATCTCTACATGCGGGCTTTTTTATTTACAAAAGTAAAGCGGTCGGGGCGTGGCATTGACCACCCCCCCCCCTCTAGCGCCGACGTTAAAGAAAGAGCAAGTTATGGCACTACTCCCGCTCTGGGCCTTCATGGACTGTTCTATGGCAAAACTCGGCATTATATGGAAGTAGTCAGCTTCAAGACCCGACCGCTTTACTCCCGGGGAAAAAATCCACTGAATAAGAAGCTGGGTGAAGTCCCAGACCCCGTGTGGACGCTACAGAGAATAGCACAATGTCTTTTTTCCACCCTGCATTGTACCACCTTCCTGCGTTTGTACTCCGCGGGGCCGTCACTACACCGGCTACCCCACGCCGTGTCTCCTAAGTGCCTAACTTAATTATACACCTGTCTACCTCGCTGATTAACCGACCAAGACTGCCTATACACTTACAACAAACAGAACTGCCATATTTTGTTTGAATAAAGTCATCCCGTCGTGTTATCCGAATATTCACTTTATTACAATATGTTTCCGTCAACACAACTAACATTTAAAGTATAACATTACTGCGACATGTTTCGACTTGTGACAGTCATCATCAGGTTGATCTAAGAACCGTATAACATTTACAGGTTTTATTTTGCGCATTTTGGATCCCATAGATAAGTTACCTAACAATATTATACGGTGTAAGGCATATGGGATCCCACAGATAAGTTACCCAACAATATTATACGGTGTAAGGAATATGGGATCCCATAGATAAGTTACCTAACAATATTATACGGTGTAAGGAATATGGGATCCTATAGATAAGTTACCTAACAATATTATACGGTGTAAGGCATATGGGATCCCATAGATAAGTTACCCAACAATATTATACGGTGTAAGGAATATGGGATCCCATTGATAAGTTACCTAACAATATTATACGGTGTAACGCATATGGGATCCCATAGGTAAGTTACCTAACAATATTATACGGTGTAAGGAATATGGGATCCCATAGATAAGTTACCTAACAATATTATACGGTGTAACGCATATGGGATCCCATAGATAAGTTACCTAACAATATTATACGGTGTAAGGAATATGGGATCCCATAGATAAGTTACCTAACAATATTATACGGTGTAAGGAATATGGGATCCCATAGATAAGTTACCTAACAATATTATACGGTGTAAGGCATATGGGATCCCAAATGCACAAAAATAAAACCTGCAAAATGTTAAACGGTTCATAGATCAGCCTGATGATGACTGTCACAAGTCGAAACATGTCGCAGTAATGTCATACTTTAAATGCTGTTTGTGTTGACGGAAAAATATTGTAATAAAATAAAATAACTGCTATATGTTTCCAGCAGTTCACAAATACTCAGTCTGTCAAGGAATTTCCTGCGCTAATAGAACTCGACTCCTATTAAACTTCGTATCGCATGCAATGGATACCAGTACAGAATTACTTGAATGGATGATAATGTGTCGTCAGATGTAATACAGTGGGAAGGAAGCGAGCAATGCATGTTGAAAGACACAATACCTATTTTCACCTGTACGACTCAGGACAATCATCAGTCTCTCTATCACACAAACCCGTTCTTTGACCCATTATAAGTTTATCACCTCCACCGAACACAAACGGACAAAGTTGCTGCGGCAGGAGCCCCTGTCGCCGTCCGTATAAACGACTTTTGTACGAGATTTGAATTCGTAAACCAACTTACACCTGGACAGATGGCAGCATCCTAAGATACAACATGAGGACAGCAGTTCATTGACAAAGTGTGTGTGTGTGTCTACAGCACCACAAACACAACAAAGTCCGAAGAGCGATGTATTTTCCTTACACGACCACAGACGCTGACTTTCGCGCAGTTCTTGAACAGGGTTCTCCAACAGGCGGCCCGCCGTGTCATTTTATACGGCCCTCTCACTGAGCGTATTCCAGTTACAGAATGTAGCCTGACCCAGCGTCGAGGTTTTTTTCTTCATTTAAAATCCTTTCGTCACGGACACGAAGGCTCAAACTTTGCCAAACCGAACATGGTGACGTAAAACACAAAGTTACAAATAACTAACAAAGCTATCAAATTTTAGAGTAGATAATAATAATAATAACGACCGCCTCTGTGGTCTAGTGGTCAGAGTTTCTGGCTACAGATACAGAGGTCCCGGGTTCGATCCCCGGCGCTACCAGATTTTCTTAGTAGTAGTGGGTCTGGAACGGGGTCCACTCAGCCTC
>Ga0131853_10026717_pt1 | contig 10380 bp, 4 predicted proteins | sample TergutLab28metaG_FD_92764 | JGI IMG/M metagenome (GOLD analysis project Ga0131853, IMG submission 92764) | Labiotermes labralis P1 segment gut microbial communities from Petit-Saut dam, French Guiana - Lab288 P1 (version 2) (version 2) | ecosystem: Host-associated > Arthropoda: Insects >... | reverse complement strand
GTGAATGGTGGGGATATTTTTGTGTTTTGGACTAGTGACACTAGTGACATAGACTCATGTACCTTCCTCAGCTGATGCAAAAAATTGACTAAATCGATGCAAACGGGACTCAGACCAATAATGGATCTGGACGGTGATACTATAGTCACCAGTTTTACTGGAATAATATTAACATGATCCCCTTTCCCATTGTCAGCGTTGTATCTTAGTCAAATTCTCTGATATAATGTCAATTGAAACTATGTGCTACTGTACAATAGGCATATATGAATAAAACAAATAAAAAAAATCCCAGCTGGTGTCATTGGAATTTTTCATTGACATAAAATCCTTCCGATCGCACTATCGACTCAGTAGCATTTCCTGGGGGTAAATGCGACCTTCCTGGTACCCTCTGGGACACTCCAGGCCTGTAACGGGACAGCTTTACCTTCTAGAGGAATAAGAGGAATATAAAGCGTCATTTTCAACAATAATATATGGTCTTTTGACGAGGGTTGAGCACGCGAAACATCGCTGACATATACCAGGAATTTTTCTGTTATCACGAAACACAAACACTCACAAAGTTTCGAAAAAGAATCTGCTTTCTTCGTGAGATGCAAATTTAAATTTTTTTCCTCCATTGTTACTGTTCCCATGTTTTTAGGCATGTGACTGTATTTTATATTTGAGGTACAAATTTGCGGTTTCTCACCTGATGTTCATGATGGCTTGTTGGTGTTAGTTTCGTCAGTTTTTGTTGGGAAGACGAAAGTAGACTGCTTTACAAACGTTGCATTTGTGCTTAATGATATTGGGAAAAGTCCTGGTGCATATTAGTGATATTTCATATAGTATTACCTGTTACAGTGTGTAATTATCATCCGAATTAAATTAATCCGCATCGTGTGATCTTCGAAATTATTTGCCAAATTTATTTCGAATTTGATACTAAGCATTTATAAAAAATTACCTGATAAATTTATTATAATTTGTGTTGTTTAACCTTTTGACGCCTAATGTCAACTATAGTGGTCGTACCGCAACGCTAACCTCTAAAGTTGCATTTTATATATTTATTCAATAAATATATGTACTGAATATTTTAAACATGGTGTATACTCACCGTTTTTTCTCTTCAAAATGCAGTTTGTTTCATAATTCTAACGTATTTGGTTCCTGTATTATTCACATTTTATATACAGGGTGTGCTAAAATTAAAAGAATAATTCCGGCACCAAAAGGTTAATGTGACGTCTATTTTACAAAAAGAACGCCTCGTTTTATATCTACTCATTAATAGATTTGCTATCATGTGAAGATAATCCGAGGTGACATCTCCAGATATCACATGCATAAATTGACAATGTGGCGAGCATTTTAAAAATAAAAGGGATAATTTTGATCAGTTCTTATCACAGTTAATTTGTTTCTGAAATAAATGAACATAAATTTTGAGGTATGTAAGACTACAAGGAATGCTTTTGGAGACAAACACACTCCTGAGGAATGTACGTCAGCTCGGTCATTTGTTTTGTTAACGTAAATTTAGAATCCGGGTTTCTGCTTGAAATACAGTAAAGCAAAATGCACGAAATCGCAACAACTCAGCATTACACATGTCTTCTTCGCTTTAGGGCGCGTTCGCAAAATTGCGAAAATCGACCATTAAAATGACCATGTCTGTCTGTCCGCATGGAACAACAAGGCTGCCACTGTAAGCATTTTTTTAATGTTCCACATCATTATAAGCTGTGACGTATTTGTAGAGTTTCAACTAATCGTCTACTTGTTAAAACAGTTCTTATTTGTTACTTAATAATAATATAATAATAATAATAATAATTATTATTATTATTATTATTATTATTATTTACTGCAATTGGGTTGTCACCCGGTGGCAGTGGGTATTTTACATGTAAACAAAACATGAAAATGGTTACTACTGAATTTAAGTCGGGAGGGCTACATGAGAAGCATGTAGTGGCAACTTGGAATCTAGGGAACCATTTAAATTTCATATTTGAAGATATTTCGAAATCTGCGAAGAAAATTCGAGGTTGATTAAATTCTGATAAGAATAGCAGGTGCTTTAAATGACCACCTTTGTACATTTGTTACAGCTCGCTGAATTCTTCTTATAATAAAAAAAAATATATATTTCAGACAAATGTTACAGAGAATATTACAAATCTTTTTTATGCTCAATAAATTATTGCTTTTACTTCTTCTTTCCTTTAATAAGATAACGTAAAAAATATAGTGGGCCCCGTAGCTCAGTCGGTATAGCTACTGACTACGGGCTGGACGGTCCAGGATCGAACCCCGGTGGGGACGAGATTTTCCGCCCGTACAGACCGGCCCTGGGGCCGACCCAGCCTCCTGTAAAATGGGTACCGGGTCTTTCCCGGGGGTAAAGTGCGGCCGGGGCGTACTGCTGACCACTCACCGCCTTCTAGTGCCGCGGTCATGGAAGAGTAGAGCTATACCTCTACCCACCCTCTGGGCCACACCGGGTCTGTAACGGGATCACTTTACCTATTTTAACTTAAAAAATATGGTGGAGCCCTACTGGCCACAGATGACAGTAAAAATCGGCTTAAGCGCCTTGCATGCCGGATTCTTAAATTAAGAATGAAGACACACACACAAAATATTTAATTCTTATGGCTTTTCCACGGCCAAAATGGTTGCGCGAATGAGCCCCAGCGTCACGTTCCGTTTTTATAGCTACCGTATCAGTCCTTTTGCGAGGGAAAATGGCATTTTATTGAAACCAGGTGCCTGTCACTGCGCACAGACTCCATTCCAGTTGGGAAAATCAACGTACAGTACATGTACCCGATATTAGTTTCATCAGTTTGTGCCACAATGGTTCCTGTAGCCCCAGCAATATATAAGTAGACCTAATGAAACCAAATATACAGTTCGCCCACACAATGTGGCCCCCTGGATGTTTGGAGAAGTGAACAATCTCTGAACCTGGTAGCGGCAAGAATATTTCTCTTCTCGCAACCGTCCAGACCGGCTTTAGGAACAGTCCAACATCCTATTCAATGGGTACCGAAGTGCCAGATCGCGACGTTGAACACTCACCTTCATCTAGACTCGAAGTTAAAAATGAGGGCAGCCATACCTCTCCTCACCTCCTCGCCTATATGTCATGGAGAGTGACCAATTTACCTTGCTCTTAACCACGTGGTGTTTGTAATGGAGAGGAAGGGTGTTTTTTGCGAGAAAGGAACAGTATTTTTAATATCATTTGGATGAACTTCGGGCTTCAAACATGACCATATGTTTCAGCAGGAAGCATTTTTATTGTCTTGTACAAAAACATACAAAGGTGACTGCAATACTACAATCAACTACCTTAAGTGTTTGAACTATTAGTCTATACAATATTGCATTAATATCTTCTTTTCCTTGCAAGCGTGTAGTGGGTTATAAATGTCGCTTTGTGGTCCGCCTAACTGTTGGCAGAGTAAGAGCATAGCATCCCAACTCTCTGCTGTAGTCGGGGTAAACACATTCGGTGCTCTTTCGCTATTATTTGTTACGTTTTGGTTCTGGCTGATTTTTTTGTGTGTTTTGTAATGCCCTATAGATAGATTTGTAGAATATATATCTTTAAGAAATATGAGATACACCTATTTACAGTATAAATGCCTGTAATTCGCTTATCAATGTTTGGACTTAGAGAAAAGTTTGAGATTATGTAAACAAACACTAATGCTCAGGCTCCGTAAGACATTGATGCAATATCTTGTCGCCAATGACGTCAAAATTGTATGTTACTGGAGACGAGACTTTTTTCGGTAGTGTAATGTCTTTCTGAACCGGTCATTACTTGCTGTGTTGTAATAAGCAGAACGGAAGAAGGTTTCAGCAGGACAGTGCATTACCGAATAGGCTAGGGTCGCTTGTACATGTTAACCAGAGAGTGCCCTAGCTTGTGCATGGGCAGCGAAATGGGCAACTTTAGCAGCAGCAACTTCGGGTGTATCAGCAGGGACTCCATTCACGATGGCAGGGACGCCAGCAAGAGGGCCGTAGTAGGCGCCGGGGGCAGCGTACGCAGAAATAAATGGGGCTGCGACAGGCACGGGACCAAAGTCGGGGGCAGCAGCAGCAGCAGCGGCGGCGGCGTTCCAGGCGGCGAAGTGGGCAACTTTAGCTGATGCGACTTCAGGGGTGTCAGCTACTGGCTGTGGGGCGTAAAAGAACTGGGGGCGAGCGTATGTCACGCTGACTACCGCCAGGCAGAAGAAAGCGACCTGAAAAATGTCACGTTACTTTTGTGAGTCGAGTAGCACATTGGTGTAGCGAAAATGCTGTGGACACGTTCTGTAACTGCCTCGCACAATTATCGGTCAGCGTGCCAGCTAACGCGACTTCATTTTAGTCTCTTTCTTTCCTTCCTTCATGTGGAAACCAAGACAACATCTTTACAAGACCACTAACATGTCCTCCAAAATCCTTACCTACAAGATATTCTGCCCACTGATTTGTCGCTGAAGATCTATTGATATCCAAGAAATGTCACTAAGTAAAAAAGTAATTTATCAGTTACGTAAATAATAGATTTTATTTTACACATTACGTGAAATATGTTTCTTCTGTTAGACAGCAGCCCAAATCTGGCCGCCTCAATGTTGAGGTTTCTAGATCACACTCAATTAGACACATACACAAACGGTAGGACTACTCTGGATGAATGAGCAGCTCGTCGCAGAGCCCACTACCTACACAAAGCACCAAAAAAAAAAGACTATATGCACGCACTCAGCGGGATTCGGACCCGCGACCTCGGCATTCCAACGGCCGCAGACCGACACCTTTGACCCCAAGGCCACCAGTATATTACTGAACAGAATATTTAGACATGAACCGCACAGGAATTAATTTCTTCTGGGGTGGGGGGTAATTAGAGATGCTTTTCCAGTGCACTCTTTCTGTAATGCATATTAGCCGGATGATTTCTGAAACACGATTGGAAATAACCTAAGAGAAATTTAGAATGGCATATTTTGTCTGGAAGGACTGAGGAAGACCATGCAGTCTTCAGTCAGGGGAGTTAGTCTCCAACAGGAAAGACAACCAGGAAAAAAAAAATCTTTGTAATTCGTACACTTTGCTTAATACAGTGATTAAAGGGGGGAATGTGAGGTAAGGGAAGATAGCGTGACGTCATGTAAAGTACAGAGGAAGCGAATGGAGAATTTAATTTTAAAACCTCAATGGAAAATACAACTGCAGAAATACTTGTAAGCAGGCAAAAGAACAATAATAAAACAACAGTTTAAATATCGTTTTTGAAATTCTTAAGCTTTATTGAATTTTATCGTGTTTTTTTAAACAAGTGTAATGAATTTTCGCAACTGACCTATCATTACCTCTGCAACCTCAATGAAAACCATGAGTCATGCAGTTGTGTAGGTTTAAGGCTCATAGTTGTGTCGTCATATGACTGCGCTTGAATTGCTAGCACGGACAGCTAAGCGAATTGTCTATGGCTGCTTGCTTGATACAGACTGATAAAATATAAAACATGCGTAGAGAAGGCAATGTAGCTAAATACCTATTTTCATTTTGGGGGGAAGACAACATATGGCGCCGCCTATAAATAGCTAATGTAACTGAAACAAACTCTGCAGTGAAAGAATACAAGAGAAGAACTGGATGTCTGGAACAAATTTGAATGTTATTTTGAAGAAGGAAATATTGGTTATAATGATACAAAATAAAAACAGTTAAAAAAGTGATCCCGTTACAGGCCCGGTGTGGCCCAGAGTGTGGGTAGAGGTATAGCTCTACTCTTCCATGATCGCGGCACTAGAAGGGGGTGAGTGGTTAGCAGCACGCCCCGGCCGCACTTTACCCCCGGGAAAGACCTGGTACCCATTTTACAGGAGGCTGGGTGGACCACAGGGCCGGTCCCACACCGGGATTCGATCCCTGACCGTCCAGCCCGTAGCTCAGTCGCTATACCGACTGAGCTACCGGGTCCACAAATAAAAACAGTTATGGTATATATATATATATATATATATATATATAAGCAATATATGATGTATATTGTAGTTTCTTAACCTATTGCCCTCAACAATTTTATATGACACAAAGTTCAGTACAGTTATATCACGACGCACTAAATTTTGCAGTTAATTCCTTGGTAGCAGAATTCACAGATTCAGCGCCGCTAATACACCTCACACAATGGAACACGATGGTGAGTGAGTTTCACGCACATTCCATCCTTACATATCTTTTCCTATCGATTCAGCTTAATGTTATCTCCTCATATTCTGTCAGTCTCCAAGGCCATTTAAAAAATGGCTTAATACGTGATTTCGTACTTGGGCCGCTCTGCATTTGAGATCTTCGTTCTTGGTTGTCATACTGCGTAGGTTTTTTTTTTTTGTCACAGACGTTCCGGGACAGTGTATGGGTCCCATCTTCATGATTCAAGCAGTCGAAGAAGACTTGTGTCTTGACCGTTGAAGGTTGGACCTATACGTTTTCCGAAGCGGCGGTAACAAAATAAATCGACATTGCGCAACAATTCAGAAGTACGAAGATCTCGAGTCGTTGAGTCAGTAGGAATTTTTGTGCTCGTCGTTTTCTTCCTTTCTATTCACACACCCAATGTTCATACCCTCCTGCATCCTAATTGCCCACCATTAACAGGTGACCTTACGAATCACAAATTTTCGCTTTGTGTAATATCCTATACTTCTTACGTCGTCTATGTTACGTAAAAATATTCTACATGGGCCTTTTGTTCTTGAACAGTTGTGGAATATGACGCCAGTGTAGTCTAATAGGTATTTACTGCCCTTTAAGGGGAATCTGCTGCAGTGATCTTAATCGTTATAACTTTAAGATGCAGACAGCATCTTCTTTCCAATTCGTTAGCTCTGTGCTAGAATAATCAACTAGACAGCAGTCTTTAAGTTCACAGCTGCGCGGTCTTCACATCTCTGCTACGATTTCTGTTTTTTTCTCAAGCAGACACCGAACCGGAACAAACGGGAAAAAAAATGTGGTTGCTTATATCTTCAGCTTTCTAAACGGTAGAGAGGAAGATGACAAATTTCTAAATGAGATTGTATGAAACTTTCCAGGACATATTATTTATTATAAATCGTCACTTGTATTTAATCTCAGTCTAAAATTTTTTTAACCTCGGCTTTGCGTGGAGGTTAATGGTTGGTTTAGCGTCCCGGCCCCTTTGTTTCTGAGAAAGAACCGCGGTACCCAATGAGCAGTAGGCTGGGTGGGCACCAGAGCCGGTGAGAACGTTAAAGAGATGATAAATCTCTTGCGCTTGCCTGGGTTCGAATATCCTCTAGAACTTAGTAGCTGATGGCGGGTGTAAATGCAGTACCGGAAACTTTGTGTTTGGAGAAGCCAAATACGACTAAAACCTCCATATTTATGGTCATATTTACCAAAGTGTTCGTCATTCCTCTTTGCATAAAATCATATCGATTTAGTTTACTTCAAAAAGAATTATATCTGCTGTAGATGTACATCAGCAGACAATGGTAGACATGACGTCTTAAAGAACGCTTTCGGTAACAATTGAAAAGTCTTGTTCCATTAGCTTACCTGAAGAATTTTACTCATTGTTGGACACTCTGAGAAGAATCAAGTGCAGGAAGCTACCGCTAGGGCTGCTGGTATTGTTCCAGAACTCGCAAGGAAGGAAACTGTAATGCCTCCCATTTAATTGACGCCTTTATATACTTTAACTCCAGTCAGTATAACAATTCGTCCTTCGCTTTATGTCTCAAGACACATTTGTGACACTCCTTCCTAGGGACGGTTTACCTTCCATCTCCCTGCCCCTCCGTGTGTGGCTTCCGGCCTTATCCTGTTGCAACAAAAAGCCTTGTTACAACGTAATGAATTATTTATTTGGCAGGCATGGTATATTATAATTCATATCTAATGACATACCTAAAAATAATCCAATATAATAGACGGGTGTGGTCCCTGTGAACACATTCTTTGTCATAATTTTGTTTCATTTGCTTTAAGGGCTAACAGCCCAAGTTCTTAATACTAATTGCAGTGCTCAATATGATGCACTGAGTTACGTGCGAGATCTCCGGCCGATATTTCTTAATACCTGGTTGCAAATATTCGGTTTCTATGCACGTGCAGTTTTCTCAAAAACTGTAATTTCAAAACCAAAGTATATCGCTAACGAACACACATCGATTTAGATGTGATAAAGTTGGCATTTTAGGATTCTTTTTTTTTCTCTGACGCAACAGCCCTACGCGGGCATCGGCCCCCTAATTGTTGAGGATTCTAGATCACACACAGACACATACACCCGGTAGGACTCCCCTGGACGAGTGATCAGCTCGCAGCAGAAGCCGCTACGTATACACAACCCATCAGACACAAGAGACGGACATCCATGACTGCAGCGGGATTAAAACCCGTGACCCCGGCAATCGAGAGGCAGCAGACATATTTCTTAGACCGCAAGACACTGGTAACGGCTTTCGTAGTATTACTTAGAATAAAATATTCTGATAGCTGTCGATAATTTTGTTCAAAAATTGATGGCGTACATAAACAGAGTTTGGAAGTCACAATGGAAATGCAAGTAATTGACTTAGATTTAATTTCATTTAACACTTTGAAGTGTGAAAGTAATCGGAATTACATCCAAAGATCCAACTCTTACCTCCCAGTAAATAAATTTCTTCTCTACTACAAAAACCAGTCAAATAATACAGTTTAGGTACATAATTGCTCTTTATTCTAAGAACCATACAAAACAGAGAAAGAATTTCCAATGTTAATTCAATTTGTAGAATATGTTAGACATTAGTCTTTGAAATTGTTCTGAATTGGTGACTTAGAATTTCGGGAGAGTCAGTAAAGATGTTTACGTAAAATACAATCCACGAAGAATTTAATTAACATTTGCTCTTGTGCTAAATTGATTAAACATTTCCCAGCGTCCAGACGGTTCTACACTAAAAGTTTCTAGAATCTTAAATGCCTGATTAAGAGATAATAATGAAATGCGAAAGGTCATAAAAAGATGAATTAAATGTCTTTACAATCGAACTGATGGGGACCGCGGTAGCACAGTGGTTAAGGTGCTGTGTTACGAATCGGAAGGTCACTGGTTCGATCCCAGCTGGTGTCAGTGGATCTTTCATTGACATAAAATCCTTCCGATCGCACTATGGCCCTGGGGTCGACTCAGCCTCTAACATAAATGAGTACCAGGGGTATTTCCTGAGGGTAAAGTCGGCCGGTGCGTAAGGCTGACAACCTTACCACCATCCTGTGTCGTTGTCATGTAATCTGGGAACCTTAACTTCCTGGAACCCTCTGGGCCTGTTCAGGCATGTAATGGGACTGATTTACAATCGAACTGGTTTTATTTAAAGCCACTCTCTTCAATGAACCAATATTTTAGACGTTATTCATAAAATGTTCCTATTTGTTTTCTGAAAATCACAAAAATTGGAGATACAACATGGAAATTGTTTTTTAATGAATTCTTAAGTTACAAAGTTTCAATTTGAAGATTCAAGTCTTGTGGGATAGAGGCAGCTAGCTTTTTAGAAACTTCGGCAATTATTTACCAAATGTTATTTCAACAGAGAGTTGTGTTTCCATCGGCATTGGTGCGAGGCCCAGATCACGCGATACTTCACGTGTGTGTTAAAAGTCTACTGGAAATTCCTCTTATTTGTGACAGAATTAGATAACTTCTACCAACGTAAATAACGCTTTGAGATTCATGTAAATCCCCAAATTAAACCAAGTGATAGCAACGAAAAATAATGAACATAAAGTGTTTAAATGCCATCTGCTATCTAAATTTTCATAAGAAATGCGGTATACGATATTATTAATTTTTCTGGGCATTTTTGTCTCTGATACTTCATAAATATAACTTAATTTCTATTTCATTTCCGTATTCCTAAACCTCATACACGTGTACTGTACAATGCATAAAAACATTTCTGAGTTGATCACTACAGCAGATGTATGTGTTGCCACATATCTGAGTTGTTCACTACAGCAGACGTATGTGTTGCGAGATATCTGAGTTGTTCACTACAGCAGACGTATGTGTTGCGAGATATCTGAGTTGTTCACTAGAGCAGACGTATGTGTTGCAAGATATCTGAGTTGCTCACTAGAGCAGATGTATGTGTTGCGAGATATCTGAATTGTTCACTACAGCAGATGTATGTGTTACGAGATATCTGAGTTGTTCACTACAGCAGACGTATGTGTTGCGAGATATCTGAGTTGTTCACTACAGCAGACGTATGTGTTGCGAGATATCTGAGTTGTTCACTAGAACAGATGTATGTGTTGCGAGATATCTGAGTTGTTCACTAGAGCAGCCGT
>Ga0131853_10026716_pt1 | contig 10380 bp, 1 predicted proteins | sample TergutLab28metaG_FD_92764 | JGI IMG/M metagenome (GOLD analysis project Ga0131853, IMG submission 92764) | Labiotermes labralis P1 segment gut microbial communities from Petit-Saut dam, French Guiana - Lab288 P1 (version 2) (version 2) | ecosystem: Host-associated > Arthropoda: Insects >... | reverse complement strand
CTTCTGTATGAAGGCTCTCTTGACCCTTCATACAAAAGCAGGGGATTGACGAACTTGTCAGTCCCTTACTTTTATGAATCAGTTACTTTTATTAAGCAGCTTCTTCGTCTTTCTTTCCACCTAGGAATAGGACTAAGGCTCCTCCTACTAGGGCTAAACCTACTACTGTTAGAACGATTGTTCCCATCCCACCTGTATCTGGTAAGATCCAGTTACTTTCTGGAATGTTTAATACTTCTACATCAATGATCCAAGTTGGCTCGTAATCATCTCCTGCTCCTGTTCCTGGTCTCATCATCGCTACTGAGATGATAAGTGGCATCCACTCATCAATAATACGGTATCCTGCTGGTGCTTCTTGCTCTCTTAAGAAGAGGTTATGAATTCCGAGTAGTGGCTCAGTTCCGTCTCCACTTCCGCTTGCGATTGCAATGCCATCAAAGTCTGCAATACCATTCGCTAAGGTAATGTCTGTAATATGGTTACCATCAGCGTCTAGTAATGGTGTTGCCCAAATTGGTGCTGCAGCTGTTCCTGCATTATATACGTAGATAATGTTTGTTCCTACAGTTACATAGTAACGTCCGTCTACATCTGTTGATGCTGTTCGCGTTAATGCTGCTTCTGCTGTTGTTAATTCTCGGTATAATCCGAATGCTGCTCCTGCTAATGCTTGGTCTGCTTCATTAATTTTTAATACTTCTAAGTTAAATGCATAGAACCAATCCCAATCACAGATTTCTCCTACTGGACATGGTAGCTCATCTTCACAATCTGGATCTGTTGGTGGACATAAATCATCTCCACCTCCACCTGGTATTCCTACATTCCATCTTGCAACGTTTGAGTGACGTCCTGGCGCATCTACTGTTGATTGTAATGTTACTTCTACATCTCCACCTGCTAGTCCATACTCTCCCATTAATTCACGACCTGCTTCTGTTGTTTGGATATCAACACCATTTTCGTTTGTTAATTCTTCAACTGTGAAGTGTGTTGGGTATGTTAAATACATCCAAGTAGTTGGTTCTGCTCCTGTTTGGAAACGGAATACAACTGAATCTTCAACAAATGTTAAGTTTTCTGACATTACATCCACCACGCCAAAGTGTGGTAAGTTTTCAACTGCATTTGGAATCGGATGGGTTAATGTCCATGTTGCTAGGTTTCCAATGATGTCTGTTAATTGCTTTGTATTGTCGTATGTTGGGAATTCTGACTTTGGATATACTCTTACATGAAAGTTCCAAGTTCCTGGCTCATCTACTGTTCCTGTGTATAGTGGTAAAGCTACTAGGAAATCTTGGAAACGCACTGGAATTGGATTCTCATCCGCATCTACACCAATGTTAGCAGCTGTTGCGTTGACTGGGTTGGTTACAACTGTACCAACTGCTGGTAAGTTAACGCCATTCTCAACCATACCAGCTGTTACTGTTAAAGTTGGTAGTTCTCTTACTAACCAGATTCCTAAGTCTAATCCTTCAAATGCAATTTCTCCATTTGCATCTGTTACGCCATAGTGTACATCTGCTGGATTTACTGAAATAGTGTTGTCACGTACCCATTGTTCATTCTGAAGATTAGCTGCAGTTGGCACTGCACCATCTACTAATTGAACACGCTCAATACGAATCGGTACGCCTGGGATTAATTGGTGAGGTGGCGTTGTTACTTCTTCTGCATATGGTCCTGCTGAACGTACGATTGTGATGCTTCCATAATCTTGTTCCCATCTGAATCCATCACCATCAACATATCCTCCTCCTGGGAAGAAGTGTTCTGGGAATACATGTCGATTGTCGTTTGCTAATGCAGACAATCCTGGTACTATCATCGCAACTACGAGGGCAATTGCAAGAATGTTTTTAAACATTTTTGACATAGTATGTCATCTCCTTATTTTCGCTTGTGCGTTGCGCACGTGCGTTATATTTTTTTGACCTTGTTAGTTAGGTCAGGTGGTACAACGACGTGCGACTTACATCTATGAGCGGTTCTTACTCACTGTGTGTAGTTTCTATTCGTTGCGAATGGTTCTTATTTCTTGGGGAGTGAAAAATTGTATTCGCTAAGAATGTCTTTTACTCGTGTGAGTGATTCTCAACTCACTGGAATGCGCAATCGTTGTGTGCTTTTATTTTCTATGATTAATTTTGTGTTTATGATGGATTATGCTGCTTCTTCTAGCTTCGCTAATTCATCTGATGCTTTGCCTCTTAAGTATAGTAAGACGACAAATGCAAGACCTAATCCACCGATTAAAGTTAGGGTCATTGCACCTAATCCTCCTGTTGCTGGTAGGTCTGTAAGTGGGAAGTTTCCGACTAGATACACAATGTCTCCTGCTTCTCTGTCCTGACATTCCTCGAAGTTTGAATCTACTGTACATGTGATAGCTCTAAAGGCTGGTACTAATGAGATTGTTCCACCTGCTTGCATATTGAAGCGTTCAGTTGATTCATCCCATGTGATGCGCCAGTAACCATGTGGTAATCTGAATCCTCTTGGAGCTCTTGTTTCTACTAGTTGATAAGTTCCATCGAAGCTTAGTAATGTTTCAAATTCTACCAATCCATTGGCATCACTTTCTACGTCTTCTTCTATGAGCTCCCATTCTTCTTCTACTAGTTGATAGAGGTTGAATCTGGCTTCTCTTAATCGTTCTAAGTTGATATGGGTTGGATAATTAGCTTCTAGGTCCATGTATAGATAGTCGTTCGTTTTTGTGAAGCGGAATCCGTTTCCGTCTGGTAGGTTTCCGACGAACCAAGTATCATCATATTCGATAAATGCGAGGTCCGTTCGCTCATTACCTTCTTCATCTAAACTACGAGTAATCGCCGTAACAACAACGTTTAAGTCAGCATCAATTTCTGTTTCGATATACCAATGACCAACTGGTAATTGGAATCCATCAGGTGCTACCACTTCGACTAAACGATAACGTGAACCAGCGAGTACTAGTAATTCGATTAAGCCGTATGAATATTCATATTCGCTAATGGCAGTTCTGAATCGTTCGATAAATTCGTAGCTACCATCCTCATCATCAATCGTCGATGGGACGTATTCATAACGATATAAAACGAATTGTGCACCATCAAGACGATTTTCTAAACCAATCCGCGCTGCCATTGACAGGTCATCATTGTATAACTGTTGATTAAGTTTAATAAAACTAAATTCTTGACGACTTAACCAGCGAGCATAGAGACGGAAATTACCTTCCAACTCTTTCTCATCAAAGTCTTCAAATCTCTCACCATCAGCGGTATACCAACCTAAGAATGTATAATTGATGCGGTTCGGATCATTCTCAGGACGACCAAACGTTTCACCTGTTTCACGATGGAGTAAGTAGAAAATACCATCATTAGGTGCATCGGTAAAGTTCCAAAGGAACTCAACCGTCAGAATTGGACGCCACTGGGCAAATACATCTTGATTCTCTTCAATAATATAACGATCTACTTCTAGTGGAGGAGCACTTGGATCAAACGGAATTGTACCAGCTGCATCCCAAGTCCAACCGTCAAAGAGATAACCCTCTCGGGTTGGTACCCGTGGAACTAATTCACAATCAGGGTCACAAACTTCAATCATCGGTACGGCAATCCGACTACCTTCGGCAATTCCGTGTAGATAGAATGGTTCAGCAGCATCAGGATAGTTAAACAAGAAACGAACCCCTAACGCACCGAAACGGTATGCATAATCAAACGCTGCATCATGGAAATTAGTAACTTGACCATGACGATAATTGATATTACCAATCGTTGCACTACTTGGTGCCCACGGAGCCGTTATCGTTGTCCGTGGTAACGTGATATTAGCAATGCGATAACGATTTTGCATTTGCGTACGAGCTTGATCAGTAATGATATTCATGTTCCAAATAACATCACTTAATGGGAAGTATGGGATTGGAATTAAATCAGCTAGGTGATTATATTGTGGATTGTTTGGATTGGCTGGGTTAACAATCCCGATTTCATCACTAAGGTAAATATCCAGTCCACCAGCCGTATTTGTGCCAGTTGGAATTGGGAATGTCCAAGTTCCATCGGTCGCAACAATTATCGTTTCCGTTAACCAAGCATTAAGATTTCCGGTTTCACGAATTCGAACACGTGCACCTGGCGTACCAGTTCCCGTGATTTCCGTTAATACACCTTCAACAAACGTACCAGTTACATCCGCAACCTGTGCTGGTGGCGTAACATCACGGACACGTTCAACACTAGTTAAAATATCATTATGTGGTTGTGCTGGATAACACGCTATTTCTGGGTCACCTGGTACTGGGCAATACTCTGGCTGTGGTACTCGATTCGTGCGAGCAAAGTATGCAGTATCACTAATCGGCGTTTCCGTTGCTTCATTAATAACACTAACCGTTGTATTAAGATCTGATCTTTCTTCACTTGTAAAGGCCGAACGACGAGCACGTAACACTTCTACAGTGTAGCCAGCTGGCAAATATTCAGTGCCAGGAGCAAAGCCACCAGCTTCAAAATCAATTTCTGCCATAAATACACCTGGGTGGGGGGTCATTTCATCATCGAAAACCGTTCTCGTATCAGTTGGAATATTGTTAATTCGTTGAACAAATGCCCCAGCTTCATTACGGATAACTAAATCCACAAACACCTCATAATTACCAGCACTACGAGCCGAACGATTCCCTTCTGGAATCGTTACATGACCGAAAATTCGTTGATCCGCATCCGTTGGCGTTCGCAATACATCAACAATCGGCGTTGCATTATTCGCATTCATTCGGCGGATTTGACGCCAACCAGCATTTGCACCAGTTCGAACTGGTAGATTAGCGGCATCATTAAACCAAGCAGAGAAAGCTGCATTAGCAGACCCATCATTTGCTGTTAGATTGGCATTAGCAAAGTTAGCATTGTCTGGTCTAAGATTAAAGCTGATATTACTCCAGAATCCAACTGCTGGTAAATGAATTGGGTCTTCCAGGTTTGTCGCACGCGTATTACGCCAGATTGCTAAATCGGTATTAGTTCCAACAATTGTTGATGGGTTGGCCGCAGAAGCACTTGTATTAAATAATAGACCAGTCGTCGTATTACGGTTAACAAAGTCAATAAATAATGGTTCATCAATTGTTAAATGCAAGCGACCTGCATTAAAAATTCCAATATCGCCAGTAGTATCACCACTAACAACGAAAATCGCACTATCACTTACTTCTACTGTCGTAATCGTAGTGGCACCTCCTGGAACGTTTCCAGCACCTGTATCACTAGCATCAGAACCAGAGACACCAATACTATTTGTTTGCATAAAAACTTCACTACGATAGCCTGTGACAATAAAGCGGTCACGATTCTCATATCTCGTTGCTAATGCACTTGCTGTGCTACCACCAGCAAAATCGACACCAACAGCATTTGTCCCCTCTCCATCATGAATTATCTCTAGTAGACCGCCATTTCGAATTGCAAACTCATTATTACCACCAAAGGCACGAAGAGCAGGGGAAGTGCTATCTTCACCTACATTGATTCGGAAAAAACCACCATCTAAATTGAAAGTCTGCGAACCAGATTGAAGGAAGCGGAATGCTGCATTTGAATTAGAAGGGTTATGGTTCGCATAAAAATTCATGCTACTAATATAATCATCCGATCCTGTAACCCAAACATACATGCCAGATCCATAGGAAATAAATCCTGTTGTATTATGAGAAATATTGTTAAAAGTTGCACCACCATGGACATAAAATCTTGAGTTATTTCCGTAAAAGATAAAGTTTCCACGATTTGGCTCACCATCACCAACACCACCATGAACATATCCTTCAACACTTAAAACCGTTCCTTCACCCGTAAGCAATAACCGGTGAGAAGTATTTATTCGGTTAGGATTATCGAGATTTGCGCCACTATGAGCGAAACCATGTGCTAAAACAATAGCTGGACGACCTTGTGTTGCAGCGGTGTTAGCCGGTCGCGTATAAACATTCTTAAATGCTCCATCACGCATCGTATACGTCGTTGAAATCCGTGAACGGAAACCAGTACTTGATGATTCGATATCCATAAAAGAATTAGCTTCCATATTGAAGATTCGAATACTACCGAAGATTCCGTGACTTGGTGTGTAAATCCCCGCAGCTGTATCAGTAGTTGAATCAGTTCCAGTATTAATACACACACGTGCATTTTCGCGCAGATTAATTGTTCCTCCTTGAGGTTCTGTCACAGGTAATACTTGACCACGCACTCTGATTGAAGCCGATGCCGCCCCTGTTGCTTGAATGTTTAACGTTGTCGTCGTAATATCAATCGCGCAAAGTTCTGGTTCATCTTCATCAGCGACAATTGGACGTGGTTGCATTTCGCTACCTGCTTGTAATTCTAAGTCACGAACCCAAATTCCATGCCCGTTACCATCAGTTGTGATGTTAAAGACATTATCGGTAACGATTGTTAAAATATAAGTATTAATTGTGGCTGATTCATTACCGCCACCGCCTGTACGCGTGATATTAATAAGATATGGTGTTGCACCGATATCAACTTGACTATTCGCACCACCAATTGCACGAATTCCATCACCCGTACCAGTTGTTGTGATATTGATATTTGCAGCATTACCAATAACGACATTACCTAACCCTACTGTAGCATTATTTGTATAAATTGCATGACCAGCACCAGCACGTGTAATTGTAACAGTTGCATTATCCCCTGCACTAAACCCAGCAGGAGCATTAATTGCATGGCCATTCGTACTAACCATGTTAATTGTTGTTCCAACACGATCTCCTAAAATCGCAGATCCAGTTAAATTAATCGCATGACCACGTGTTTCACCAGTGCTACCAGCAATTGTTGCATTAATTATTGAATCATCACCAACAGTTAGATTAGCAGCTCGTAACAAGCCAGCATCATTTCTAGCCGCCGCTGCCCCTTCTGATGAGTTAAGATGTCTTAATAAAGTAATCCTGTTATCTGCTCCAAATACAACATCACCGCTAGCGACAACCCCTTGAGGAATCCCTTGGTAAATCGAAACCACAAAATCAGAATTATCACCAACAGTTAAACTCCCGATTGTCATCGCTGTTGAGTTAACAAGACCAGTAGCGTTATTGGCTGGGTTACCAGTTCCAGCAGTAGCAGGTGTTGGTGCTGAAATGCGAATTTCAATATCAGAATCAGCACCAAATTCTACTCCACCTGGGGCAAGAATACCATGCCCACGAACCGTTGTACCATTCGCATTACCAAACTCACTCATCACTAATTCCAGTTCAGTATTAGTACCTGTTAAAATCGCATTAGCACTAATACCATGACCATTACCAGTAACGACTAAATCAAGTTCGGCATCATCGCCGATGATTAAATTAGTTGTGTTGATTAATGAAGTAATCGCTGCGCCAGGACCAGCAGTTCCACCACCAGTTCGGTCGATATTAATTGTTACATCATCGCCAAATTCAACGGTACCACTAGTACCCGCAGTGAAGATTCCATGTCCAGTACCATTGGTTGTTATATTAACCATCGCGTCATTACCAAAGTTGATATTACCACGAGCGATAATTTCCTCATCAACCGTTACCGTTGAAAAAGTTGTATAAACCCCATGACCAGCACCAGCACGGATAATCGTCAATGCTGACTCGTCACCCATTGCAAAACCACCCGCAGCTCTAATTGCATGACCTGCCGTTGCGACTGTTCCCATTGCAACAGTAACATTTGCATTATTACCAAAATCCACAGTTGCAGCGGCATCTGTTACGTTAATCCCAGCACCACCTGCACCTGTTCTCGTAATGTTAACTCTTGCATTATCACCAACACTTAAACCATTTGTCGCATTAATGGCATGTCCTACTGTTGCAGCATCTCCCATCCCGATAGTGATATTAGCATTGTTACCAAGCGTTACACCATCAGTTCCTATAACGTTGATACCATTTCCAGCACCAGCTCTTACGACATTAACTGTTACATTATCACCTGTATTAAAGCCATTTGTCGCATTAATGGCATGCCCTGTTGTGTTGGTTAAGTTGATATATAAATTAGAATCGGCCCCAACAATCAAAGCACCTGTATTGATTCCGTGTAAAGCGACTGCTCCCGTACCAGTCCTTGTTACATTAACATCTGTTCTCTCACCGATTACAATGCTATTTGTGGCTGTAATACCTTGACCACGTCCACCAGCAGCGACTGCGCCAGATGTCATTCTTACATTAACTTCAGTATCATCACCTATCGTTAAAGTCCCTGTGTTGATGGCGTGAAGTGTATCGTTACCAGTCGCATCACCTGTGTTTCTCGTAATGTTAATCTCACCATCGTTACCAAATGACACACTCCCGCCTGGTGCGTGAATCCCACTTCCTGTCACATTCGTCGCATTTGTCGTTCCTGTTACCGAAAGCGTTATTGCAACCTCGGCATAATTCCCAAATGACACATCAAGAGCTGAAACTCCATGACCAGAAACAGTTGCATTTCCAGTTCTAGAAAAGTTAAAACTTGTATTTGCTCCGAAATCAATACGTCTTGCATTGATTCCATGTCCTGCACCAGTTCTGTTATTTATTGTTATAGTCCCACCATCTCTAACAATAACATCGTACGTCACTTGAATAGCATGGGCTGTCCCTAAAGTTCCTGGATTAACAATGAGTGTTGCATTTTCTTCAACAATTAAGCAAGGGGCATTAACAGCAGGTGTATTTCCAGTCGTTGTAATTGTCTGTGTTTCCCCTTCTGGTATAACGACACAACCTACAAGATTATCAATATTAACTCTAGTATGAGGTGCAAATGGTGTTCCTCCACCTGCTCCTGTTATTTCAATTGATGGCATATTAACAACATTAAATTCACCAACATTAAATACGACAACACCAGTAGAATGCGTGGAATGCGTCGCAAATTCATTTCCTGCTCCTGTCACATTCACAACTGAATTTGGCATATTTAAAATACCTGAACGGCTCTGAGGATTGGCAGCTGCTGCTGCTGCATTGCCTGTACCGAAAACCTCATTAAATACAAATCCTCCTGTTGGTACGTTATTAATAGCTGTAGCACTTGTCGTACTAGAGCGCACATAACCAAGAAAATTCACAGTCCAGTTGCTACTATGTTCAGGTGTTGAGGTGAATAAGGCTACAGGTTGAGCTGCACCTGCTACAACTCCTGTTAGTGATGCTGCATTCGCACCACTACCTCCCGCATTTGTTATAACACGTCCCATAAGTACATTGTTAAACTCTAACGTCGAACTTGGAGTCGCTTCACCTAGTATAAGTCCTGCATTTACAGTATTCCCGGCCGTTGTTCCTCTTGATGTCATTACCAAATGATGACCATTTCCTTCAATTCGAATTGAGTCTGTTCGAGGATTTCCACTAGCTGTAAGAACAATATGATTTGTCAGTGTAATGACAGTTGTCGCTGGATTATTCCATGCACCTAGAAACGCAGCAGCGTCAGTTACGCTCACATTATTAAGTGGAGTAATCAAAGAATCTGATGCTTCAATTCCACCAATGCACACCATTCCATCTACAATGACATTCGTTACTATATTTCCATTATCGACATTTTCACATGTATTAGTAGGTTCTATAGTAGCTACAGCACTTCGAATACGCTCTGATGGCGCATTTAAAACTTCTTCTTCTGGCATAACACCTATTGGGAAATATCCACCCTCTTCTGCCATTTCAGCAATCTCATCAGCTGTCATACTGTCAAATTCTGAGCGTGTCAATGACAGCAACTCAATATCTAGTAACTCTGATTGAATCTTACCAAAATGATATCCATAAAGCTCATTCAATAATTCTAGTATTTCATTGATTTCATCAACGTCAGCACTATCAATCAGAATCCTATTAGCCTGCTCAATCAGATTTTGCCATGCTTCCCATTCAATCTCAGTAAAGTTATCCTCTTCCAAAATGCTATTTAAGTAAACTAAGAATTCACGAAGGTCAGCTCTTGCTTCTTCAAGTGTCTCTAAATCTTCTTCATCGTCTTCTTCATTAGGATAAGTCTCATCTTCATCATCTAGTTCATCGTCATTATCAGTTGGCTCTTCTTCACCTTCATCAGTCGGTGCTTCCGTCTCAGGCTCAATCAGCTCAAGCCCATCATAAGCTTCTTCCAACTCATCTCTAGTATCTCTAAGAATCTGCACAATCTCTTGATAATAAACCGTGAATCTCAACTGGTCATCACTTAAAATCTCAGTTTCTGGGTCGAAATCTTCTGGTAACTCAAATTCGTATACCAAAAGTTCATACAGCACTTCCGATTCATGAACCTCTGCAATCAACGCCTCATTGATTTCTAGGTATTCCAT
>Ga0131853_10026713_pt1 | contig 10381 bp, 8 predicted proteins | sample TergutLab28metaG_FD_92764 | JGI IMG/M metagenome (GOLD analysis project Ga0131853, IMG submission 92764) | Labiotermes labralis P1 segment gut microbial communities from Petit-Saut dam, French Guiana - Lab288 P1 (version 2) (version 2) | ecosystem: Host-associated > Arthropoda: Insects >... | reverse complement strand
CTAAAATGGGCCCCCCCCCCCCGGAAAGGCCGCAATTTCTTATTTCAGTAACATATTGGTCTGCAATTTGATCAAACAATGAGGCATTGTTTTTCCAATGATCCACATAAGAGCCAGCTTGAAAATCGTAGCTAATCAAAATGGCATCTTTGGAGTTGTGTTTATTTTTCTCCATATTTTTAATAAACCACATTATATTTTCTCCGCGTTCATAAATCTTTGCTATTTCATAAAAGATTTGACTTTTAAACATAGACCCACACCTATCTATAATTTTTCTTGTATTTTTCTAAAAGAAATACTAGAATCAATAGTTTTCTGCAACCAAATTGGATTTTTTAATATCCAAGCCCCATCATTTTCCTGCCACATTGGTCCACGGAACTTATTCGCGTGATCCCAAAAAAAATCTTTGCTAATATTAATATATTTACAAAAATTATCAATGAAATGTTTACCACAACATCCATCGAATTCTCTTACAAGAAAAATGCCTTCGTCCCTAGTAATGATACCATCCCGAATATCATAACAAACGTGGTCAGTTGTAGCTCCAAATCCAAATTTAATATATTTAAACATTTGATTAATCTCTAAAAATTTCGAATCCAGCTGATAAAACAAACGATATGTGCCTATATCGTAAGGATTAGTTGATTCCGGATGAATTCCCATCCCTCTTTTTACAGAAAAATCAAAATTATAATTCTGACTCCATTCTTTTACATAATGGCTTAGCCATACACCTCTAATTTTTTTTCTCAATAGACTCTCTTTGTCATAATGATATAGATACAGGTCTTCTGGGGCGGTATCACCGTCAAAAGTATCAGCATACAAATCTAGTGGTGACGTACGAATAGTATTTGATTGGTCTGCATTTAAAGCATTTCCATCTACGGGAACTGGTTTTTTAACACCTAATGTCTCTGCTGAATCTTCGCCTTGAATAACCAGAGGTATATCAAATTTATCGGCTATAATATATGCGGATGCCCAAAGAGAATACTCTGTTGGCCTTTGTATATTTAAGTTTTTAAAAAAGTCGCGAATAATTAACTTTTTCATAACAATAGGATTTGGCCGTATGCCGATTACATCAAAACCTAATTGCATGATATTCTCAAGATTATCATTGCCAAGTTCAGTTGTCTGCTCTGCTTGCCCATTTACAAGCAACGGGCGTAAGCCCAGTGTATCTCTTGCATAAATGGCTTGAAATAGAGAGTCTTTGCCACCACTGACTCCAATTACACAATCATATTGACCGTTGCTATCCGCTTTAGCTTCTCTTGCTATTTGTTGTAGAGTACTCTCTCTTTCAGACCAATTAATGGTTTTTTTCCCTTCTTCCCATAGACATGCCCCACATATCCCATTTTCATCAAAATATATATCGGGACGAGTATCGGTCTGAACACACTTTTTACAATAATTCATATTTGTTAATACTCCCTTCCTTCGTTTGTATACTTACTTAACAATATTTTATGATTAAGTATGGATTTAGCGGATTTTAACGCACCACTTCGGTTTACAGATTGCGACAATAGCCTTGATTCAGATTTGCGTCTAACGAAATTGCCTAACAAACTTTCTGCCTCTGCCCCGAGTGTCTTCTCATCAACTGAATTCCAATTTCCAAGCCACTTCATCAAGTTATTACTTTCTAAATACTTTGCAATCATGTTCTGATTGTCTGCTTGGGGAATAACAATTGTTGGCAAACCTATAGCCGCCAACTCGTACACCATACTACCAGCTGCTGCCACCGCAATGTCACATTGTTGCATAATATCGTACATGGATGATGGAGTTTTGTGTATCTTGATATTATCGGCCGCAAACTCGTATACCTCGGAATCACACTGAGTATATGCGCCTAGTACTACATGTAAGTAAACATCTGAGATATCACGCGTTGCTCGAATAGCTGTTAGTGTGAAGTTTCGTAAATCGGAACCACCGAAACATACGAATATTCGGGTTGATTTTTCTTTGACTGTAATAAGAGAACCATCTCGAAATTCACGCCTAAGTAGTGCATATTGAGCGCCTAAAAGCATTTGCGGTGCTTCGCCAACAAACTGAAAGTCTAGTTCTTTGGCGTGAAAGTTGGCGTTTAGCAGTATATCGCAATCATAAGTGTACAATGCGTTGTCATCGTAACATACCAGTAATCGGCCGGGGTTCTTTAGCGAGAATATGTAGGCATCGTTGATTTGGTAAGTATCCAGCACAACAACGTTAAATCCGCTGTAATCAACAGGCTCGTCTTTGCCTGTGAAAAAGGAGCAGGAACACCCCAGCTCCGTGAAAGCTTCAGCCAGCACAGACATCCGCATATAATGACCCATGCCTATGCTGCTGCTGATATCCACACGAAAGGCGACCCTTAGCATAGCGCCTCTTTTACGGCATTAACAACGTATTCAACCATTTCATCTGTCATTGTGGCGAACAACGGCAATGTGATCAAGCGTTCATAAGCGTCCTCCGCCACTGGGCATAGTCCACGCGGATACCCCATCTTCTCATAGTATGGCAACCGATACACCGGAATATAGTGTACATTTGCGCCAATTCCTTTGGCGCAAAGCTTATCGTAAACCTCGCGGCGGTGGTGCTTGTCCTCCAGGCGGATAGTGTACAGGTGCCTTGTGGGTGTAGACCATTCCGGTGATTGCTGTACTTTTAACGGGAACCCGGCAAAGGCGGAATCGTAGTACGCAACAATTTCCGACCGGCGTTTAGAAAACCGTGACAATTTTTTAAGCTGGCTTATACCGAGTGCGCATTGGATGTCTGTGAGTCGGTAGTTGTAGCCCAAATCAAGCATTTCGTAGTACCATCCGCCTGCTTTTTCATTCACAAATTGGGCAGCGTCACGTGTTATGCCATGGGTACGAAAACGCAGCAGCGCTTTGTACAGACTTTCGTCATTCGTTGTAACTGCCCCACCTTCGCCGGTAGTTATCGTTTTGGCTGGGTGGAAAGACCATATTTGCTGGCCGGGATATTCACCTTGCCCTTTTCCACGGATAGTACTGCCCAAGCTATGGGCCGAATCTTGGATGATCGACAAACCGTGCTGCGCAGAAAAATCTACACAAGCATCAATATCACACAGTTCACCGCCAAAGTGTACAGGAAGAATGACCCTTGTACGGTTCGTAACTTTCCGGCGAACGTCCTCCATATCTACCAGCAGTGTGTCAGGGTCAACATCTACAAAAACAGGCGTACCTCCGCAGTACAGCACACAGTTAGCCGTAGCCGCAAATGTTATAGCCGGAACAATCGCTTCGTCTCCCGGCTGTATACCGGCCGCCAAAGTCGCTATATGTAGCGCCGCTGCGCCGCTTGATGCTGAAACGGCATATTTAGCACCGGTCGCGGCACATAGCGCAGACTCAAACTCCGCAACCTTGGGGCCTGTAGTTAACGTCTCGCTTTTCAATACCTCAATTACGGCTGCAATATCTTCATCATCAATAGAGTGGGCTGCATATGGTATGTTCATATCTAGTCCTCCATCTTATTTAATTATTCATCTGAAACCAAAGTGAATCGAAACAAGGTACTTTTTACCGTTCTCTCGTAACTTTCTAAAATTTCCTTAAGCGATTCAAATAATAGTGAGATATATCAACGACCCACGCTGTGCCTTGAAATCTAGGTTCTGCTCGATGCCATCGTCACATATCTATCCAATTGTTGACGTTTTTAATCTATTCCCGCTCTCAATACATAGAATATTTTCCTTCCAAAACATCTCAGTAGTCAGGTGGCTTTATTGCATTTCCAGACTATCGTTTTTACGTTCTGTCTATATCACGCTCATGTTTTGGAGTGTATTTTTTATCAAGCACCAAAATTTTCTTGATATTATCTACAACCTCTACTCTTACTTTACTGTCATTTTTTCAGCACTGCTTAGTAGTATATCACAGAAGGAAGGCTATTGTTGGATATGCTACTATAATGCTCTAAATTATTTTTCTCTCAAAAACATCTATAAACGATCCTGGTGTGATATTGTATATTTTGACATTCATGTGTGTAGCGTATTCTTCATAAATACTATACTTTTTAAGTGCTGAGTACAATGAATAGAATTGATAATATAGTGTTCCTTTTCCGTAACCCTCTTTAGTCATATTTCTCTCTTCCACTCCGTAAAAATGCGTATACTGTTCGATAAGTTCATTCTCATCATTTATTGACATCCTTAAATGGCCGTCTGTTTCAACACCAATTAAATAAACTTCTTTGAATTCAGATGTAATTGCATAATATACGGCTGCATTAATTACGGTTTGCGCTCCGGCCCAAGCAATATTTCTCTTAAATAATTCATTCCTAAAAAATGCGCCTTCGTAAACATTATTATTTATATATACATGCTTAATATTTTTGTTATTAAAAAATATTTTTTGATGAACTACAGAAACCAAATATAGTTCCCAATCTACCTTTTCTAAAGTATCTTTCAATATTTGTATCTTTGTTTCCGCATCTTCTGTGTGTCCTCCTTTGTAAAATTGATCATCCACTAAGCAATAGTATTTGGGTTTTAATTGAAAAAAATTAACATAGTTAGATGCAAACATATTAACACACAAAAATTCATATTCTTTATATTTGGTATCTAAAAAATCAAAAGAACATGTGCTGGGTCCATTTCCCGCAATTATAATCTTCTTATTGAAATTTTTATCTAATTTTGATATGTTAAAATGCCCATATAGTATAGAGCGTAGCCATCTATAAAACCATAGTACTAAATAAAAGGATTCTTTTATAAATTCTTTAACTATTGATTTCATTTTAAGCTCCTTTGGCAACAAATAGTTTATATTGTTTATAGTGATCTAACAAACATTTTAAAATTTCAGTTATAATTTCACTTGCAATTGTGATGTTATGTCACTGAACGACATACTCAAGGATCATCAATTATGAATTGTTATCCTAAGAGCTTCTTGTATATTGTCTACGCTATTTGGTTTGTACATGCTATTTGCTAATTCAGTCATATTGTTTTTGTCTGAGCTATTTTCTATAAGCTGTAGAAGGTGCTTTTCGTTTTCAAACAATGGTGCGATTCCTGCCTCAACAAGCCTCTCAGCAAGACCTTGATCTGCTGTAATTACGCCATCCCAGACATAAACATTACAAGCAAAAGCAATTGCTTCATACAAAACTGTACTACTAACACCAACAACATGTTGCGTTGTAGCTAACAAACTGTGTACATTAATTGGGGCATCCACTATCTGTATGCCCTCGGCCTTAGCTAACCACGAGTAGCGTTCTTTCCAATCGACAACCTCGAAGGGATGAAGCTTATATATTACTCGATATCCTCCCACTGAAGCGACATATTGAGCAAAACGCAAAGCTAAGTGACTCATTGCAGGGCCAATATTTCTACTAGAAACAAACATTACAGCTTTGTCATCCTTAACGCTTCCCTTAAATACCTCCCTAGAATAATCCATTTGCGGCACACCAACCGAAATCGACTTAACGTAATCTGGGAGTCGGCAGCGTCCATTCCAATAATCACCAAATGTATATATATAATCTGGATAGTATTTTCCTATTTTGCTGGTATCTCCAAAATTGTACAATGGATCGCCTTCATCTAAGGCTCCGTGCATAAGCTCAACCACCGGGATGTCTTGCTCATTTGCAGCAGCTATTAAAGCAAGGTGGTCTTGGCTGCCGTAATATCCCATCATAGCTACCCTATATCTCCCTAATTGTAAAATACGGCTGTAATATCTTTTATAAACCCTAAATCTCTGCACTTCAAAAAAAGCTCTGTTCACAAATTCCGTAAAATTCAATTTACACTCAAACCGGGTGTTTATTGTCCCTAGCACACGAACAAATTCTGGGTCAAATTTAACTCCGATCTTCTGTATTACTTTTGCATAGATATACTTCGGGATCCACAAAACACGGCATATTGCGGTGTTACTGCCACGGCGAGCTTCTTTATCTAAATCCGGATGAAACAAGGTATGCTCTTTTATGGAAAAACAGTCGTAATCCCGCATAAACCAAGTAAAAGGATTTACCAACTTTCCGGCTATCTCTTTACGAAGGTATATATACGATAAAAATATATCGTATCGACGACCATCAAAATAATGTTTTAATTGCCCCGGAACATCTCGCAAAAAATTCATTCTATCAGCAATTGAAGCGTGTGGATCAGCAACCGCAGGATTTAAATCTTTCTCATGCGCAATTCGTGAAAATAACGAATATCTAATCAAATGCCAATAATATATGTCTTTATGTTTGAGTTCGAAAAGTCCATGTTCTTTTTCGAATTGCAAAAAATTTTCAACAAAGTCCTTGAAGTCTATGTTTTTTTTCTGTTTGGTCATAGTATGCACACCCTTTTAATCATGTCAAGAAGCTTGCCCGCCTGCGTGACATTGTTCTTGTTTCGCATAGCGAAATCCTTGGCTTCAAGGCCTTTAGCGTGCAGATCTTCGGCGGGCAATGACAGCACTTCCCTCAGTGTCTTGGCGTATCCTTCCACCGTCTCTTCTTCAAAGAGATATACGTACGGCAGATGGTCATCTGGCATACCCGGCAGCTTTGTGGTCAGCAGCGGAGTGCCAGAAGCCAGATATTCCATATTTTTAGACGGAAATGAGTACTTGGTGTATACCGGAGCTGTCGGCCGTGGATTGATAAGCAACATAGCCTTGATTTGTTCCTCTACAACCTTGTCGCTAGGCAATGTGCCGCCGTAGCGTATGTTTTTGTGCTTCTTAGTCAGCTCAGCCAGTTCTTGTTCATAGTCACCGTTACCATAGAACTGCAGCACAACTCCTGATATATCCGCTAATAGAAATGCTTCTACCAACATGCCTACTCCAAAAACGCGTGAAAGAATTCCAGTATACATACAAACCCGTTCTGGGTATTTTTCTTGTAATAAGTTTTCACGGTACACCATCTTCGAATCCGAGAACCCTTCGATAATAACGTGAGGACGGTTTTGCTTGTTTATAACATAATTTATCTCATTGGTTATAAGGAGATAGGCTGAAAAGCGGTTTAAATACATTTTGATAAGGGCTAATTTAAGTTTGGGGATGCGCCAGTACGTGTAACTAGGCAAGTCTAAAATCACACCAACAACCTTTGTTCTCATAATAAATTTATTAAACATAACAGCCCATGTGGTTGCTATGTTTAAGGAATCGGCGACAATAACACAATGCTGGCTTTGTCTGGTTATTCTCCATATCCGCAAAAATGTTCCTAAAAATTCGGTGACGTTGCGTAGTATTGGTATGTTCACAGAACTAACCATTTCGTACATCACGCCATTTTCAACAGTTGGTTTTGCGGAAAAGAGCAATTTACTGGAAACGCTTCTCGAAACACTGAATGTGCATACGGCTATAACATCCACGCCCGGGTGATTCGCTAGTCCCTCAACCAACAAACAGTTATATTTCTGCATAACTTGCAGAGGTGTTTTTCTGCATGAACGCAAGAAATCGCTCCATATAGTGGGAGGACTAAATTTCGACACGTATATTATTACTAGCCTATCATCAGGACTACTCATTTATTTGCACTCCAAACCACCCGGTTGATGATGCCTGTGTAGCTTTGAATCAATTTAACCACCTTGGTGGACACATTCACATCCTGATAATCTGGCGCTTTGGCGCGTATTTCGCCTTGCTCCCACATTGCCCGGGTCAACTTGACCGTTTGGAGGATCTCTTGGCTGGTTACGCCGCCTATTATAACAGAGCCTTTGTCCAATACTTCCGGTCGTTCGGTTGACGTGCGGATGAGGACGGCAGGAAAACCTAGTATGGAAGATTCCTCGGACAGCGTTCCGCTATCTGATAATACACAAAAACTCCTCATTTGTAAATGGTTATAGTCAAAAAAACCGAGAGGTTTTAGGCTACGTACAAGGTGGTGCAAGACAAGCCCGTGTTGTTCGAGGCGTTTGCGACTTCTTGGATGTACGCTGTATATTAAGGGGATCCCATGTGTCTCGGCTAAGGTGTTTAGAGCCCCTATCAATGAAGATAGCTTTTCATCTTGGTCAACGTTTTCTTCTCTGTGGGCGGAAACTACAAAATAATTGTTTTCTTTAAGCCCAAGGCGTGTCAAGATATCGCTGGATTCAATGGAGTTTTTATGCTGCATCAAAACTTCCGCCATTGGTGATCCAGTTACAAAAACGTGTTCTTTACGTATCCCTTCCGACAGCAAATAACGCCGGGAATGTTCCGTATAAGCCATATTTACATCGGAAATATGGTCAACAATTCTGCGGTTTATCTCCTCGGGTACGTTTTGGTCGAAGCATCTGTTGCCAGCCTCCATATGGAATATGGGTATTTTTAGACGCTTAGCAGAAATAGCGCACAAAGCAGAGTTTGTGTCTCCCAATATTAATAAAGCATCCGGTCTTTTTTCCATAAAAAGATTGTAGCTTCTGGAGATAATATTACCCATAGTATCGCCTAAATTCTCCCCAGCACCAGCTGTTGACAAATAAAAGTCGGGCTTGCGTAGGCCCAGTTCTTGGAAGAATATTTCATTCAGCTCATAGTCATAGTTTTGCCCCGTATGCACCAAGGTATGGTTAAAGTATCGGTCGCAAGCCTTAATGCAAGCCGAAAGCCGGATGATTTCGGGGCGTGTGCCCACAACAGTCATAACATTAAGCACGTCTAACTTCCTTTCGGGAAAACATCCTCGAAGAATGTATCTGGTACATTAGGATCGAATATTTCGTCAACCCATATAATTGTTACCATGTCGGTTTGACCTGTGTTTGTAAGTGAATGTGTGAAGCCCGGTGGTATGTCCACAATCTCGAGTTTGTCCATACTTACTGGGTATTCAATAACTTCGGCCCCGCCTATTTTGCGGAACCGTATTACGCCTTGGCCGCTTACGGTTAAAAATTTCTCGGTCTTGGTGTGGTGCCAATGGTTGCCCTTAGTATAACCAGGCTTGGTTATGTTTACGGATATTTGACCACTGTTTGAACTTTTAAACATCTCTGTAAAAGATCCACGTTCATCGGCACGCGTCAATAGGGGGTATGAAAAATCAGGCAAATAGCTAAGGTACGTACTATGTAGCTTACGAACCAGCGCATTAGACATATCCGGAGTCCTCAGGCTTTCGCGCCCATCCCGGAACGAGTTTATTACACTCGCTAAATTGCCTAACGTTATCCTGTTGACAGGGCCTGCAACACAGTACCCACTTTCCATGTCAACTCTCCCATCAATGGCACCTAAAAAGCAACGGCAGACATCATCAATGTACAACAGCTTCAACTCAAAGTCTGGATCCCGTATTTCGATAGACATCCCGTTTGCAATATTATGACAGAAAGTTGCCACCACGCTGTTATAGTTTGGGCGACACCATTTGCCGAAAATCCCCCTAAGACGATAGATGTATACGGGCGCTCCGGTGTCCTGGCCGTAGGCGGCTACAGCGCGTTCCGCCGCCTTCTTGCTTTTGCCGTAGGGGTTGTCTTCCTCCGCCTGCACGGATGAAGTTAACAGTACCGGTGGCTTCTTGCCTTCCCGGCAGTAGGACAACACCTCCTCTGTAAGCTCCTTATTGCCCCTATCAAACTCAGCATCATTATCTGGCCGGTTCACCCCTGCTAGATGGAACACAAAATCGGCCAAACAACAATACTCGACCAATTTCCCGGCTTCATTAACGTCATAACAAATCAAATTATCCTCAGGTCTATTTTGCAAAAGCCACTGCCGCAAATTCTTCCCGATAAAGCCGCTTGCGCCAGTAATTAGTATGTTCAACGCGTAGCCCCCTAAATTATTGGCAGATTAAACAACATATCTTGATTATCCATACGATTCTAACAGATAATGTGTCCAAGTTCAACCTAATGTTGTGTATTGAAATAAACGTTCGTATATTTTACAATGTGCGTATGTTTATGGAGTGCTTATAGGGGTCAGCGTCTGATTGTGATGTGGATAAGTAGACCCGTCCTCTAAACCCCTCATAAAGTTGCAAATCCCACTTAACAGACTAACTCTTAGCCCAGGCCTTTTACGCTTGTTGCGATATCGGCAGGATAGTATCTTAAACCTCTTGGTATACCTGATTGAGTGTTCTGCGCATATACGGTAACTTGAAAGAAGTTTATTTTCAATCTTCTGGGTCTTGGTCAACTTGCCACCCTTTGGTTTCTCGTGTGGGGTCCAGCTATTTTTGTGGATGTTGTAAATTCCCTGAAACCCCTATCGCCAAGGAAGCACACATCAGGGTCTGCCCAACCAAAGATGCGTTTGAAAATCGTGAAATCATGCTCACTGCCTATATT
>Ga0131853_10026712_pt1 | contig 10381 bp, 7 predicted proteins | sample TergutLab28metaG_FD_92764 | JGI IMG/M metagenome (GOLD analysis project Ga0131853, IMG submission 92764) | Labiotermes labralis P1 segment gut microbial communities from Petit-Saut dam, French Guiana - Lab288 P1 (version 2) (version 2) | ecosystem: Host-associated > Arthropoda: Insects >... | reverse complement strand
GGCCTGGACAGGCCCAGAGGGTTCCAGGAAGTTAAGGCTCCCAGATTTCGTGACAACGGCACAGGATGGTGGTAAGGTTGTCAGCCTTACGCACCGGCCGCCTTTACCTCCAGGAAATACTCCCGGTACTCATTTCTGTTAGAGGCTGAGTTGACCCCAGAGCCATAGTGCGATCGGAAGGATTTTATGTCAATGAAAAATCTACTGGCTCCAGCTGGGATCGAACCAGCGACCTTCCGATTTGTAGCGCAGCACCTTAACCACTGTGCTACCGCGCCCCCCCCCCCCCTGTTCAATACGGTTTGCAAATCATAAATGTCACTACCCACATATCATTCTTAAATACGTCAAACAAAGTTATTATTGATGAAGAAAGTTGTTGTTCTTTACTTTGTGTTGGATAATTGTATTTATTACTGCAGAACAGATGAACTGATCCAAGCAACAATTCGTCGCAGATTTGTTGATTGCACAGTGCTGACCATTGCACATCGTCTGCACACAATCATTGACAGTAATCGGATTCTTGTTATGGATGCTGGATCTGTTGTGGTGAGTCAATAAATTTTATACTGTTTAAAGTGGAAGGAAGCTGTTTACCTATGCAGTTCCATAAGTTTTATGTGAGGACATGTTGTACTTGTATTTATTACTTTGACATAGATTTTCAAAAAACAAGAAATACTGGTCCCTGCGGTGAAAAAATAATAACTGACCGTTTTCATCCACTGCCATGAGTTTTCATCTCATCACCTTGCCAGAAGAGGTTTTCTTTGAAGTGCTTCTTCATTGATTCACCTAAATTAAAATTAGCTGTTAGGCACAGTGTCTGTGATAAAAGGTGGATCCCAAAAGTCTTAGGTGTCAGGGATAATGCATAAGGGAGAGCAACAATAGTGTGTCATTTCTTATACTTCACAAGTTGTATATTTTTACACATATGTCATCTTGTTTGTCAGGGTAGAGATACAGAGCAAAGGGGTGTGATTTTTGCAGAAAAGTCTTATAAGTATGGAATTCCATGTTTATGTCTTGATACATTTGTATTAATAGTGAATTGAAAATTAGTCTCCTGCGATATGATGCTGTATTGATTGTTAATTTGTTACCTGACTTTTGGAGAAGCTTGCCACTTTATCTGTTGGGTAGAGCAAATAGAAGGTATTGCTTGGGGGAACCACTTGCATTATAGAGGGAAAGAGCAGGTTCAGTGATAGTTGTAGCAAGCCAGTAGTGGGCATAACCATGGATGGAGCAGTCTAGAGGTGAAGCAAGTGGAATAGAACAGTGGGAGGAAGAAGGAAATTAAATCTTTTGGAAGTGTCCAATCTGAAAACACTGAATTTTGCCTCTATTTGCATCACACAGCTCTTGTCACTGTTTGTATTCATATTCTTACTTCCTCCCTTAGTGGCTAAACTATCTGTTCAGGTTTTCTGTTATGAAGGGATTCTGGTTTTTGAGCCTCATTTCAAATAAACAGAGGCAACTTCATGGTACCAGGAGATTACAGGACATTCTGTTATGGTGAATTTATATTGCTTTTTATTTTTATGATAGTATTATCTAATGCTGATATAAGTGGACTGTATTTAGTTCAGTCTGTGGATTGTGGGGTTCGTCATCACTGTGGCACAACCACAACTGTGCCCAGCCACACACTCACTGCAGCACACAGTTACGTACAGCTACACACACTGCCCAGGCAACATGAGAATAGACAGTGATAAACACATCAATAAAAAAGAAAGAGACAGTGCCTCCGTCCTTCACAGGTGTCACTTCAACCACGCACACAGTCTTGCCAACAAGGAAATGAAACCGTAAACAAGTGTATTTTATTAATTACTTAGATAAACTGCCATCTAGAGATTTAATTGGGGTCATGAAGTACATTAAATTCTGGCTACTTATAATAAGCAACATGGAGTCTCATTACCCAATACTTATGCTATGAATTTATAAGTTGGAAACAGAATTAAAACACACGAATACAAAGCACGTGAATCAGGAACCCTGCCTCTAAAGGAATGGTTCTTGTGTCCATTGTGTTTTAACTTACAGGAGTTTGATCACCCTCATCTGCTCCTTAAAAATGAGAATGGTTACCTATACCACATGGTGCAGCAGACTGGACATGCTGTGGCAGAGTCATTATTCAGAGCTGCACAAATGGTATGTAATAAAGTGTGGAAGGAGCTTGCTATAGTACTGCACTCTCACACTCTTGGTAGACTAGAGGCCCTGTACTGTTTGCGCAGGACCTCTAGTCTACTATGAGTGAGACATTTTATTTCAGCTGCTTAGGTATTACTGTTAGTGGTTTCAAAACTTAATATGGTTGTCTATCCTCTGTCCCCACCCTCCATCAATTACCGACACATGAGAAAATGTTCAGTTATATTTATTTTCCTTTTAACCTAACTCAGAAGCAAGTATTTTAGAGCTGACAAAATCGTGAAGATTGTGATTGATGTACGTACAGAGCAATTGCATGGACATGACTTCACCAGAATCTGATCTGTGACCCTTGCCACAGTCAATATTTTAAAATAACTTGTAGCAGTGGAGCATAACAGAAGTCTGCCCCAAGCAGGTGAAAAAATTATTGTACCACACTGCTGTAGGTAGGCTGTTAATAAAGCAGTGTCTAGTGAAATGACACTGTGGTTCAAAGCTGTATGCACCAAGGACTGGCTGAGACCAATGTGACTCACAGCCAGAAAGGTCTGAGATGTGGTCATCTCACTGTCACTGCAAAACTTTGCAAGACTGCATGTAATGCAGGTATTGATGATTGTAAGCAATTAAGAAATATGAACCTGACTGAGAAGATGTCTATATCTGTTAATTGATTCATAAGTCATTAGGCAACAACATGTGTGCATGTGAGATGAAATGTGCACAGAATAGGCATTTTAATTATTACCCATATAGTTTTATTTTCTCTTGTAAAAGGAAGTTAGAGGAAATGGGATAACATTCTGTTGTATTTTTATTTGTAGAAGTGAGTAGAATATTGTAATGTTGTTTGTTTACTATGTAAACACAATAAGTAGACGTGTGACATGCAGCATCACTTTTAGATCTCAGATTCAGGTTTCATCTGGTTATATGTTTTAACCCTTCAAAGACAGTATATATTTGTCCTATTTAAGGACTTAGTTGGTTCTGTAGAGTTAACACTATCCACGTCGGTTATACAGAACCTGTCTGCTAGTGTTGTATAAGGCAGAAGTCACTGTTCAGAGATCCATACACAACATATAAATACAATGTGAGCACTGTGTAGAATTTTTGAATGGTAAACCTGGTGGTTCATGAAGTAACCGATAGGCTTGAAAAGGTTCAAGGTGAAAGGAGTCTAGATGTGTGTCAATATTAAGTCTACTTGACATTGCAGTAAATCATCAATATTGAGCTGAGATATGATAACATGATAGTCCTATGTTAAGGCAACAATTGTGAACTAAAATGTACAGGCTTGTGACAATAATTTGCTTTTTATCTTACTATTTTTGTCTTATGTTATTGGGAAGGTGTGGTAGTGTAGTGAGTGTACTGATTTGGGTGCAAGCTGGATGATAATGGGATTCTGTTATCATTACAGGCCAAACATTTTTCTCTTCTCCAAAATGTCCGTGTAGAGCCCATTGAGCCTTCTGTTCAATGGTTAGTGTGGGGTCCTTCCCTGCATATAAAGCGTCTGCACTGTGAAGGTTATCACTCCCCTCTATGCCTTAATTGCCTGCGTGAGGAAAATTTTACCATTGCTTTCTTGAGGCTACAAGTATTTTTCTTCTTTTGCAGAATTTTGAAAGTATGAAGAAGAAGAAGAAGACATAAAATAACTGGATATAAAAATAATATACTGCATTTTCCCTAACATAAGATGATATTTTTCAGCAATTCGTCATCTGAAAATGGGGTGTCTCCTTGTAATTGTGCAAAAGTTTTGTACGTTCTGTGTAGGTATTTTCTTCATAACTGAAGACTGTGAGGGGTGACATCTTATGTGCAGGGTCATCTCATATTCAGGGAGATGTCGTAGTTGAACCTGCACAGTAATGTTATTGAACTCGAAATGCTAGTAATAAATTTTACAACCACTTAACATGCCTGGACACACATCTTGGTGTGCTAGCTGTGGTGGAATTTCATCTGTTCTTGAAACAATCATTATACCAAGTTTATTGGTTTTTATTGGTCAAGTGTGTGTGAACTGACAAATGTATATTAGCTAGTGATGTGTAGTAAAAGAAGGCCTGGACAGGCCTTGATGGTTCCAGAAGGTTGAGGCTCTCAGATTTCAAGGCAATTGGCACATGAAGGTGATAAGGCCTTCTGCATTGGCCGCCCTTACCCCCCAGGAAATATTCGTGGTACTCATTGCTGTTAGAGGGTGAGTTTACCCCAGGGCCATAGTGTGGCTGGTAGGATTATGTCAATGAAAAATTCCATGGACATCTTCCAGCTTGTTGCGCAGTGCCTGAAGCAACTGTGCCACTGTGTTCCCCAGTGATGTATAGTAGACTTACCAGATATATTTTCTGCACTCCTTCTAACCACAAATTTTCAAATATGAATTAACTTTCACTTTGCTGTAAATATGGCTTGGAGCCTGAAACCACATTTTAAATATGACAATTGCTCAAGTCCAAGAAATTATTTCATCTACATCATAGTCGTCAGGTGTATTTCTCATTAGTGCCACTGGTGGAAGTAGGGCCTCTGTTTCAGACATTGACAACCATTGTCTCTTAAAAAAACAGTTCATAAAATTGAAGAAGTGTGTGTAAACTAAGATGTATATTTTAAATGTATAAATGGTGCCTGCAGCAGTTTTAAATGTAGCTTATTTGCGTATTCATTTATAAGAATTTACGTTGCTGTTAGTAGTTCATTCTTTGTGGCGTCAAATAGAACTATGATTAGTGAATAGTAGATTGGTAAGAGTGTTAGAGGTTGTGGTCATGGCGAAATTTTAGGTACTGTCCTAGCACTTACCTATTGGAACTGGGAATAATCACAAAGGGGATAGATAGTCAGTCTCCAGGCCAAGATTTTGATACAAGACCTGAATACAAAGCAGAACTACTACCAACTCAATGGTGACATTCAGTCATGGATCTAATGGTATTAAAGAAGGCTTTTAGAAAGTAATTCTGTTTGCCATAAATTGATGTGATGCACCTGTTTGTGCAGTGCAGTCTGCGAATAAAAGTCCTGTTTCATGATTGAATTTCCCAGTTATTAGATTGCATCAGAATTTTGAAGTGCAGTATGAACTTTTTCAATCCATACTTGTAACTTTATGTGAGTTGGAAATTCGAAGTAAGATGAGTTAAATTTGAGGTTTTCATGACAATTAATTGTTCATACTGTCTGCAGGATACTGTACAGTCTGCATAGTGCATACTGCATCTTTACCAATCAGTAGGAATGACGACATGGATGTAACAGATATGATAAAGAAGCTCCAGAAGCTGACAACATAGGAGCTCATTTCTTCCTGCACTTTAAACTTTTTGGTCTAAGAGACTGTAGGCTGGTTTCTAAAATATATTGGCAAGTGGCCTAGCATACCACATGCAGGTCACTGTGTGTGTTTGTTAGCAGTGTAAATGCCCATGCTAAGCCAGAAAAACTCAGGCTGTCAGAGATACAATTAGCATTTAAATCCTTCCCTAAAGGTTAAAAAAGTCTTATTCAATGTAAAAAACATGACCTCATTGTGTGGATAGAATTTGTTCAGAATGCTATTGTGACAAGGGACATTGTTGGTTTTATTCTACGAAATTGAAAGCATATAATGGCTTTGCAATAGATGTGTGGATTGTGTTACAAGATGATGTTATCCCAGTTGCATCAACCCATTGAAGTAAGTAGACACAAAAAGTCAGTCAAACATAACACATGTATATAAGTAAAAATATTGTGGACATAGTTTGTTACATGTTTCAGCCTGGCCTGAAACTTGTAGCAAACTTACGTAGGTAAAATTTTACTTACAATAAATGTGTTGTGTTTGACTGAACTTGTTTGTGTCTGTTTAGTTAATTAATATAATGGGGTGACATATTTAAACATTGAAATGAAGCTAGTGTTGCATATGTGGTGCTACTTGATGTTAGTACAGATAGTTAACTTATATAAATATTTAATTTAGTGACCCAGTTAAGCAGCAACTACTTAACAATCATCCCACAATCAAAATTTTTCAGCGTATGCATAGTGTTCTGGCATATGTTGCAGGCCAACTCCCATTAATTACCCTATGCAAAATATGTTGCATCACATCACTGACCTGGTAACGCAACAGCTGTTCAATGTAGGCACTGGACTTCATCATCTGGGGGGGTGTGGTACAAGGGAATTTAATAGTGATGCACTGCAGTCCAAGATCTTTTTTTTCTTTATTACATCTTGCACTTCAATATATGAGATCTGAGAATTAAGTAATTATCTGCTGCATGTGTGTGTGTGTGTGTGTGTATATGTGTTCATATTCATTTGTGGTCACCAAGTTGACCATGTGTATTCATTTCAGTGCCTCTAACATTCCTGGAAATTATATTCCAAAGACCCTGTGATTATTATTATTATTATTATTATTGGTATTAGTATTATTATCATCATCATCATCTCACTCTACAGCCCAACTTGGGCATAGGCCTCTTCAATCTTTCACTGTGAGGCATCTCTATCTGCTGACCTTCAGTTCTTGCATTTCAACATCTTAGCATCCCTTTTCATTACTTTCTTGGGCACCCTTTCATCTATCATGCTCATCACATTACCCACCTACACTAGCTTTCACAATCCAGTGATACCTAGTTAGCTCCATTTCCTTATGCAAGCTATAAATTTCGTGATTATACCTGTTTTGCCAATGCCCATTAACCAACACAGGCCCATAGATTTTCCTGAGAACTTTTCTGTCAAACGCATTAAGCATTTTTTCTGCAATCTTAAGCCCTGTCATTGTTACCAGACTGTTATTCTGAATATTTTAAGGCAATCCAACATGATACCCTCTCAAGGAGTTAACCAGGGTCACGCAGTTTTGGCTCTTGTCAGACCTTTGATGCTCTTTCACACTGAACTTTCCCCATTCAGTGATGTATAAAATATAAATATTTAAGCGTGCTTACACATTTTTGGAATGCAGTGTGTGTGCCTAATCTTTGGTATATACAAGCATATTGGCCTGTGACATGTATATGTATAATCTCTAGTAATCACATGTAGCCTCCAGTTATACAACTGTGGGAACATTTTGTAATCTAACAATTAAAATGAATATCTTAATATTGTACATACCGTATATTACGTTCGTATTTATTTTGCTTTCGTTACACCAACACTTCAATGCACTATCTTTTCAAAGATAGTGCATTAAAGTGTTGGTTTAATGAAGGCAAAATATATTTAAAATGAACGTTATCCTGGTTTGTATTTAGCCAAGAAAGGGAAGCGCCTACACACATACGATCTATAGACCCGCCTTACATCAATGTCGAAGAAGCTGTGGAACACGCGGCGTTTTACGCAATCCTTTACAGGGGATGGGTAATTCTCCATCACGATGGACAGTTAATTGTTCGATTAATGTTGCCGAATGGGATATATAGATCACCATTGTAAGGATCAGGAAGAAGGCAGTCGCAACCTGTTTCGATGTTGGACTGGCAAGGCCGGTAACACTCAGGCTAGGCAGTAGGCCAACTGAGATCCGAATACAGGTATAGAAATTAGCCTTGGCATTACACCAACCCGTTCGTTATCGATTGCGTCGAATAAATAGAACCGTCTGAAGACCTTTGTTTTGCGAGAAATGAAAGACGAACGGCAATTTTAACGAGAATAGATGCAGTCAGGCTCATTATCAGATCTCCTCTGAACTTCCCCCATCACAGGTGAAAAGGCGCGTTTGTGAATATTGTGTAGAATCCCTACGGTTCGATAAGTAATCGCAATTTAGAGAGGAGAGAAAGATTATGAGTGGCGGCAAGAACATGGGCTCGATTAGTTAAGGCCCCATTTTCCAGTCAGTACGGCGAAACCTAACTTTCACTTAACTGGAGGCGTAACTTGCTTGCACATATTGGTACCAACATGTGAAGTGCGGGCATTATCAGCTGGTGCATAATCTAGTGGTAGGCTATGCAATATTTGCAACATTCTGAATTGCATAATTTGTAAAGGTGATTTGCTGGCGTATGTTTTGTATCGGGAGTCTTGACACAATATAGGAAACGTCATGTAAATAAGTAGGTAAACGAAAATTCGATGAAGAAATTAATGGACTTGGTGTTTGTAACAGTTAGGTAATTACGTCAACACTTCTGGCAATACGAATTTCGGTTATTCCAGTACATAGGCCTATCTGTGATTTTTTTTTTCATATGACGTGCCCAGAACTTGGTGCGTCACACCAAAGTGAGACCCACCTCAAATTACGTTTAGCGCATGCCTAATGTTTTTGAAATCAAACAGATTCAAGGATGACTTCGACAATTACATGTTAACCTTTGAGAGGTCAGTTTTTACTTTAATAACTGTCAGGTTCAGCAAAAAACAATTTCACGTTTTGCCCAGGTGGTATATTGGGGGTTGCGTGGTTTGTGCTGTCGTCTTCATACAGAAGTTGCGTGATTTGTGCTGTCGTCTTCGTACAGAAGTTGCGTGGTTTGTGCTGTTGTCTTCACACAGAATTTGCGTGGTTTTGTACTGTCGTCTTCAGACAGAAGTTGCGTGGTTTGTGCTGTCGTCTTCAGACAAGTTGCTTGGTTTGTGCTGTCGTCTTAATACAGAAGTTGCCTGGTTTGTGGTGTCGTCTTCATACAGAAGTTGCGTGGTTTGTGGTGTCGTCTTCATAGAGAAGTTGCGTGGTTTGTGCTGTCTTCTTCGTACAGAAGTTGCGTGGTTAATGCTGTCGTCTTCACACAGAAGTTGCGTGATTTGTGCTGTCGTCTTCACACAGAAGTTGCGTGGTTTGTGCTGTCGTCTTCGTACAGAAGTTGCGTGGTTTGTGCTGTCGTCTTCATATAGAAGTTGCGTGGTTTGAGCTATCGTCTTCACACAGAAGTTGCTTGGTTTGTGCTGTTGTCTTCACACAGAAGTTGCGTGGTTTTTTCTGTCGTCTTCATATAGAATTTGCGTGGTTTGTGCTGTCCTCTTCACACAGAAGTTGCTTGGTTTGTGCTGTTGTCTTCACACAGAATTTGCATGGTTTTTTCTGTCGTCTTCATATAGAAGTTGCGTGGTTTGTGCTGTCGTCTTCATACAGAAGTTGCGTGGCTTGTGCTGTCGTCTTCAGACAAGTTGCGTGGCTTGTGCTGTCGTCTTCAGACAAGTTGCGTAGCTTGTGCTGTCGTTTTCATACAGAAGTTGCGTGGTTTGTGGTGTCGTCTTCATACAGAAGTTGCGTGGTTTGTGGTGTCGTCTTCACACAGAAGTTGCTTGGTTTGTACTGTCGTCTTCACACAGAAGTTGCTTGGTTTGTGCTGTCGTCTTCACACAGAAGTTGCTTGGTTTGTGCTGTCGTCTTCACACAGAAGTTGCTTGGTTTGTGCTGTATTCTTCATACAGAAGTTGCGTTTTTGTGCTGTCGTCTTCATACAGAATGCAGTCTTGTAGGCGAAAGGTAAGTTTTTCCTGCAGTTTTACTGTGTAGTCATTATTGATACTGGATTTCTGTCCGCAAAGTTTTGCTATGCCGTCGTCCAAGAAACCTTCCTGTAAGTTTCCTTGAGGAAAACTGCAAATAAGGAAATAAGTTTTGAGCAGGTCGGGCTCCGACTGGGCATATTACTGTAAATCAGTTATGGGTTCGGAAACTCGTGCTCCATCCATGCAATAAATGCCCAACATTCTTGACCCGCGAACAAAATAAGACCGTGAGGAGAGAGAGTACCGTTCGACCGCTCCCCGCCCCGCGTCACAGGGCTAACCAAAGCGACCGACAACCATTTCGATAAACAGTTTGTTCGTCTTGGTATAGTACAGTCGCAAGGAACTGGAATCTTCCAGCCGCTCTTTTATTATTATTCTTATTTGTCCGTAAGTACTTTATTCTCTCTTTATTTCTTACTTGACCCTTTAAACGCCGAGTTAAATCCCATCTGCCGTATGCTGGCATTATTAAGAGCTCACCATATTCTCCACGTTAGCAGGGTAAGTGTTAACGGCGCTAGTACTTTTCGCTATAGCGTGGAATGTTAGGCTGATTGAAAAGGAAACGACTGCCGTCTAGTTTAACCTTTTGACGCCTAATGTCAACTATATTGGTCGTACCGCACCGCTAACCTCTAAAGTTGCATTTTATATATTTATTCAACAAATATAGGTACTGAATATTTTAAACATGGTATATACT
>Ga0131853_10026711_pt1 | contig 10381 bp, 7 predicted proteins | sample TergutLab28metaG_FD_92764 | JGI IMG/M metagenome (GOLD analysis project Ga0131853, IMG submission 92764) | Labiotermes labralis P1 segment gut microbial communities from Petit-Saut dam, French Guiana - Lab288 P1 (version 2) (version 2) | ecosystem: Host-associated > Arthropoda: Insects >... | reverse complement strand
TGCAGTGTTCACTGTGCCTGCGTGACGCTTTGCGCAGTCAGCCATGTTACGTCACCGCGGGGCTTTCTCATGTACAGTGCTTGTAACCCTAAGGACAACTATGACATGAGTGCGAGTGTTTTTAGAGTTCAATTTAATGGCTTTGTGTCACTCACAAGTTAGTTTGATGTTAAGTACCGATATTAACATTACAGAAACCACATATTCCGCCAGTTTTATTATGTATTTGGTAATCAATAAGTGTGTAACAGCTGTCAAAGTTTCAAACTTCTCTGGCCATTATCTCCGTAACCGTTCAACTTTGGACGTAGGTGTTTTGGGTTTTATCGGTACACTTTAACATAAGGAACACCCTCCCGAAGTCTGGCACATTCCTCCTGGGACACCCTGTATATATATATATATATATATATATATATATATATCGGTCGGAGGGTCCAACGACTCGATAAATCGGGGAGGCCCCCTACAATTATCATCGAAGTTACTTCCAGATCTCATATCAGGGACCCAGAATACTGCCTTCTGTCAGCAGAACGGAATACAGTATGAAAAAAACCCACAACAAATTTTAGTACAGTGTGGTATGCTAGAACGAACGTAATCGGTTCTAGAACCTCACTCGTTATAGCATATGTTCGTTCTAGCATATATTGAAATATGTGTATTTAGAGGTAATCCGTTCCAGGCCCACAGCCTACAGCAAAGTTACTATCCAGCTTTCCCACTCTATTTTGCCGGCTCATGACTAAATTTATGTAGCAGAATAATTAAAAAAAAAAAAATTGCTAAAGGCGCAAATAACTGAACTAAACTGACAATTTAATCTTAAAAACGATAACAAAGATGATGTCTGGCATCCTAATCAAAGCGGGAAGGCCCGACACGTCATGTACACGCGCGTGCTACGTCGGCCCCGCTCGTTGTAGCATCTGTATTCGTTGTAGCATCCTGATTTTATTGATAAAAACTGTTCGTTGTAGCATACCCGACTGTATTTTATGTGCATGGAAACCCCTTTGACCCTCGGCACCTGCGAGGAATTTGACAACACCATTGTTAAACAAACAAAATATGGGGGAGTGGCTGACAAATGATACAGTCACTAACATTATCTGACATGAGACAGAAAAAGGTCGAAGAAAAGACGGTATGAGCAAATAAATGAGGCCGGAACAGGCCGAATTACGTCCCAATCCGTGACAGCAGTAATTATTATGAATGCGTCAATCAGTCACAACACTCGCCTTGAGGCACGAAGAAATAAAAGCAGTTTTTTTAACGGACACACGTACCGGCCTGGCTGATTACATACGTTGTGAAGTCCGTAATTCGTATCCTGAAACTATTCGACATAATATTTAAAATCAAGTTCCTACGGCACAGAAAACATACTGCAACTGTATTACAAAGACCAACTGTTAACATATTTCACAATGATCGTTGCCATTGAAGGCAGAACAAAGCCCATAAATACAGGCCACTCTGCGGACAAAATGAAGATTTTTGGCAGATGTATATTCCAAATTTGATTACACCCTACCCTTACAAGTATTTATGGACAACGTCAGAATGTTACTTCACCTTTTAAAGCACCATGACACCGTACGCATCGACAGTTGTAACAGGCAGGGATGCACAACGCCGGGTGACTGAAATTTGTACGGTGGCGCATAATATTTGTGGGCCCTCAGTTCGGAACTTGCTTCATATCATCCTTCTAGAGCCCGGAATTTGGAGGTGACTCCTGGATTTTTGGAAATTCTGTGCAATACTGCTGTTGATTAAATAAAACTTGTTGTTTTCCTTTTGATACTGACCGTCGTATTTACGTGTCTCGTGTTATTTTCAGAGTAAACAATTATTTATTTCCACCAAACCTGAACAATCGAATATAAATGTAATTAATTTTCGACGTTTTGCTGACCGTGCCTCTCAGTATATTTACCTAAGTAATTAACCAAGCATCAAGTTGGTTAATTACTGAGATAAATGACTGTAATTAAGACGCTGTCAGTTTACTGTGAGGCGGGAACTGTCTGTTTAAATGTTGTTTAGATAAAGTCAAAGCTATAGCCGTGGCATTAACGGGTTCCGCAGGTACGTTTCCTTTATAACGAAACTGGCAAACGTAATTTTGACAATCCTTACTGAATGTGTTAATCTTGCCCTCTTTGTGCAAGATCGTCGCTGGGTTTATTTTTAGCGAAAATTAACAATAAAATTTCTTTTCATAAAGGCGTATATATGTTTTGTGCCTAGGAGGGACGAGGTAACAGGGGAGTGGAGGAAGCTGCATAAGGAGGAGCTTGATGATCTGTACTCCTCACCCAGTATTGTTCGGGTCATCAAATCGAGATGAATGAGATGGGTGGGGAATGTAGTGCGTATGGGTGAGAGGAGAGGCGTGTACAAGGTTTTGGTAGGGAAACCTGAGGGAAAGAACCACTTGAGAGACCCAGTCCTTGATGGGAGGATAATATTAAGATGGATCTTCAGGAAGTGGGATGTGAGGGTATGGACTGGATCGAGCTGTCTCAGGATAGGGACATGTAGCGGGCACTTGCGAATGCGGTAGTGAACCTTCGGGTTCCATAAAACGTGGAGAATTTCTTGACTAGCTGAGAACCGGTTAGATTTCCAAGAAGGACCCTGCTCCATGCAGTAAGTAAGTAAGTAGGCAAGCAAAGGCATATATATATATATATATATATATATATGTACATGGAGGTTTTATCTCTTTTAAATAAACGTTTAAATGTTAAAGAGCTTCATTTGACTTTTTTTTTTGCAACCCATATAGTGAGTTTTTACTTCATGGGGGCTCTGCTAAAATTCAAAGTCACAAGTGTTCCACAGATTTGATGTTTGTGTGACCGTGTATCACTGATACAATAATATAAACAGTCAACTAGATGCGACAATAACAAATTTTAATGATAATTACAATCAGCTCAACATGTTTCTGGCGATAATTTCGCCCATCCTCAGGAGCACTAGACTGTGTTTACAGCTTGTGGTATAATGCACCTAGAGGAAGAACTAACTGCATGTTATTAATATTTTCAGTATTTTGCGGTAAGCACATATGCTTGGTAAGCGAGGCCAAGAGGGTTGAGACGAACCGCTCTTCAGGGCTGTAATCTAACTGTGCCAAGTTGAAGTACGTGTAAGGCTGTTCATACAGGGGGGGGGGGGAGACTTACTTTGGGGTGAGTGGTCAGTCTGGGAACACCCACTCATTAGAAAACGTCTCGACATATATGCACAAACTTATCAGAGACTTACCTCAAAACGTGGGTCTGTACAGACCTGCCTTCAGAGAAGTCTACTCGTGTGTGGATAACCTAAGGCTCACTGCAATGCTCTCTGGTACATACGCATGCACGCACATAAACATAACACAAGCGGTTTATGACTATACATGTAGTGTCGGTCCTACAGCAGTTTTCATTGAGGCTACTTGTACAGATTGTAGCTGTATTTTCAGAACTGTCATCTGAAGAATACAGATTTGACGTAACAAACTGTTTTAACTCCGGAGGAAAGGAGATAAAGGTACACAAGGGATAAAGATAAGAAACAAATTTGGCGAGATTTGAAGAGAATAAAGACATGCTTCTCCGATCAATTGCAACAGTCAATGTAATATACTGTTTTAACGGCTGAGGAAAGGAGATAAAGGTGCAAAGGGATGGAAAAAAAGGAACAAAGTTGGTGAATTTGAAGACAGTGAAGACACGGTTCCACGTTCTGCAGCAGATTTCTGCGCTTGAAGCAAGACAACTACCAGCAGTGCGGCATGAAGGGGGTGGGGGGGGGTGACCAGCGCTGTTTCTCTCTGCCTCGTGTTGCAGTACACGAAATGAGTTTCCTTGTGGAGGACAACTTGTTGCTGACCAGCAGCACAAGAGAAAGACAGACATACAAGGCACAAAAAGAAGTATGCAGCTATACATTCTCCAGCGATAGTATTTCTGTCCAGCCTCGCGTTAGCTCAGCTGCAGTCTTCGCCAGTAGCGGTATTTTGTTCCGGGGACAAGAAAGGCCAATTACTGGACACACAGGGAAAAGGGGTCAGAAGAAATTAGCGTCTAGGACAAGCCTGTGATGAGGGCAATTCGGCAAAATTGGATCTGCGTGCGGGCAACATGACATTCAGTATACAGAACGAAGACTAAATGAGTCTAGCCACAGTTACGCGTATAACTCTGCCTGTCTACCCTTCTACAAATGTGCAATAAAATATACTCATAACAACAGGAACACAAACTAAAAATGCAATTCACAGTCTAGGGTAAGGTGCTGCAATTTCCAGCACTTTTTTTTTTTTAAACAAAACGAATTAGTAATGTAATGTATGCCTGCATAAAACACGATCATAAGTTTTATAAATTACATCGGCGTTTCGTTTCGGCCTTGCCACGGAATGCGTCAAACTTTTCCTCGTTTCCAAAGTCTTTGTGTGCAACGTAGCACTGTGCTGCCGGGCCTGCTGTAGAAACACCTAACAGCTGCGGTACGTACAGACACACACACCACATACACACACACACACACACCACACACACACACACACACACGTAATAACTAACAGCAACCACTGTTACTGACACTAATTATGAACGTATTACTTGTGCGCCTGTTGTTACGAGGGGTGCTGATAAGTCCTTAGCCCGATCTACTTCCCGATGTCGTAGGACGGAATCGATAGTGTCGTTGGAAAGAGGGGTCTGTTCATGTGCCGAATTGCAAGTCTTTTCTTGTTACAGGGGCTAAAAGGAAGCATGTCAGGCGACGCGCGCGATTTCAACAATATGGAGACACGAGTTGTCATCAAGTTTTTTCCCCCCTGCAAGGCAAGGCGCCGAAGGAAATTCACGCCATTCTGATAGAAAAAATAGGGGAACATGCACCATCGTATGCCACCGTCAGAAACTGGGTGGCCCAGTTTAAACGTGGTGATTTTTCCACCTGTGATGCGCCTCGTCCTGGACGGCCCAAAACAGTGACCACCCCGGATATTATTGATCAAATTCACGAGCTAATCTTGGAAGACCGCCGGATTTTGGGCTAAATCAATAGCTGAGTAACTGGGCATCTCACTTGAGCGGGTTGGGTCCATCATTCATGACGATTTGACGTGCGGAAGCTCTCCGCGAAGTGGGTCCCGAAATGCCTGAACGCGGATCAAAAACGTCAACGGTGCCAATCGTCTGAGCAACTTTTGGAATTTTTTCGGCGCGATCCAAATGATTTCCTGTCGCGATTAGTAACCATACACGAAACCTGGTTACATCACTATGACCCGGAGATAAAGCAACAATCAATGGAGTGGTGGCATAGAGGCTCATCCCGCCCCAAAAAATTCCGAGTGCAAAAATTCGCTGGAAAAGTTCTCGCCTCGATTTTTTGGGATCAAGACGGCATCCTCCTCAGTGATTATCTTACAAAGGGCAAAATTATCAACGCGGAGTATTACTCATCTTTGCTGGGGCAATTGAAGGGCATTTTGAAGAAAAAACGCCGCGGGAAGGTCACCAAGGGGGTCTTGTTCTTGCATGACAATGCCCCGGCTCACCGGACATTTGCAAGCCAGAAGAAACTGTCCTACCTGGGCTTCCAGTGTCTAGATCACCCACCCTACTCTCCGGATCTGGTCCCGTCGGACTACCACCTGTTCTCTGGACTGTAATAACAATTGAAAGGTCGCCATTTTTTGTCCGACGCGGAGGTCATTGCTGTCGCGGGGACCTGGTTGGACGGACAAATTTCTGAATTTTTTTGAGTGGCTTGCAAAAGTTATAGCAACGGGCTAAGAAGTGTATTGAGCTTCGTGGGGAGTATGTTGAATAAACCCCGAGCTTGGTCGCCTTGCTTCCTTCCTGGTCGGGCTAAGGACTTATCAGCACCCCCTCGTATCTCCTGTGCACCTGATGGTATCTCGTTTGTGCACCTGACGCGATCTCCTGTGCACCTGAAATTATCTCCTTTGAATTTGATGTTTATTAGACCGTGCATCGTTGTGATAACTTTAGAATACAAAGCCAGCTAGGTGCCACTTGTTATTTTATTGCACTTCTTATAGGCTCAACATGTTTCGAGCATTAATATGCCCATCATCAGGAACTCGCGACTATGATGTTGATTACCACATTGGTCGTATCGTTCTTGGTTTGGTGTATGTTGGAGGTTAGGTGCACTTAGGCTTGAGTAGTGTGCGGGTTGCAGGCTCAAGCACAGTTGTGCTTGAGCCTGCAACCCGGAAGTTCATAACCGCGTTTACAACAGCCCGCCACCTGTCCCTATCCTGAGTCCTACAATATAATGGTAGAGGTAAAGCAATCCCTGTACAGACCTGGACAGGACCTGGGGGTTCCTGGAGGTTAAGGCTCCCAGATTTCAAGACAATCGGCACATGAAGGTGGTAGGGTTGTCAGCCCTAGGCACCGGCCGCCTTTACCCCCAGGAAATATTCCTGGTACTCATTTCTGTTAGAGGATGAGTCGACCCCAGGTTTATAGTGCGCCCGGAAGGATTATGTCAATGAAAAATTCCAATGACAACATCGGGGATCGAACCCGCGACCTTCCGGGTTGTAGCGCAGTCCCTCAGGCAAACTGCTCCACCGCGCTGAAGCCACCTAGCCAACTAACTAACTGGCTGACTGACTGACGGATCAACCACCTACCTACCAACCATCCAACCAACTCATTGACAGACTGGCTAACTATATGAGTGACTAATAACCACCTAACTAACCAACCAAACAACCAACTAACCCACTGACTAACTAACTGCATGGATCAGAGTCTTTACTGACCCAATCAACGTTTCGGACGGACGGACAGAGCTATTTCAATAGGTGCCATGCAGGAAGCGAACGCGCCCGAAAAGAGTGGCTGTCTAGGGGCAGTGGTGCTGCCGGACAGATAGCAGCAACATATGGTTACATCTAATGCAACCCTGTAACAGCAGAGCACAGAGCTGCCTGGTCCTTGTACCGTACGTGTGTCTGTGTGTGTTTGTGTTTGTGTGTGCGCGCCACCCTCACCCATCGACCATGAAAGTACCTGCACAGACATTCCCCGTTATACCGCCATAAATAGCCCTGTTCTGAGGTGTGGCGGTATATGCAGTACGTCACACATGCACGTTCCGGTGACGGAACTACACGTGTCTAGTAGCTATAGAATTCCACAGGCAACACGATCACCGGGCACAGTTTCGAGCCCGGGACCTCCCGAATACAACGCGGTAGTGCTACCAACTTAACAACAATGTACGAACTGACCATCAAGATCTGGAAATGATGATTGGTTTTGAGCGGTTACGTGACTAGCAGCGTCTTTAGTTCATCTCGGATTGGGGGGGGGGGGGCAAGAGGATGGATTTCACGAGTGTGCGGGCGTATTGCACTTCGAAACTTCGCCACCGAGACGGTCTGATGCAAGCCAGTTCACAGAAGCGTCATAATTACGTCTGTAAACAGAAATGTGTTTGTTTTAATGACGAACGTTTCAGCAATTACGCGTTTCCTTCATCATGCATAAATGCTCCTACTCGGCTGGGTCCCTCAGAAGAACCGATGCCGACCGGTGACTAGCTCTTTCTGAGGGGCCCATCTAAAGGGCAAATACTAACAACATCGCCGCAAAAACACAAAATTTCCGAAACATGTAGCGTGTCACGAATAAGTGCATGATGGCGTGTTACTGCACAACAGTTTATCTGTAGAGGCCAGTTGAAATGTGACAGCACACGCGCAGAAACCAGATTTCGTCTTTCGGCGAAACGGACGAGTCCATTTAAATCGGCAGGGGCGCCAGTTCAGTCGACTACTGGCAGCCGAGGTGTGCGTATCCAGCGGTAGTAATGCTGGATACACCATGTTCTGAGGTAGTGTGAAGAGTACTGGCTACCCACTTCATTCGCCAGTTTCCCCTTCACTCCCCCCCCCGTGCGTCACCGTGTGCCATCACATATCAACTGGAGTCTACAACACAACGGGCAGTCATTCGTTAAAACCGAGTAGCAACATCTACACCTGATGACTGTAATATCGTTTCCGAAACCTCGTTTAAAAAAGCCCTGACAATGGGCAATGTCCAGCACATACGTCTACAAGCTACAGTCAGAGCAGAGATTGTCGGGTTGGCAATCAGGACTGGGGTGTGACAACACATCAACATGTTTTTGTTCCGTCCAGTACTCACATTATTATAAAGTTGTTCAACACTTCAATTTCCTCCACGATGCACCGCAAGGTCGTTAATGCATTTTAGGGTACTATGCATTAACAAGCCAGACAGTGTACGTATAACGTAGCATTAAGGGGCGTTAGTGTAACCACTGTTGCCATGGAAAACAACATGTATTACATAGTCGGAATGTGTGTTTGTAGCCTTTGGCATCCAGCATACAGAGCGCATGCGCCGTAGAATATTGTCATCTGTGACCTGTCCGGCTCTACCATCTTTTTCCACATTACCTCATACACGGTGGACCGCGGTAGCACAGTGGTTAAGGCGCTGTACTCCAAATCGGAAGGTCGCTGATTCGATCCCAGCCAGTGTCAGTGGATTTTTATTGACATAAGAGCCTTCCGATCGCACTATGGCCCTGAGGTCGACTCAGCCTCTAACAGAAATGAGTACCAGCAATATTTCCTGGGGGTAAAGGCGGCCGGTGCGTAGGGCTGACAACCTACCACCATCCTGTACCGTTGTCACGAAGTCTGAGAGCGTTATCTTCCCGGAGCCCTCTGTACCTGTCCAAGCCTGTAATGGGACTGATTAACTTTAACTTTTACCTCATACACGGTACGATTTTAAAAAAAAAAGTTATTTAACGTGAAATGTGTTTTGATTTTCTCTATGAAGGATGTCTGAAACATTACTCATTATAAGAGGAACTGGGCGACATATGACCATAAATGTACACAGGTCTTCATGTAAAGTACCCCTTATTCTTGTGTCTTTAATGAAACTCGAAGTTTCACGACAGATATTCGGAAAACATTCTAATATTAAATTTCATGAAAATCCGTCCAGTGGGAGATGAGTTATTCGATGCGGGCGGACGTACAGACATGACGGAGCTAATGGTCGATTTTCGCAATTTTGCGAACGTGCCTGAAAATCTGTCCGTCCCGGTCATTACCTCGAATTTACACACCAGCGTCGCTGAAGGGTTAATAGGGATGAAGAATGTTGTTTGAGACTAGATTGGAATTTGTGGGATTGTGAGTTAATTTTAGCAGTGACTCTGAACTACTGCAAGTTGCAGTTCGGTTCCATTTTTCCGTTTAATCGCATTCATACTATTGTGGCTCTAAGCGAACTGTGACTAACGACTGAATACTTCGACTTCTAAGACAATCTTCGCAAACTGCAACACATTTAACTTGTAATACGTATATCCCTACATTGCGCCAGTCACATAAATTTATATCTGTATTGGTCAGACACGAGACTTGCAAGATGTCATCACCTGCTGTTACAGTAACAACTGTACCGTATGTGACTAAGAGTCTAGCTGCTTTACAAAGTGATTAAGCACAGAAATGTCGACTCTGAATAAATCACACAACCGTTACATAATTACGTAAACAGACAAATTGAATAGTGATTAAACAGGTAATAAAATCGCTCCCTGATTAATAAAACCGCTTGAAGTACGTCCTTCTCGTACTACTAACAGTGGCTTAGCTGGTCACGAATTCCCCTCCCTGTAGGGAGACCAAAGGTCCATGACCAAGTTCACAGCACGCCACTGATCCAAGGAGCCATCGAAGTCAGCACCATACTGCTTCTTTTAAGGTCCTTCCCCAAACCTGGAGAAACCACGAAATGCCACTGGGTAAAATATTAATATTTACGTCCCATAATTAAACAATTATAGAGGGAATGGTCCACATACCCATTACCGAAGTAACTAATTACGTAACCAACCGTCTGGGCTCCCATAAATCCAACCCCTTGTCCGTACCTCGGGGTATTGTAGATTCGTACTATACTGCACCCTGGGTCACGTGGGAGGCGGTAACATTTGTGGTGGGCATACCCTGTTGATGGTTGCTACGACACAGGCTGGCAATTGATTGATTGATTAATTGATTTGCATTTGGGTTCGGGGCCTCTCAGCCCCGATGCACCTAGGCCTTAATTAAGACGGGCCCATTGTGCTCCATATCGAACCATGGGAGCCCCGCAGCCTTGCTATAGTTCCAGATGGCCCCCAAGCCTAACTCCTAATATCCTTACTTACTTACTCCATGGTGCAGAGTCCTTCTTGAGAAGCTAACTGGTTTGCAGCTAGTCAAGAAATTCCCCGCATTTTATGGAACCCGAAGGTTCATTACCGCACTCACAAGCGTCCG
>Ga0131853_10026710_pt1 | contig 10382 bp, 2 predicted proteins | sample TergutLab28metaG_FD_92764 | JGI IMG/M metagenome (GOLD analysis project Ga0131853, IMG submission 92764) | Labiotermes labralis P1 segment gut microbial communities from Petit-Saut dam, French Guiana - Lab288 P1 (version 2) (version 2) | ecosystem: Host-associated > Arthropoda: Insects >... | reverse complement strand
TGTGTGTGTGTGTGTGTGTGTGTATGTATGTATGTATGTACATATGTATGTATGTATGTACATATGTATGTATGTGTGTGTGTGTGTGTGTGTATGTATGTATGTATGTATGTGTGTATGTATGTATGTACGTATGTATGTATCTATGTATGTAAGTATGTATGTATGTATGTATGTGTGTGTGTGTACGTATGTATGTATGTACATCCATCACACTCTGCTATGTACTACTGTAAGACAGTGACATTCCACTCCCATATGTCAATGATGACAGCAAATCCATTTGAAGCTAAGTAATATGTAGAATGATCCAATCATATTCAGTCACTGCAGAACTTCAAGCTTTCCAAACATAAAATAATCATGTTTACTGCAATGAAGGTGAAAATAATGGATATTAAACTACATAATCTAAAAAGTTATTTCATAATTCAAATAAAATTACAGCCCTCAATGGCTGGAATGTTCCAAAAATATTTTAAAACTGGGATTCATTATGAAACCCCAACAATGAATTTCATTCAATCTAAAGGTGTGCAAAATAGTTGTTCAGTTTCCTTTGTAATTATCCATTCTTCTGTTTATTTTTCCTTTCACTTCCCACACGCATTTTGCTGTGACAGGACATGACAAACAAAGAAACACACATGTAAATTTATCTACTGCAAACCAATAAGACAGAATTATGGCTTCATATTGCACTAATGGATCATTACAAATACCTCTTTCATTATGCAGATCTTCTGGGATATGTCGCTGCACTGTTGGGTTACAGTTTCCTAACATTTCAAAGGAATGTAGTCAAGCAGTCAATGAAGACTGCTTGACCCTTCAAAGTGACGGCACCACAAGCCTTCAGAATGTCAAGAATTGCTCAGCCAACGACACAGATTCACCTCCCAGGAGATCTGAACCCCCAGCAACAGTGCTGTACTAACCCAACTCCCCCAAATGGTTCTTTATTCAGAGTTTTCTTAAAAGTTTGTATACCACTGAATCTGAACCCATACTAATACAGAAATAATGCAGCCACAATTAATCAGCGTTCTGCAGTCAGCACCTTCAATTGTGACCACAAGTGTAAGAAGATACAGAGCCAGCAAGCTTATAGAACCAGTCCGCATGCTCTTCCTGTTAGCAGTGCCGGAATGTGACACAAACCCGTGAGAAACGTAATCTGTGTAACAGAGGGTTCAAGTGCAATACTTCTGTGCAGCATGCATCATGGGAAAAATGTCAGTGCAAAATATCCAATGCCAACAATACCACGCGAAGCAACAAGTGGAAAAATTTCTAATGACGGGTCTGGTGCAGCAAGAAAACAAAATATTATGTCTTAATCTGAGAGATAAAGCAAAGGACTTGTGTTGTGTAGTTGACACACATTGATATTTTTTGTTGTGGTTTTATTTTTAGCATTCTTACATGTACTGTACGTTAGTCATAAGCTAAATTTACTCATGCTCAGTTCTCGCCTCTCTTAAGACCAGGCATGGGAGGAATATAATTTCCTTCCATTTCTTTTGTTTATAACTGGACTTGCTAGGTGTATCACGCGAGCAGTGTGTGGAGCAACACATGTAACAATAGTTGCTTTGTTCTGCGGCAGCAGTCTGCTGCGTAGCTCGAACTGTGTCTGAGCAGCACAGTACGAAGCTGGACAGTCAGTGATTACAAACAGAAATGAAGAGTCCACTGGCGAGAATTGTCACTGATACATTTCAGTTGTAAATGCAATTACTCTATACTCCTGCACAATAAAACTCCAATATATTCTACTTGGGGATTATTGACAGTGTGTGCGGCCTGCCCGACTCCCTGTCTTAACCAGAGTTACGAGCTCTGTCCTCCCTGTGAACAACATATAAGATACGTTCATCGAGTCCGCAATGGAAACAACACTTGTGCATGCATATAAGTAATTCCTAGAAAAGCTTGCACAAAATGGCTCTTGTAACTGGGGAGTCAAAATCTTAAAGAACACAGCGAAAAAAGGTTTTAAAATATAGCCTCAAATGAAATTAGATCCATACAACTGTTTGTTCTGGAACTAGGACACAAGAAGCTGGTATTGCAGGTATTCTAATAACTGGTACTCAACGGATTTGTTGATCCACAACTCATGTTTTTCTCACAGGAGACATGATTTATATGAAGCAGGAATATAAGCAGCAAGAATAACAGATATGGATGTTTCAGTATCACCCCAACAAATGCACATATATAGTCTTCAATAATCTAAAATTTACATTAAAACACTTAAAATGATTCTACATTTTTCGATCATATGATTATCCTCAGGGAGCATACTTTGTTCCTTGCTAAAGTTACAGTTTAAAACGCTCAGTTATTTACTTCGTTATATTAATTTGGTGCTGTGGCAGCATGTCGTGTGTTGTGTGTGAGTCATAAATAGTTCAATTGAGACCGGCTGTCGATGTGCTTGTTGTGCCGTATAGCATCATGCTATATGGCACAACAAGAACATCGACAGCCGGTATCAAACGAACAGTGTATGACTCACACATAACACAAGACACGCTGCCACAGCACCAAATTAATATAACGAAGTAAATCACTGAGTGTTTTAAACTGTAACTTTAGCAAGGAACAGTGAATGCCCCCTGAGGATGATCGTATGATCGAAACATGTAGGAGCGTTTTAAGTGTTTCAATGTAAAATTTGATTATTAAAGACTGTATGTGTGCATTTGTTGGTGTATTACTTAAATAACTACAAAATGCATGGTGCAATGATAAAGATAGAAACAGATATGAATGTTCCAAAAATGCATATGTAGTTCAGTTTTCCCTTACATGACCCTCACTCAGGGTCTGGTCCACAGTGGCTGAGTACAAAGTCTTAAGACGTGTGTTTCTGAAAGAAATAATAAATGACTTGCTGACTGTGGCCTCCTAGATCACCAGACTTGAATCCATGCAACTATTTTTGTGGAGGACACAAAAAATAGCATTTATGCGAACAACGTGCATTTGTTGCAAGGTCTGAGAAATGAAATTTGAAGCTAAACTGCCAGTATTTCAAGACATAAGCTCTGCTGTAGATACATAAATTCAGAATGTGCAAGGACTAATTTGGAGCTGGAGCACTAGAAGAACCTTCTATGACACGAGGTAATTTTCACTTCAGGGGAGAAATGGACTCCAAAATTTCTGGTGGATCCAGGCTTTGTACGCAACGAAGCTCCCACAACAGCTGAGCTACCATGCTAGGGACATAACTAACGAACCAGTCTACATTTAACAGAGTGAACAAAATCGCTACTTTAATAAACTATTTGGCATGAATTGGAAACTAACGCAAGCAATATGCAATACTGAAACACGGAAGATAATTAACCTCAAACAGCTTCCCTTCTTCTGGCATCTGGTTGACGATATCTTTAGATGAGAATATGGGCAGTAAATACAGCCATCGTGCTTGCACTCTGCCCCACTCCTCGACTGTTCTCATCATCCTTGTAAGTTTCTCATACCACTCATGCACTTCACCTACACAAACAATAATTTGTTCCTTCCTGTAATACAATGAAGTCTACATCTGAACACAGGACATAATGCAGGGCTCAGACTGTCAGATAATTATGGCCCTTTGTAGGACACGTTCTGTGTGTACTGTATAACACTGGTGTGAGGGTCACATCTCTTGGTAATATGTCCTTGGAACTCAAATAATACATGCTGTCATCATCGTCGCTGTTGTCGTCGTTGTCGTTGTAGTCATCGTCGTTGTCGTCATCGTCGTCGTTGATGTTGTTGTCGTCGTCGTCGCTGCTACAACTGCACCTGTTGTTGTTGTTGCTGCTGTTGTTTAGGGTAACCAACCATCCCAATTTTCACAGGACGGTCACAAAAATGCATTTAAAATCCTGAATACCAAAACTGGGTTGAAATACCCCGAAATGGGCAAAAAATTCCTCATTCTTGCATTTCAAATTTGGAAATAAAAAATAATGTTAAAACACATACTTTGCAATAATAATAATAATAATAATAATAATCACTATTTTATATTTACCCTGAATGTTTCCTTTTTTTTCTGTTTTTTTAAAGTGTAATACTTTTCCCCCCTTTTTTTGGGTTTTACTTTTATTGGTTGCATAGGGCAATGATAAACAGTCTATGTACCTGCCATTAGTAAAATAAATAAATAAATAATAATAATAATAATATTAATAATAATCACATGTAAATTGCAGTTAAACTGCTATAACAGCAAACCCTTTCACTACATGTTACTGCCATAACACCAAATACGCTAGCATACTGTGAACACTGTCAGAATGGTCCACGACATGGAAGTGAAATGGTGGTCACCCTGTTGTTGCTATCACCACCACCACCACCACCACCACTGCAATTTTTGTAGCACTGTGGATGAGGTATCTATTCTTATGTTACACAATGCCATGTCACTGGTTAATCAATTCCGCACATTTAAAAACATATTGTTGGTCACATCATAAGGGTTGAAATGTTCAACAAGACCGAAGGACAGGTAGCTGGGTAGATGTATAGGGATAGTGTTAAATGGCAATGGCTCACTGACAGAGTTGTGGAGCCTAACTGACAGGACAATAAGCACAGTAGGTGGCATAGCAGGTGATGGGAAAAGAGGGTTCAACCACCAGATCAAGTTCAGCTAAGCAATCAGCCACACTGTTTGCTACATAGTCCCAATTCCACCCCTTCCCCTCCTCTTCCCCAGGGCATGCAGTCTGGTCATGAAGCCTCCTGACTCATAAATGCAGGAGCCCTAAAAAGGGTTGGAACCAGACCCAGGTGTGGTGATAGGTGAAGGGTAAGTGTTAATAGGCTGGCAGGCATTATGAACTGACCGACAGGGTACGGGGGAGAAGTGCTGGAAACAAAAGGGAAAAATACTGTTCCTGAAAAGGACCGTGAGCATATCAACCATAATGGTGGGATGGAGGGGGGAAGCATCTACAGTCACTCAGCCAACGAACAGTAGATTCCCACGACCTGGTGAGGCTCAAACCATCCTCCCTGTTCATGTTACTGGAATGGAGCTCAACCTCGATCACCTCCATGATGAGCCGGTCCATGCAGCTGGGTTTGGTTGGGAGGTTTCAATAATGTGCTGTCGGATGTGACGGTCACGGTTGAATCTGAGTTCAGCTATGCATATCTGTCAGGATGTCCAAGCCGAATGTGCCAGTGTCCTTTTCACTTTGTTTCCAGTGTCAACCAGTATGTCCAATGTAGATCCGGCCACACTCACAACAGAGGCCTGTGCACAATCCCACGGCGACTCAGGCAGTCTGCTTACAGAATTGTCCACAAAGGCTAAAATATGCATAAGTCAGGATATTATGGAAGAAGGTCAGAATGCTTTCTTCAAAGTGTCCACCCAAAAGTTTTAGGACATCCCTAAGGATCGCTCTTCACGAAGAAGGGACACGGCACTAAATCTAGCCATCAACTCATCCAGTCCAAGTCACAGAGATTGTAGTATATGTATAATCTCAGTAGAGTTCTTCATGCGGTGTGGCAAATGCCCTGTAAAAGGGCTGAACATATCAGACAGATGCTGAGACAACTGGTAGGTAAAGCGTCCAACATTTCTCCCAACAGGAACCTACAGTGACTACCTCTTCGTGAACTTTCAGGAGTCTGTAGTGCCTTGGATGTCTTGAACACTCAGGATGTAGTCTGCAGACGTCATCAGCCAGTAAGGACATTGTCAAGACAATCATCTTAGTGGGGTCCTTGGCAAACCTACTGTAAGCCAAAATCTCTCGGAACACACCAATCTCATGACTGTAGTAAACGGCGCTCAGCACCACCACGGCATTACCCTTATTAGCCGCTAACATGGCAAGGTCAACATCTGCCCATAGATAACCAAGCTATTTCCTTCTGGCACCAGCCAATTTGACTGTCAGTCTGGCGGAACCTGTAAGAATCGTCACAGCCTCCTGCATCATTGTGGTCTTCTCTACCCTACTAAGGATGTCCCTTATCGGACCAATCACCCAGTCACATGGCATACCGGACCAACAGAACCAACACATCTACAGTGCTGTTCCTGCTGTTTTGCTCTGAACACAGAACACACCAAACTATAAAACTTTAGCATCTGAATAAAAGTATTAAAATATTTTCTATGTCCATGCTGTGTCAGAAGCTCAAGAATCTGTTACCAGTTGCAACACAAGTCTCAGTTATTGAGCCTTAACTTCATATGGCTTCACAAAAGCCGAGCCTCTCTCAGTTACTGAGCCTTACCTTCACATGGCTTCACAAAAGCAGAGCCTCTCTCAGTTATTGAGCCTTACCTTCACAAAAGCAGAGCCTCTCTCAATTATTGAGCCTTACCTTCACAAAAGCAGAGCCTCTCTCAGTTATTGAGCCTTATCACACATGGCTTCACCAAAGCAGAGCCCCTCTGTTATTGAGCCTTACCTTCACATGGCTTCACAAAAGCAGAGCCTCTCATTGCAAGAGTTTTAACGTAATGGTCATCCATAATGACTTGTATGTCGTCCAGCTGAGAGAGAATTGGGATGTTTGTATTTCTGAAATTGAATTGCAGTACAATTGATGACAACAACTGTAGAAACAAAGCAAAACTCAGGATCTGAAAACATCAACACTCTAATTATCTGTATAAATATTATTGGTACCAAATCCTTTGGTTAGGTAAACAAATGCGTTCATTTATAAAATTTAAAACCATCTTGTTGCACGGCATCTTTCATTTGTTAATTAATGCTCAGATATGTTTCGACCTTAGCTGCTGGCCATCTTCAGAGAACTTGTAAGTTTTTATCATGTCCAGCTTATGCTTCAACTGATGTGGTAGAATTTCTATGTAAATGACTGCAATTATTATTATGAAGGTTACATGTCACAATCCTTAAAATTAGCTTGTGGTTAAAACAATTAAAATAGTTAAAATACAGTATAATATTACTTTAATTAGCTGTTAAATGTATTAATTAAATGTGTACACAAATACAGAACAGAAGCAGTGTCACAGTGCTGAATTAATTGTGGACACTAATACAGAACACAAGCAGATCTCATGGTGTTCAAATACTTGTGTACACAGACAAAAAACACAAGCAGTTCTCATGGTGCTGAATTAAATGTGTACACAGATACAGAACACAAGCAGTTCTCATGGTGCTAAATTAAATGTGTACACAGATATAGAACACAAGCAGTTCTCATGGTGTTCAAATACTTGTGTACACAGACACAGAACACAAGCAGTGCTCATGGTGCTGAATTAAATGTGTACACAGATACAGAATACAAGCAGTTCTCATGGTGCTCAAATACTTGTGTATACAGATACAGAACACAAGCAGTTATGGTGCTCAAATACTTGTGTACACAGATACAGAACACAATCAGTGCTCATGGTGCTCAAATACTTGTGTACACAGATACAGAACACAATCAGTGCTCATGGTGCTCAAATACTTGTGTACACAGATACAGAACACAATCAGTTCTCATGGTGCTCTAATACTTGTGCACACAGATAAAGAACAGAAGCAGTGCTCATGGTGCTCAAATACTTGTGCACACAGATACAGAACACAACCAGTGCTCACTATACTTACCTCCATCTTCTCACAGTGAATGAAATATCAGCCCATTCTGTTAACATTTCTGACAAACGGAGCCTCAACTGCCTCTCATTCTTTGCACCAATACTTATTACCTCAAACCTGAAATGGCAAAAACTGCTGTCAATTGTTTCACTGTCTTCCTTCAAAACACAGCCCACTCTCAGACACCTCCTTGACACTGTACAAATAAAACACTCTGCATTCGTCCACTGCAATAATTATTTTTCTAAAACAAATGCCTGGATGTTATGCCACACACACAGCTGTTGTGTTGGCACAAAATCACATCTCATGCATCTGATATGTATGAACTGTAATTTTCTTTCATAAATCAAAAGCATTACTACGTTTATGGTGGGAGCAGTTTTTAGGACACCGCTAGGCTGTCATGGCTCAGGTAGTTAAGTGTTGAGCACTGTTGAATACAATCAACTGTTATCTTTGAGAGGAAATACTAATTACCATTGATTTGTCATTAAGTGAGGATAATTGCTCCTGTGCTTAACAAAGCAAGAAATTTCTTCAGTCATTTCATCATTTTATGATTCCAAAAAGTGTTTCTATTCTACTGAAAATCAACCTCCATTGTTTTCATGCCTTCTGAGGCTACTTATGTAGTGCCTTCCTACCTAAATGATGGCTTGACCTCCATCAAGTTTCCTCAGGGAAAGACAATGGAACTATATGGTAGAATTTTGCTGCCACCAACCAAAAAGATTTTGCAAATCTAATTACAACAAGGACTCGAGGATTTATAAATACTCATCTGATTTAACCCCAATTTGGATAAAAGTAATATGTGTATAATCTATTCCGTAAAACTAAATATTATGTAACAATACTTAACAAAATATTAGGCACAAAACTTAATCAATCAAACTCAGCCAAAGCGTAATATACGTTATTTAAATAATTAACTTGCCCTTTCTGTCTCTATAAATCAAAACGCGTAAATTTGAAATAATATCTAACGTAATTGCCAAACTGCTCAACTCGAAATAAAGTGAATTTAGAATACCAGTCAATATGCCTTACCTTGAATAAACAGTAGACGGTACAGCATCGTAGTTTCGTTACAACAATCTTTGTAACAATTGTATTCAGTCACTTAATTCTTCAACTGTCGATACGTGACGGCCGATAACAAATTCGTAGCGATTGAGAGCGTTTACCGGGTTGCGCTAAGCTTTATAGAGTAGAGCTGACAAGTCATGCATTGCTAAATGTATAATGATCTGATCAAGTCACTACCGGGTTCAGGCTGGTTGCTATTGCTGACTTCCGCGGTTGTGACTGAACGATCTCTTCCTGGATTCCAGTATTACAATTTCAAAGTTTCTATCTAATACAAATACATAGGTAAATGTAACATGCATTAAACTTATATATTTGTATTATTGGGACTTCACCAGTTCTTGCAATCCACTACATGTCTCACCATGAAAATTGACTCCATATGTTCATGATTCTGAAGGCTGCAACTGTCCTACCAGTCCTGACTAATCATGAATATTTAGATTCTAACGTATCAATAATTCTGTAGGGCAAGGCCCAAGGAAGGCATAAGCATAGATAACATGAGCCTTGCATTAGCTTAGGTCACCTTACATCACAAGTATTTGTCCTGTTCTTTGAGTACTGGCAAAATGTTGAAGTTGGCTGTACTGTTAATGTTTCAGTGACCCTTAGTTTCTCCACCTTCAAGGCAAAGTTAGTGCCACTGCAGCTAGCCTAACTGCACTTATGCCTTAAAGAAATGGGCTATAAGAGGGAGACAAACAAGGAAAATGACCAGGTTTCCTGAATGGAAGTGTCACGAATTATCTAACATCGAACTGTTCATGTTAATTTGTGTAAAAAATTTCACTCTAAACTCAAACTAACATATCTGAAAGGTAAATACGTGATTAGCCTCAAAGAACTGCTCTATTGATGTGAGACTGGTTGTAGCTATCCCCAGGCTGCTCCCCCCAAACACTGGCATGCACGCACACATAGAGGTTGTTTCAGGATAAATCTTCCATACTCTGGGAGAAATGTACCTTAGGTTAAATTATTTCAATATAACCAAAAAGTACCTACACTGAAATTCAACAGTTACAAACATACTGACGGGAGAATAACGTGTTCTTATTGCGGTTACACACACTGTCCCAGATCGAAACTTCAGACGCTAGCCGAGCCAAGCCACACAATGGCACACATGCTATGTGAAACACTTGGAAACCTAAGGAAGATGTTTATGCAAAAAGTGGAAGAGTTTTCAAACAATTAACGCACTGCTGTCACTAATATGTTAACCACACTTTTTAAAAATACACATTTAGTAAGCAATAAACATACAACAGTTCTCATTCTCTAAAACTTCTTTTGCAATTCTCTCCACAACTACTCAATTTTGTATACACATATTTATGTAAGTTAACCTATGGAACATGCTCCAAAGAATGACAGATACCCCTGAGACACGTGTGTGTGCGTGTGTTTGTGTGTGTGTGTGTGTGTGTGTGTGTGTGTGTGTGTGTGTGTGGATGTGCTTGTGAGTGTGTGTGTGTGTGTGTGTGTGTGTGCGCGTGGCATGTGTGTGTGTGTGTGTGTGCATGTGCTTGTGTGTGTGTGTGTGTGCGCACGTGGCATGTGTGTTTGTGTGTGTGTGTGTGTGTGCATGTTCATGTGCTTGTGTGTGTGTGTGTGTGTGTGCGCGCGTGGTATGTGTGTGTGTGTGTGTGTGGGTGTGCGTGTGTGTGTGTGTGTGCG
>Ga0131853_10026709_pt1 | contig 10382 bp, 6 predicted proteins | sample TergutLab28metaG_FD_92764 | JGI IMG/M metagenome (GOLD analysis project Ga0131853, IMG submission 92764) | Labiotermes labralis P1 segment gut microbial communities from Petit-Saut dam, French Guiana - Lab288 P1 (version 2) (version 2) | ecosystem: Host-associated > Arthropoda: Insects >... | reverse complement strand
GGGGGGGGGCCCCCCTAGTGAAAACATGCGGAGGGTCCGCGGGGCCCCGTGGGGGTTGGGGGTACTTGGGGGGGGGGGGGGGAATTTCCTCCCCGGTCGACAGTCGAGCTACGAATCGTCCGTCTGTCGTCCAGCCCGTCGCCTTGCGCAGAACCTCGCGAGCGCCACGAGACACTAGTCACGAATACCGGTCAAGATTGGAACCCAGTCCTCAAGAATGCGAAGGAGATACAGTTGGGAAAGACAGAGGAGATTGCATTCCGAGCACGGTCGGTTTGAATTATGCGCACAGTTTCGAAAAACTGTGGCTAACAGTTGCTGTGGACAAAACGGATTCACCTGCTTCTTTCACGCCTAACAACATCGGGGACGAATTATGACTACCGGAGATGCTGTTGTTCAACACTCTTTGTGACGTGTGCGTGAAACAAACTCACCGAGATGAGACCAGTAACTACTTGAAGGCGAAGACGGTACATATTCTTCGGATTCCATTATATCCAAAACACAGTGACTAAGGCACCGCGGTGAAGAGTGCCCACTACGGCCGCCATCGCCACCTTGCCGCGTCGTGACCGGCATGGCACTGACCCTCGTGTCTTCCTCCGCAGCACGTTCGCCACGACACTGCGACTGACTGCACACAGCTCTCTGAGTACCTACTGAACAACTATCCCAGTACACACTTCCCTTCCGCACCTGCTTATGCAAGGTAGATAACATCACGCAGATAACGCGCAACGCTGCATTCGTCATCCGTACGGACAACCACAGGAGCGGGCAAAGGGCAACAGGTGAGGATCATCCGCGGCCTGACAGTCCTGTTTGCGAGTTAATGTGGCGTTATGTCCTTCACAAACTCATTACCCGGGGCATGAACGTTCAGAATAACTTCCTTAAAATCTCTGAGCTCGTAAGTTTATTGAGCTATTACGAAATATTTACTATCACAATAAATACATTACTGATGATCTGCATACAGCATGGCCAACATGTTGTTAAAAAATGCTGGTCACCTTCAGGAACTTCTCGCTTTGGCTCAAGCTATTATCATAGTTGTAACAAGATACACATTTGATCATAAAACACCTACTTTGTTTAATGCAACAATTATCCCCATATACCGAGGGATCAAAGCTTATGACATCCAGAAAAAAATTCTTATACAATCCTCTTAAGTGTCGCAATAGAAGGCAGCAAATATAGGAATTTTATTTTGAAATATGTACCGTGTATTTTGTACAGTTTATTATATATATATATATATATGTACTAATAATATTTTATTTTATATATGGTACGTGCTCCTACATGTTTCGATGCACCCGCCTCATCTTCAAGTAACTTTGGTTTCGCGTTTTTATAGATGTTCTACATTCTTGCTTTTTCTATTCCAACTACTATTACAACTTCCATGTACTGTATTTATAACACTAATTATAATTATACTCACTACTGAGCAAGATCATACTCATTTTAACAGCCCTGAACACAACTTCAATTTCAGGGAATCTATTCATGAACAGCATAAGAAAATACTGCTGGTTTTATACTTATTCAATTATCCTATAAAATTTATTAATGTCTTCTAACTAGCACACTGTCTTTATAGAATATAATGTTCAGCACTTTTCAACAGTCCTTTACTACAACAACAGTGCTGAACATAGCACATACAATCTTAAGCAGAATAAAAAGATAAGCTACCTTAACACAGAGGACAGTGAACTTTGCAAATGCTAGGAATGGAATGTCATGAACTAGATCCTAAAAAGGCCTAGTCATGGGGTGAATGGGTCCAATAATGCTTGCAAGCAGCTAGCATTTATTTGCTTAAACACAGTTTTGCCTGCACACATAGTGCAAGAACAGTTTTAACACACTGACCATTTCCTAAAGCTGAGCTGAGCAATTTCAAAATAGATGAAACAAAGGTACTGTTGTGTGTGAATAATTAAGGGCCAAGGTGAAGGTTTCTGTCAGTTTAAGCATCATGACAAAAAGACACACTGGTGGCATGGAGATAAAAGTCCACTACATGAAAGTGAGTGGGTCACATTCCAGCCATATGGAAAGAAACCTAAGTATTCAGTGACCACACAGCTGAGTGGGTTCCACGGCTAATTTGGACATGTGGCAAAGAGAGATATCCCTGTACCTGGGATGAACTGAGTCCTGATATCCAGCTTGTCACTTACTGTCTGCGCTACTGCAGTGCACTGTGTAACATGCTTATTAAATTAAACTCTATTCCAGGATACAAATTTTATTCCAGAGTTAAACCAATGTTTGGGTGGTCTACATTTACACTGTGATAGACTGATAAACTGTAGTTTATTTAACCATACCATATAAACGAGATGTTATGTAGGCATCATATGAGAAAATGATTGCCCTCAGCTAACTTGAAAGACTATAGGAAGGGGATGTGGCCTATTTAGAGATAAGGGAGACTCTCAGAAACACCCTGCTATGATAGTATTCTGACCGAGATTTGAACTGGGCACCTCCCAAACAAAGGTCAGTTTTACTTTTCAAGTGAGACATCCCCATTGTATTGAATATAAGCTAAAATATAATATAAAATATAAAATACATACAATACAGTCAGACACAACTTTGTAGTTTATTAGATTATAATTCCAGCAATAGGTTTCAGCCCAATTTGTAGGGCCATCTTCAGGATGATCTTTGAACAGGTGAAGTGTACAACTGAAATGCTTTCAACTTATGAGATCTCGTATTACAGGAATTGGTTAAAGTAATTGGGTATGTTATATAAAAAACTTAAGATTAAAATTTAAATGTGGTACCTTGTACAATGAGTCTTGGAAAACATATAAAGTAGAACTGACAGGGTGGTTATGGGGGTGTACAGCGGTTGGGTAGAAGAAACTTCATTAAAAAGTACAATGAACACAAACGCGCCATCCAGAATAATAGCCATGTTTTCCGATTCGCACAACACTTAAATGAACATACACACTCCTTTGGCTCCAAAGACAATATTATGTAAATCCTGCATCATCCGAAGAAATGTCCACACTTTAAATACATTTAAACGGTTTTACACCCATGAAGAAACTGCTTCTGGTAATCACCTCAATGATAACCAAAGAACATTTCCTAATAGAATCTTTGATGCCATTCTAAAAATCCAGCAATCATAATCACCTTTAGTTTTCATTACACACCCCCCTCCCTCTTCCAAGCCTTGAACTGATCAATACACCACCAGTTTATGTAACACAGCACACGAGAAGAGATCGACAGGCATTCCAGTACACACAGACATTCTCAACTTGACCGCATCACAAGAAATTCACGCCGTTACTCCTGTACAAATATCAAGTAAAACAGGTCATTAACACGATAATACACATTGGCCAAGCAACATTCTGATGTGTAAGTGAGAAATTTCATGTACTTCACACTAAATAAACTTATATAGGTAAACTCACTTAACAATAGAACATCTCCAAAACAGGTGCTGCCCACTACAATCAGAATACTTACACCCCCAGGCATTCATTATACCCTATAAAGAGGAACTGTGCCTTCACCTAGATGCAACAAAAAAGTGATGTTCTATATGAATACAGCTCATTAACCTTCTCTTCCTACACGAAAATTAATGTAAGTACCACAGTTCACTTACAAAAAAAAAAACATTAACTAACCTTATTAACCAATTTGTTAACCTTAAATATGATATCTATTATACAGGCACAGACACAGACAAACTACTTCTCATCAAATGCCACTACTACAACACACCAATGTTCATCATACAGAAGATACTTCATCTTTCAAGAGAAACTTCGCCACATTTTGATAAGAAAGAATCCCAACCACTGTACACCCCCATAACCACCCTGTGAATTCTACTTTATATGTTTTCTAAGACTTATTGCATACAGTACCACATTTAAATTTTAATCTTAATTTTTTTATATAACATACCCAATTACTTAAATCAGTTCTTGTAATACGAGATCTCGTAAATTGAAAGCATTTCAATTGTACACTCCACCTGTTCAAAGATCAGTCTGAAAATGGCCCTACAAATTGGGCCAAAACATGTTGCTGGAATTATAATCTAATATAATCCAATAAAATACATAGTTGTGTCTGAATGTATTATGTATATTTTATATTACATTTTAGTCAGTTCTACTGTGTGACTTGGTGTTCTATAGGTTTCTACACTGATGTACACAACTTGTAATATTCACATCCACTGTGCATACTGCAGCTGTCGGTGATTGCACAGCGTATGAGTTACTTCATATTAATGACAGGATACCATTTTCAAAAGAATCTGACCATTCAAAGGCTATGGCCTATTCACATTTTGATGCTAAAACTACAACACTGTTAAATAAATCATAAATAAATAAATAATCATGCCAGGTTCCTTGCCCTGCATAAGACTTACATATACCAAAAACGAGAGATGTATAAACCTACGAAGGTAAAGTTGTGGGCATGCACACTACGAAAGCAGGCAGGTGAAGCAGAAGTACAAATCCACCCATTCTTAGACTCAGCAATAAATGAAGGTAAATGTTTAACTTCCAATCCAGGCCACCTTATTGCCTCACAGGCAGAACCCCACAGTGTTGCATAAGTATACAATCAATACAAAAGCTTACAAAAAATGTATTTGTAATGACATGTCTACTGTACTTTTGATATGTGTTTGCAGTATAATTAGTCAAAGATTCCTTTCTTCTGGGGCTGCTCACAGATACAATATCACCCAAGAACAGAATTCTCAGGTACACCACTGCAAAAACCTCAGAACTTTCGGAATTAGTCAAGTTACAACAATTTGTTTTAGAATTACTGATCTTATACAGGGTTGCCAAAAAGCAATGCCCTGCAATTCTTTTCTCAGTAAGTAACAAAGCTAGAAAGCTGTTATTTCAGGCAGTACACATTTGAACTTCCCCCATTCTATGCACAAATTTGTAGAGGATCCCAAGATACGACACCTCTGCTGCAGCTCTTCAAATAGGAGTGTACCAGTGACAGTTGTTACAAACAATGTGCTGTGACAAGAGTTCCTTTTTTCAGTGAAAGAAATGGTGCGGAACAACCATAAATGGCTCTGCAATGTTTATGGAACTGCAGAAGTCAATAGGAGCACTGTAGGTCGCTGGACAAAAAGAGTGAGGGACTGAGAAGTAGGAAAAGTGCAGCTCCTTGATGTTCTTCATCAGCTGGAAACATGATGGTCTTGGTATTCTAGGACTGTGTGGGAGTGATTCTCCTTGATGTGGTGCAGAGAGGAATGACATTTAATTCAGATACGTATATCTGCACGCTGAACAAAATGAGGAAGCATTTCCAGTGTTCAGCCTGACAAGAACCAGTGTGAAATGTTGCTTCAGCATGATAATGTAAGGCCACACACCAGCGTCAAGGATCGGGAAGCCATTACACAACGTGCTGGATGGTGTTACTGCATCCACCCTACAGCCCTTGCTCAGCACCTTTAGATTTCACCTCTTCAGACCCATGAAAGATTCTGTCTGCATAAGGAAGTTTGAGTCAGATGATGATGTGGTCAGTGCCATCAGAACTTGGTTGCATTAAGAGGACAAGGACTGGTACTGGTGAGGCATACAAGCCCTCATTCCACGCTGCCGCAAAGCTACAGAACTGCATGGGGAGTTCGTAGAAAATTAGGATACATAAACGAAGGTTTAATCAACATTATGCATTATTTTCAAGATTCTTAAACAAACACTTAGTGAAATAAAATGTGGGACATTACTTTTTGGGCACCCCTTGTATAAAACCCCAATTCTGGTTCAGGCCAGTGGGATAGAGGACGTAAGAACAGAATGTTACTCTACAAGGTGTAAAGAAACGACAAACTGGGCAACAGATATATGTGGTCATCATACTATACTGTAGTTACACACTTTTTCATGACTGTGGTTTTAAACACTTCCTGATTTATTTCACGTCACACATAAATTGTAAAGGATGCAGCACATGAAACGAGTGACAAGTGAATTGAAAAGTCAAGAGAAGAAAGTGAATGGCGCCTACTTTTCCCGAAAAAACTGAGGTACAAAACACTAAACATGTCAGGATATACTGATGTTCTTATCGTCTGCGTTCTGACACCATTTACTTTTATAAATAGATATCAGCAATGCACACAAAATTCTCTACCTTCAGTACTCTGAATATGAAAACAGTAGGGTGACCCTGCAGATTATTTCAAAACACCTGTCTGCACCTACAAGGCCACATGGCCTCTCCACTAACAAGGCTGTGATAAAAATTTCACTGCCATAACAACCATAAAATCTCATAATGTAATCAAGACAGTAGGTCTCCCAGCTGAGATTTTAACCAAGGACTTTCAGTATACAAAACAGTTCTCATGCAACATTATAGGTTAGATTAAATGTTGTCATCATAAATACTATATCTCATCTGCCTCACCGCTGATAATCATATTCATATGTTTTGAAGATATCTGTCTTCTGCAATATGATGCAAGGTACGCTTGTGAACAGGAACTGCCTCCACCTTCTGGTAGTCCAAAAGACAATCGTGTTATGATGCAGTTTGCGGTATCCTGAGAAATACTGGTACATATTTAACCTCCTGCACAGTGTCATACCCCAGAAGACGGAGATCTTTATCAGCACGGCTGTAAGAACCTCAAATCCCACATTAAAATGTCCGGGCGAAAACTCATGAAATCAGTGGTACAGAAAACCAATCAGGGTGGAGGGACTCCCAAAATTTTTTAGAGAAGTTACTCTTAGATCTCATAACGGGTATCCCGAGCACTGCGTTCTGTCAGGGGAACGGAATCGAGTGCGAAAGTGTCTATAACTGTTAGTATTCTATGCGGGTGGGGGCTACACTGACTCACGGGGCGCCCGCGTCGTGGAGTCTGAGATGGTTGTATCTGTGCCACTGCATGAGATATTATTATTTTCTGATTGTACGTTAACACAACACACGAAGTAGACACAAAATGGCCTATTACAACGACACTACAATTTCATAACAAGGGGCGGTAACCATTTATTAAAAGCCAAGGGCGGTAGCTGTCATGTTCTACCACACAGTATGGAAAGTCCAAAATAATTCAAATGGAAAATGCACTGTATATGTTGAGCCTACAGAAAGTCATGGAATAATACAAGTTTGAAAGCACTGTGCACAACGACGCAGACTTACCGTAACCAAAAGTGTCATCGGTGTGTGACAAATCGGGAAGGAACATCCCGGATATGTCCATTAGTAAGTCTTGATTTTGTTCTGTAATCAGCATTGTACGTTACAAGTAAATATAGTCAGCAACGGAAGTGGTAAACTGAAAATATCAACTACTAGCACTGTAATCCACATACAAACTCATTTGATAACCTTCCACCACGGATGGCTCTACGTTAATACCGTGCCCTACAGATCATATATATACATAGATATGAAACTCACTGATATGGGGTGGCCAACAAAGATTGTGCTGCCATCTATTCCTGATTACAAGTACTAAAACAACGATGTCGCAACAATGCGCACCCTGCGCCAAACTGACGTACTGGCTCCTGCAACGAAAGTAGCGATAGATCGGTCGGTTGTGCAGCTAACTACTAATTACATTTATGTAATAAAATCAACGAATGTATATCCTATATATATAGACTGTGCAGTACACACACGCACCATGAGCAAATATGCTGCCATAACACCGACTACGTCCATGTCAATGGACGCTGTAGAACCATTGCTGTAATTTTTGCCAAGCACTGTAAAAAGCTCCTTGATGATGGATCCCTTGTGATCCGAAACATGCTGGAGCAATTTTAAATATTTTATAATAATTCTAATTGCTTCTATGAATTATATATTTGTGTATCTGTTGGATAATAAAGTGTTTTAATCGTCATTGAGGCAAAGCACAAACATGAAGATTTATCGATACATGTTGGTAATTAATAGCATGCAATGAAACATATTTCATACATATAAATTTGTTGATTTCATTACATAATTTTAAATATTTTCTAATACATGGATATGGAACATATTAACATGTCAACCTTTCACGGTATGTTGTATTCACCCCCTCACTTATGTCATTTATTAACAGGCATATTTTGATGCTAACTAAATGCGTGTCCATGTGAGAAAAGATTTCGTTAACAGCGACAGAAAAACCCCTTACTGAAACATATTTGCCAGTGTGAAATACATGCCATGGAAAAAAATGTGATATTCATGAGTAACTGGAGGTATGACAGGCAAATCTTTAACATCAATTTCTTTGATCACAGGTATTTGTATTCATATTTGTAAATGTACATATAACCATACACGTGTTACTGCTTTAAACATTAAACAATTCATCAACACAGTAAATGGATTGTACTTTGAAGTATCATTTCAATGCTGCTGAAAGGGAGGCTTATCAGAAATCCACACACTGTCACAATGTCACTAATCATTCCTCCACAAGCAGACATTGTATAATGCAAGGGAATACACTGCAGAATACTGGTTACTGGTTGGTTAGGCAGTATAATTGTCTATTTAATGTTTGCCATCCCAAAGTGTTTAACACATATATAAATATACAATGTTGTAACAGTCAAACACAACAAAATTTTATTATGTTTATTATTGTATTAGGGTAACATGTTTTGATTCTTATAGAATCATCTTCAGGCCCTTCTAAGGTACAGATCCTTACTTAGCAATGTTTAAAATGCGCTGTGGGATCCCAAACGCTTACATTCTAAACAAAAGAGTACTAAACATCATAAAATTTTGTTGTGTTTGACTGTTACATCATTGTAGATTTATATAAGTATAACTGTCTGCAAACAACACATTGCGAGGTGCCTCAAACCACAGTAGGTCAACACCATTTCACAGTTTTATCACAGGTTCATAACATAAGTCATTTTGAAACATACTTGCTATAAACACACATTAGTCACTAAAGATGGCACAGGTACATAACTGAATTCATATATTTACATATACACAATTGCCGATATCACTTGCTGAAGTTCAAACATGAACAGTACACCAGCCAGTTGAAAGTAATGTCACTTTATTTCCAATGACACATGTGACTGTAGTGTAGTACTGTTCATGAAATGATGTGTACTGGAGTTTTGTGCCTAGTGTCAGACACAAAGTGTACTGGTTCTCTTGATCAGTGAAACAGAACACGTGGAAGGGGTGGCAGGGCAGGAAGGTTACTGTTCAAAGGAGTGACTGCTGTGGTTTGTGGGTTGGAAAGGGTAGGTAACAAGGGTGGAGAAGACTGTGGGATGGAATGTGAAGCTGAGTCCAAGCCACATGCAACTGCCAATCTGTTCAGGTGTATCCCTCCAGGTGTCACAAAGTCTGTCAGAAAGAAGTGACCTCGGCATAGGAATTTGTTTCTCAGGAACTCAGCTTCCTCCATTGGGCAGTCTACCGACTTTCTCAGCCCACAATTTTGCACTGTAAATAAAGAAATGATTATATTACAGTTACAACATACAGCACCGTTCATGCTCATGCAGTCAATAATGAACACTTAATGTGCTTAATGCATGTTTATTTAAAAACTGAGTTCTGAACTTGTCATATTCGAAAACTTTACAATGCATAAAAAAGGACAACTCTTATTGTAATGCATGATCCTACATTCAGTGATCACACAAGAGTCAGTATGTGGAAGATTATGAACTCTGTTTGGCATCGAAAATGGGTTGTATGGCATATGAATATGTGGTCATATATCTGTTCTATAATTTTATTAACATACCGCACTGGATTCCTTGGAAACCCGAAGAGTTTTCATGTTCCTTGCCTGTGCCGCGCCGTGCACCCAACGGCGTAACAACTTCGGTAAACACCGTCCATTGCACACTGCAATAGTTAAATAAATATGAAGTACACAAGATCTGTGTATGAAATGATATGCATACAGAAACGCTGTGTTACGTTTAACAAATATGCAAGAAACTTTAACTTCCACAACGAAATGAAAACTACAGTAACACTATCAGACGCCCATGCTGCGTTGTGCCTTTCTCAGTTGCGTGAAACACACCAGGCATGCATATATGTATAAAAGGAAATCTGTAACAAGAAAACGCTGTAGTTTACGCTACACATATAGAAGAAACTGCGGTTCCACAACAGAAATGAAACTTACACCACACAACAAGATGATGTCCCACGATAAATTATCACCACAAAGTTGATACTGCACCAATAAGACAAGTCATCAGTAGAACTGGGGGGGGGGGGGGGGGACGGCGAATTTAAAAAACCCCCCCGGGGGTGGGGGGGGGCCCGGGGGGCGGGGGGCCGCGCGCTTTTGCTACCCCGTTTTGTTGGGG
>Ga0131853_10026707_pt1 | contig 10383 bp, 9 predicted proteins | sample TergutLab28metaG_FD_92764 | JGI IMG/M metagenome (GOLD analysis project Ga0131853, IMG submission 92764) | Labiotermes labralis P1 segment gut microbial communities from Petit-Saut dam, French Guiana - Lab288 P1 (version 2) (version 2) | ecosystem: Host-associated > Arthropoda: Insects >... | reverse complement strand
GCTTTTTGATGCCGTGGCTCTGCCCTATGAAGTGCTTGTAACGGAAGCTGCAATGGATGCGTATCGCAAGGCTAAGGCTGTTTGCGAAGCGGGAAGCGACGGTATTATCGGTATTGGTGGTGACGGGACATTACAAGAAATCGTTGCGGGAATGGCGGATGCCTTCGAAGGGGCTATTCCTGTGCCGCTTGGGATATTCCCTGGAGGCAGTGGAAATGATTTTGTCATGACCCTTGCCGGTGGTAAGAAAAGAGCCCTGGCTCGGTATAAGAAAAAAAACGAAGAAGCGTCAGCCAGGGATTTCTTCGAAGCGGTAACCACTAACCGAACCGTTGCAACGGATTTAATAACGGTTGGCGGCATGGCTTATCTCAATATCGGAAACATAGGCTTGGATGCCCGGGTTGTGCGCAATGCCATTGCATATAAGCAGAGGTTTGGGCGGTATGCCTATGTTGCTGCTGTGTATAAAAGTATCGCACAGCACACCAATATGCCCCTGGAAATTGAAATTGACGGGGTTGTACACGAAGGTGAATATACTCTTATAGCTGTGTGTAATGGGCAGTACTATGGCGGTGGGCTGCATATAACTCCTCAGGCTAAGCTTGACGATGGCAAGATTACGATTTGCCTTGTTAAGAAGCTGAGCCGCCCTAAGACCATGGTGATTTTCCCGTACTTGATGATGGGACGGCATCATCGGCTGAAGGCTGTGAGCTTTGCCGAGGGAGAAGATGTGCGTATTCGGCTTAAAAGCGGGACTGAATGTATCAGTTTGGATGGAAACCTATATGAAGAGGTTGGGGAGCTTCATTTTCAGATTATGCCTCGGGGGATTAATATTTTTCTATGAGTCAGTACTTTAATGAAAATCCGGATGTTCTTACCCGGGAGCGGGTGCTTGGGCTTAATATATTTGGCAGGGATTTTTCTTTTTGGTCTAACAACGGGCTTTTTTCCTGTGATAAAGTGGACGCGGCTTCGATTATTTTGCTTGAGAATATTCCGCCACTTTCTGGTGCTACTCTTGACCTTGGCTGTGGTTATGGTCTAATAGGGGTTGTGCTTGGGAAGATATATCCTGTTAGCGTCACAATGAGCGATATTAATGCAATCGCAGTTGAGTATGCCGCCAGGAACGCAAATCTTAACGGTGTTGAAGCTCGGTGTATTCACTCAGACGGTTTTGAATCCCTTCATTTTATGGATGTTACAGATGTTATATATGAAAGTATTGTGCTTAATCCTCCTATACATGCCGGTAAGGATGTAATGTATCGTCTGTACCGAGACGCGGCACGACATCTTGTGCCGGGAGGTGCTTTGTATATTGTTATACAAAAGAAGCATGGTGCTGAGAGTACAATGAAGATATTATCGGAAATTTTTCATGAATGCCGTACTTTGTACAAAAAGAAGGGGTTGTATGTATTGCAATGTTTGACCGTGAAGTGATTTAATAAATAAAACCAACAGCACCGCTCCCCGCCTTAGGCGGGTGGCGGCGAGAGAAGGGAGATTTACATGTTACCATCAATCGCAAGCCAAACCACCGTTGACACCCTGCGTTTCCTCAGTGTCGAGGCAATCCAAAAAGCCAAAAGCGGGCATCCTGGTCTTCCCATGGGGGCTGCACCTACTGCTCTTGCCCTCTGGGCTACCATGAAGCATAACCCTGCCAACCCATGCTGGGCAGATCGTGACCGATTTGTACTGTCCGCCGGGCATGGCTCGGCTCTGATGTACAGCTTACTGCATGTTTTTGGCTATGATGTATCCGTGGAGGATTTAAAAGCCTTCCGGCAATTTAACTCAAAGACGGCAGGGCATCCTGAGTATGGTCACACCCCAGGCGTGGAAATAACCACCGGCCCGCTTGGGCAAGGTATCGCCAATGCCGTCGGTATGGCTTGGGCAGAAAATTACCTGGTTGCTCGGTTCAACAAGCCCGATGCTGCACTGGTAGATCACTACACATACGCGCTATGCGGTGACGGCTGCCTGCAGGAGGGTGTTGCGCTCGAGGCGGTTTCCCTTGCGGGAACGCTTAAACTCGGCAAGCTTATTCTCTTGTATGATTCCAACAACATCACCATCGAAGGCGATACCAAGCTTTCCTTTACCGAGGATGTACAAGCCAAATTTAAAGCCTGCGACTGGCATGTGCAGTATGTCAAAGATGGCAATGATATGGCAGCTATCGCAAAGGCAATCGAAGCCGCCAAAACCGTCACCGATAAACCTTCCATGATCGAAATAAAAACCGTTATCGGCTACGGTGCTCCAAAACAGGGCACAGCGGCGGTGCATGGCTCTCCCCTTGGAGATGAGGGCATAGTCGCAGCCAAGAAAACCCTGGGCTGGTCTCATACTGACCCATTCTTTGTGCCGCAAGAAGTAAAAACCGCTGCAACTGAGTGGCAAACCACAGCAAAAGCGAGTGAAGCCGCCTGGCAGACAATCGCGGATAAATACAAAGCTGCATACCCTGCCGATTGGCAAGCCTGGGAAAACTGGCACGCCAACAAGTTGCCGGAGAATTTCTGCGATTTGGAAGCTACATTTGGGGAGTTATTCGAAGGGGCAATCGCTACCCGCGCTTCCTCCGAGAAAGTGCTACAGATTCTATCCAAAGCGGTACCTCAGCTAATAGGCGGCTCGGCTGATCTTGCGCCTTCTACTCTTTCTCTTATGAAAGACCGCGAAAGCTACAGCGCAGATAATCCTGCCGGCTCCAACATACATTTTGGTATCCGGGAGCACGCAATGACCGCAATTGCCAACGGCTTTGCCGCTCATGGCGGGCTGAGACCTTATGTTGCAGGATTTTTTGTTTTCTCGGATTACATGAAGCCTGCCATGCGGCTTGCAGCTCTTATGGGGCTTCCGGTGGTGTATATCATGACGCATGACTCCATTGGGGTAGGGGAAGACGGCCCGACCCACCAGCCAATTGAGCAGCTTGCAGCTCTACGTTCCATACCAGGTTTTTGGGTTTATCGCCCTGCGGATACCCGGGAAACTGCTGCGGCTTGGGTCAAGGCTCTGGGAAGGAACGACGGCCCGACTGCACTGGTGCTTTCCCGTCAAAACCTGCCGCTTCTGCCAGGCTCAGGAGAAGGTGCTTACAAAGGTGCGTATGTCCTTGCCGATGCCGTAAACCCCGCAACAAGCAAGCCGGATATGCTATTGATGGCAAGCGGCTCGGAAGTTGAGCTTATTGTAAAAGCGCAAGCCGAATTACAAAAAGACGGTATTTTTGCAAGGGTTATCTCTGTGCCCTGTATGGAAATCTTCGAAGCTCAGTGCTGCGAATACAAAGAATCCGTAATGCCGAAAGCCGTAAGAGCACGCCTTGCAGTAGAAGCAGCCTGCGCCTTTGGATGGCATAAATACACAGGGCTTGACGGCGCGGTTATAAGCGTAGAAGGCTTTGGCGCATCTGCCCCAGCAGGGGAGCTGTTTAAGGCTTACGGTTTTACGGTGGAGAATGTTGTAGCTAAGGCAAAGGAGATTCTATGACCCACAAGGATATTCTAACTCCAAATAACCCGAGCCTGGGATTTGGCGCGATGCGCATGTATGATGAATCCCAAGTCCAAGCAATGATCGGCACCTATATGGATAGCGGTTATAACTACTTTGACACCGCTTATGCATACGCAGGCTCGGAGGAGCTTTTAAATAAACACCTGGTATCGCGCTATCCTCGTGACAGCTTTATGATTGCAAGCAAGATACCGCCTTGGAGCCTTACAAAGCCCCAGGAATGCGAGAAATATCTTCAGGAATCACTGCAAAGAACGGGGCTCAAATATTTTGATTTTTATCTGGTGCATTCACTTTCCGATGCCCGTGAACAGCATATCGAGGATATGGGGATGTTTGAGTTTGTACTGGGTGCCAAAAAGCGCGGTCTTGCAAAGCATGTGGGCTTCTCCTTCCACGGCTCTACCCAGTATCTTGACCGGGTTCTCACTCGCCATCCCGAGATGGAGTTTGTGCAATTGCAGCTTAATTATCAGGATATCTTGCGCGGGCCTGCCAGTGAGTGGCAAGCTCTTGCCATCAAGCATAACAAGCCTATAATCGTAATGGAGCCGATAAAGGGCGGCACTCTTGCAAACCTGCCCGCGGCGGCCGAGGCTCTGCTAAAAAAATACGACCCTAACCGCTCCATAGCGTCCTGGGCAATGCAATATGCCGCTAATCTGGAAGGGGTAACCGGCATACTAAGCGGTATGTCCAATATTGAGCAGGTGCAGGATAATTTGAAAACCTTTAAAAATCTCAAGCCGTTGACCGGTGAGGAAATGGCTTTAATAGAAAGCGTCCTAAACGAGATGGGCAAGGTATCTGATATAGCATGTACCGCTTGCAAATACTGCCATGAACACTGTCCCCAGGGCATAGATATTGCCAGTTGCTTTTCGCTTTATAACCAAATGAAATGCGGCGATGGCGAGCATGACTGGAACACAATAATAATGTACAACGCAGTACCTGCAAGCAAAAAAGCTGACAGATGCATCGACTGCGGAATCTGCATAGAGCACTGCCCGCAGAACATTAATATTCCGGCTGGCTTGCAAAGTGTTGAAGATACAGTAAAATGGTAATAATTACATTTGATTAAACATTATGCCAATAATAAACTAGCGATATTAGCACTCGCCTTTAAGGAGTGCTAACAAAGCTAAAATACAAGGAGGTAATTATGAATCTAAAGCCACTAGGCGATCGTGTAGTCATCAGGCAGCTTGAGGCAGAAGAAACAACCAAATCCGGTATCGTACTGCCAAGCCAAGCCAAAGAAAAACCCCAGCAAGCCGAAGTTATAGCAGTAGGCCCAGGCGGAGTTGTAGACGGCAAGGAAGTAAAAATGGAAGTTAAGAAAGGCGACAAAGTAATCTACTCAAAATACGCCGGAACAGAAGTAAAAATCGGCGAAGACGAGCACATTATCGTAAGACAAAGCGATATTCTCGCAATTGTCGAATAGGAGGAGACATACATGGCAAAGCAAATTAAGTACGCCATTGACTCGCGTACAGTACTCGAAGCCGGTGTCAACAAGCTAGCTGATACCGTCAATATCACCCTCGGCCCCAAAGGTCGCAATGTTGTGCTGGACAAAAAATACGGCACACCGCTGATAACAAACGACGGCGTAACAATAGCAAAGGAAATCGAGCTGGAATGCCCATTCGAAAACATGGGTGCGCAGCTGGTAAAAGAAGTAGCAACCAAGACCAACGATGTTGCCGGTGACGGTACAACCACCGCGATCGTGCTTGCACAGGCAATGGTAAAAGAAGGGCTTAAAAACATCGCTGCGGGAGCCAATCCAATCATCCTGCGTAACGGTATGCAAAAAGCCACTGACGCAGCGGTTTCAGCTATCCAAGGCATGAGCCAAAACGTAGACGGCAAAAACCATATCGCAAAAGTAGCCGCAATCTCCGCGGGCAACGTAGAAGTAGGCGACATGGTAGCCGAAGCAATGGAGAAAGTCTCAAGCGACGGCGTAATAACAGTAGAAGAATCCAAGACAATGATAACCGAGCTGGAACTGGTAGAAGGTATGCAATTTGACCGCGGCTATCTATCCGCTTACATGTGTACAGATATGGAAAAAATGGTAGTCCAAATGGACAACCCCTATATCCTAATCACAGACAAAAAAATCTCCACAGTGCAAGAAATCCTGCCGCTGCTTGAGCAAATCGTTCAAACCGGCAACAAGCTTCTCATCATTGCGGAAGACGTTGAAGGCGAAGCCCTGACAACTCTTGTACTCAACAAGCTCCGTGGAACCTTCAACTGCGCGGCTGTAAAGGCCCCAGGATTTGGTGACAGACGCAAGGCAATGCTAGAAGATATCGCGATCCTCACAGGCGGCGAAGTAATTTCTTCCGAGCGCGGTCTTGAGCTCAAAGAAGCTAAGTTGGAAGACCTAGGGCAGGCTAAGAGCATTAAAATCGAAAAAGAAAACACCATAATCATCGACGGCGCAGGTCAAAAAGCTGAAATTGATGCACGCGTAGCCCAAATCAAATCCCAAATCGAAGAAACTACTTCTGAATTTGATAAAGAAAAACTCCAAGAGCGTCTTGCCAAACTTGCAGGCGGCGTAGCCGTTATCAAAGTAGGCGCACCAACCGAGACCGAGCTTAAAGAGAAAAAACTCCGCATGGAAGATGCTCTCTCAGCCACCCGCGCAGCAGTAGAAGAAGGTATCATCTGCGGCGGAGGTTCAGCGTTTATCCATGCAGCGCCCAAAGTGCAGGTAGTAATCGATGGCTTAGTAGGCGACGAGAGAACAGGCGCGCAAATCGTGCTCAAGTCCTTGGAGTCCCCCCTACGTCAAATCGTAAGCAACGCAGGGCTTGAAGGTCCTGTCGTAGTCAACGCTCTCAAGGGCAAGGAAAAAGGCACAGGCTTTGACGTGCTGACCGAGTCCTTCGTAAACATGGTAGAAGCAGGCATAATCGACCCAACCAAGGTAGCCCGCACAGCTCTACAAAACGCGACAAGCGTAGCCGCGACTCTACTAACCACCGAAGCGGTAGTAACCGATATAAAAGAACCAGAACCCCCAATGCCCCCAGGCGGCGGCGGGATGGGGATGATGTAGTCTCCAACTAAAAACTCTGTAAAAAAATAGGATTGAGCCCATAACGGTTCAATCCTATTTTTTTGAGATGAAACATGTTAGAATTTACTGTGCAAAACACATATATTTCTGTTGTAGTGGGGTGCATATTTATGGAAAAAAACAATATTCCTGGGTTGTTTGGTATTGCCAACTCAAATAGGGATTATACAAGAGCAGATACCTGGGGGAAGAATCAGTTCAATTCATCATTTCCTGTAGCCTTAGCGTGTTATTTATTTCACAAGAATTTGAAATAAAGGCTGATGCGTCAATGAAAGCGAGCATTGATTATATACGCGTTTCAGATGTATTTAATATTAATCCTTTGTCAAAAGACACTTATTTTGCGTTTGAAACACCATACACTCCATTTCAAAAATATGTAATTGGTTCAGTTCCCAGGAATGATATAACGGTTATTGATTTGGGTGATGACAGATGTCTCAGTAGCTTGGAAATAAAGCTGACTGCCCTGCCTGATAATTCAACATGCTTATTATCTGATGATAAGTTTGGCTCTGAGATTGTAATAAGACCAGATACGATTATATATCTAGCTTGTAGTTTTATTGAGCTTTACGGTGGTAACCGAAAAGAAATTGGTAATTTAGTAAGCGGAGTATCTAGCAAAATAGAGGACTGGACACATGCAAAAAACATATTACCTTATATAAATGAGATGTGCTCAATAATTCACAGTATTGTGAACGACAAAAATGACTTACAATCGCCCATTGTACTTAACCCGGTCTGGAAAACAGATGGTAAATCCCCGCAGCTTTCATATAACTGTCTGGATGTGTTTGTCTGGAGCAACCTAGGTATGCTTAAATTATTTATGCCTAATCTTAACTCGGAAGTTTTGTCTATTTCACGTCATACAAGGAGCATTGTTTGGCTATTCAAAATGCTATCTGATTATGCGGATCACGGAAGATTTGATGGTGCTAAAATTATTGATGAACTATCATATAACACAAGAAACGATAAAGCCTTTTCAACAAATGGAGCTAAAACCAACCCTATCATGAGCTGTGATGAGCTAATAGCCCCAAGAATCAAAAAAGATGAAATCAAAAAAATCATACTAGGTGGTGGGCAAAATCTACTAAGCCCGGAAAGAAGATTTGACGCGATAATCTACAACTCTCCTGATTTGTTTAAGGAGGGGCTGGTGTGAGGGTTTTGGATTTATTCTGTGGGTGCGGTGGATTGTCATTAGGCTTTCAAAATGCTGGTTTTAGAATTGTTTCAGCATATGATGTTTGGGATAAAGCTGTAAGCATATACAATGCAAACTTTGGTCATAACGCTGAAATATTGGATTTATCCAGTGTTACGTCAGCTTATTTTGATGGGATAGAGACAGATATTATAATCGGCGGGCCACCATGCCAGGATTTTTCATCTGCCGGGAATAGAAATGAAGGCAACGGGCAGGCAGATTTGACAATTACATTTGCTGAGTTAGTGTGTGGTATAGCTCCTAGATGGTTTGTTATGGAGAATGTAGATAGGGTTGTCAAATCATTTACCCTACAAGAGACCATTGAAATTTTTAGGGCTCATGATTATGGATTAACGCAAGTTGTATTGGATGCGTCGAAGTGTGGTGTACCTCAAAAGAGAAAGCGTTTTTTTCTGATAGGTGAGCTACGAGGGCAAGACGATTTTTTGCGTAACAAGTTGCTTGGCAGCATGTCAAATACCAGAATGACCATATATGATTACTTAGGTGATGAGCTTGATACTGAGTATTTCTACAGACATCCACGTTCATATGCCAGAAGGGCAATTTTTAGCATCAATGAGCCAAGCCCTACAATCAGGGGTGTAAATAGACCAATTCCAAGCACCTATAATATCCACAGTGGTGATGCGACTAGCGATTTATCATTAGTCAGGGTTTTGACAACGGCTGAGCGTGCCAGGCTTCAGACATTTCCACGAAGCTTTGTGTTTACAGGAACCAAAACGGATTTGGAGCAAATTATCGGAAACGCCGTTCCTGTTAACTTGGCGCAATATGTAGCAAACTGCCTTAGGGAGTATATTTTTGAGGAGAGTTGTGCTTAAAAAAACCTGGATTGCTTCGCTTCGCTCGCAATGACGGGGGGATGGCTCGCAATGACGGAGGGGTTGCATTAAAGCAATGTGATAAACATACTCGGTGAGATAATTTTTTTGTTTAGAGTTTCGTTTAGGAATTTTTCATCTCGGGTTATGATGTAGTCTGCTTTGATTTTTTCTGCGCTTACTGCAACTAATGCATCTTCAAAGTCTGTAATTGGGTGAGTGAGTGCGCATAAGCAGTCTTCTTGGGTTATTGACACAACGCAGTATGTGTGTAGCAAAAAATCTAATGCTTTATTTGCAATGCTTGCTCCACGGGCTTTGCCGTATAGGTAAAAAATATCTGTGGCGGCATTAGCAGTAAACATGCATGAAATTTCCCCGCTTTGACCACGCAAAAGAATCTCTTTAGCTGAGATATCAAACGGAGCGCGTTCTTGTAGTGCGTCCATAATTACATTTGTGTCTAGCAAAACTATCATGTGAGTAACCTTTGAGATTTAACATCATCAAGGTCGAAGTCACTCGGGAGGGTGCCGAATAACTGATCGATACTTGTTATATCGGCGGGTATTTTCTTTGTATACCATGGCTCTTTATCGAATCGGATTATCTTTGCTGTCGGTTTGCCATACTTTGTTATGATTACATCGGTGGTTTCTGCTAAGTCGACGTATTTGCCGACATTTGTTTTAAGATCGGATAATGCTACGTGCATATTAAGCCTCCTATCTCTTTTTTTTACAATATCATTTTAGGTGCTGATTTGTCAATCATTTTGGTGCTGTTTGTCAGGCAAATGCATGAAACACCAGGTTTCATTCCATATCAACCGACTGGAACGAAGGGCAATTATTTCCGTCATTGCGAGGAGCGCAGCGACGAAGTAATCCCAATAACTTTCTAGATGTTGCTAAGGTTGGATTGCTTCGCTTCGCTCGCAATGACGGGGGGGTGGCTGCGATGACGGAGGGGTGGCTGCGATGACGGGGGGGTGGCTGCGATGACGGAGGGGTGGCTCTGCAATTAAATAAAACCCCCACTAGGCTGTGTTGGCTTAGTGGGGGTTTCTGTTACTGATATTCATATTTCCCTTATTGCATTATCGCCGGAGCGAATGTGGAGTTTTTCTAGTGGAGGTGGTTTTGCAATCTCCACGCACTCCTTTTTTGTTCTTATTCGTCTTTATCTTCGGGGTTTAGCATGTCGTCTAGGCGTTTTTCGCGGTCGTAGCGGGTCTGGCTTGCTTTGTACTCGCTTGCGCTTACGGCTTGCTTCTTGGCTATTGTGATTATCCCGAAGGCTGCTAATCCGATACCGATTATTGATCCGAATACCGCGAAGGTGACTGTCAGCGGATTGGTTGGTGGGTTGGGTCTATGAACCGGTGGTTGTGGCGTATTGGATGCACGCGGAGTCGGAGCCGGTGTAGCGGACGGTCTAGGCGTTGCCGATGGCGTTGGGGCGGGCGTAGGAGAGGCAGGCGCGGGTGACGGCGTAACCGGAGCAGGTGTTGGTGTGGGTGGTACCGGTGTAGGTGAAACCGGAGGTACCGGAGTCGGTGAGACCGGTGGCACCGGAGTTGGGGTTACGGGAACTGGTGTAGGAGTCGGCGTGGGGGTTGGAGTTGGGGTCGGAGTAGGTGTGGG
>Ga0131853_10026706_pt1 | contig 10383 bp, 6 predicted proteins | sample TergutLab28metaG_FD_92764 | JGI IMG/M metagenome (GOLD analysis project Ga0131853, IMG submission 92764) | Labiotermes labralis P1 segment gut microbial communities from Petit-Saut dam, French Guiana - Lab288 P1 (version 2) (version 2) | ecosystem: Host-associated > Arthropoda: Insects >... | reverse complement strand
CTCTTTCATTTGAATAATTTACGAAAGTTTAAAAAGCTTTAATTTTACAGTTGAATATTTAGGAGATTGTAGAGTGCGTTGGTGATAAATTCGAAATTCTAGGATTTTTTATAGAGGTTTTATATGACAGTTGAAAATTTATAAAACAATTTAGTGCATTTCAGTAACAGTTGGATATGTAGAAGGTTTTACAGTTCATAACTGTAACATTTGAATATTTAGGAGTTTGTATAGTTCATTACTGTAACATTTGACAAGAGGATGTTGCAGTTTGGGAGAGTTTATAGGTCGTTACTCTAACAGCTGGATGTTTAGGAATGTGTATATTTCAATATTTTAAGAGTTGAATCTTTAGGAAAATTTAAGGTGCATTACTGTAACATTTGTAAAATTTGGAAGTGTGTAGAGTGCATTATTGTGACATTTGAAATTTGTGGAGGGTAAAGAGTGCATTACTCTGACCGTTGGCAAGAGGAAGTGAGAGTTTGAGATGTTTTATATTGCATTACGGTAACAGGTGGAAATTCTTGAGGGTGTGTGTTGCATTTATGTAAATGTTGAGAAGACGAAGTGATATTTTAGAAGTGTTTATAGTGCATTACTGGAACAGTTGTATGTTTATGAGGGTGTATTCTGCTTTACCGTAAATTTTTAATGTTAGAAGTTTTTATAGGGCATTACTCTATCCTTTGAATATTTAGGAGAGTCTATAGCGCATTAATTTAACTTTTGAAAATATGGGAGTGTTTATAAAATATTACTGTCTCAGTTGGATGTTCAGTACCGTGTCTAGATCATTAATGTAACAGTTGAAATTTTGAGATATTGTATAGCTCATTGTTGTAACATTTGAAAGGTGAGGAGGTTTTAGAATGCATTTCTAGAACAGATGAAATCTTAGGAAAGTGTAAAGATCTTAACTGTAACTGTTGACAATTGAGGACGATGTACGAGGTGTGGCAATAAAGAAACCGTATTCATGCTCTAACACTTTATTGAAAAAATCAGACAATCGAAATATTATCCCCTTCAATGTAGCACCTCCCCGATCCCTACACCGCTCCGTGCGAATTTTCCACTTTGGGAAGCAGTGTAGCAAGATATCTTGTGTTAAGCAGTTCAAGAGTTTTGTCGCTTTTGTTTTCACTGCATCCACGGCCTCGAACCTGGTTCGTTTGATCGCAGACTTGATTTTCGGGAAGAGAAAAATTCTCACGGTGCTAGGTCCGGTGATTACGGTGGGTGTTACATCACTGGAATATTATTTTTCGCCAAATAAATCTTCAGAGATAGTTACGCTAAGGGCAGAAATTTTATAGTTGGATTTTTTGCAAGTAATATGCGTAACTCTGGTGCGGTGATTTCACAACTCGTGGCCGGGTGAAATGACGCAATCATCACGAGTTATGTGACGTCATAGCATCGTTTTTTGTTCTAGCTAGCTTCGCTTGACTTTGAGTGCGCCTCTTGCCAACATCAGTCGGTCTGTGATTCGTTTCCACAGGGGAATAAACAGACAATTTAGGATGTTACATTTCAAAGGAGAACAAAGGGTTCTAATAGTGATTCAACGTAAGGGTGTGAGTAAGAAAACAAAGGTTCTAGTATTGCTTTACCATAAGTGTGTGAATATGAGAACAAAGGTTCTAGCAGTGCTTAACCATATGTGTGTGAATAAGAGAACAAAGTGTTCTAATAGTGCTTAACTATAAGTGTGTTAATAAGAGAACAAAGGGTTCTAAAAGTGCTTCACCATAAGGATGTGAATATAAGAACAAAGTGTTTTATTTGTGCTCAACCATAAGAGTGTGAACAAAGGGACAAAATTTCTAATAGTGCTTCAAAATAAGCGTTGTGTATAAGAGAACAACGATTTCCAATAGAGCTTCAACATAAGTGTGTGAATAAGAGAACAAAGGTTCTAGCAGTACTTCGCCATAATCATGTGAATAATAGAATAAATAATCTAGAAGTGCTTCACCATATGTGTGAATAAGAGAACAATGTTTCTAGCAGTGCTTCAACATATGGTTGTGAATAACAGAAAAAAGGGTTCTAACAGTGCTTCACCATAATTATTTGAATAAGATAAAAAAGAGTTCTAGCAGTGCTTCACCATAAGGGTTTGAATAAGATAACGAATGTTCTAGCAGTTCTTCACCTTAATTGTGATAATAAGAGAAAAAAGGTTCTAGAAGAGTTTCAACATAAGTGTGTGATTAAGAGAACGAAGGGTTCTAATAATGCTACACCATAATGGAGTGTGTAAGATAACAAATGTTCTAGCAGTGCCAAACCATTAAGATGTGAATAAGAGAACGAAAATTCTAGCAGTGCTTCACCATACGTTTGTGAAAATGTGAATGTATGTTCTAGCAGTGCTTAATTTTAATGTTGAGAAGAAGAGAAGAAAGTTTCTAGAAGTGTTTTACCGTAAGGTTGTGAGTAAGAGAACAAAGTGTTCTAATAATGCTACACCATGAATGTGTGAATAAGAGAACAAAGGTTCCAGCAGTTCCTCACCATAATTTTGTGAATAAGAGAACAAAATTTTCTAGCAGTTCTTCACCATAAGTGTGTGAATAAGAGAAAAAGGGATCTAGCAGTGCTTCACAATAAGGGTGTGAATAAGGGAACAAAATTCTAGCAGAGCTTAACCATAAGAGATTGATTAAAAGAACAATGTTTCTAGCAGTGATTCTCAATTAGTGTGTGAAAAAGGAAACAAAGGTTCCGAAAATATTTCATCATAAATTTGTGAATAAAAGAAACAAAATTAAAGCTGAACTTAAACATAAGTGATTGAATAAGAGAAAAATTTTTCTAGCAGTGCTTCTCCATAAGTGTGTGAATAAGAGAACAAAGGGTTCTAATAATGCTTCACAATAATGGTGTGAATAAGAGAACAAGGTTTCTAGCAATGATTCGCCATATGTGTTTGAATAAGAGAACAAATGTTCTAGCAGTGCTTCACCATAAGAGTGTAAATAAGGGAACAAAGGTTCTAACACTGCTTCACCATAAGGGTGTGAATAAGAGAACAAATGTTCTAGAATTTCTTAACCATAAGGATGTGAATAAGAGAACAAAGGGTTCTAATAGTGCTTAACCATAACTGTGTGTATAAGAGACAAAGGGTTCTAGTAGTGCTTCACCATAAGTGTGTGAAAAAGAGAAAAATTGTTCTATTAGTGTTTAACCATAAAGGTGTGAATGAGAGAAAAAGAGTACTATTAATGCTTCACCACAAGAGTGTGAATAGGAGAACAAAGTGTTCTAAGAGAGCTTCACCATAAGTGTGTGAATAAGAGAACAAAGAATCTAGCAGCGCTTCACCATATTTGTGTGAATAAGATAACAAAATTTCTGGCAGTGCTTCACCTTAAGATTGTGAATAAGAGAAAAAAGTGTTCTAATAGTTCTTCACTTTAAGGGTGTGACTAAGAGAACAAATTGTTCTAATAATGCTTCACCATAAGGGTGTGAATAAGAGAACGAATTTTTCTAATTGTGCTTCACAATAAGAGTGTGAATAAGAGAACAAATGTTCAAGCAGTGCTTCACCATAAGACTGCGAATAAGGGAACAAAGTTTGTAGCAGTGCTTCACCATAAGTATTTGAATAAGGAATAAAGAGTTCTAATAATATTTCACCATAAATATGTGAATAAGGGAACAAACGTTGTGGCAATGGTTCACCATAAGCGTGTGAATAAGGAAATAAAGTTTTCTAATAATGCTTTACATTAATGTGTGATTAAGAGTACAAAGGTTCTACCAGTTCTTCTCCATATGTGTGTGAATAATTAAAAAATTTTTAGAAGTGCTTCACCATAAACGTGTGTGAACAAAATGTTCTAATTGTGATTCACCATGTGGGAGTGAATAAGAGAGAAAAGGGTTCTAATAATGCTTCACCATAAGAGTGTTAATAAGAGAACACAGTTTCTATCTGTACTTCACCATAAGGGTGTGAATAAAAGAATAAAGTTTCTAGCACTGCTTCACCATAAGTGTGTGAATAAGCGAACAAACGTTCTAATAGTGTTTCACCATATGGGTGTGAATAAGAGAAAAAAGTTCTTGCAGTGCTTGACCAAAAGAGTGTGTATAAGAGAAAAAGATTTCTAAGAGTACTTCACCATAAGGGTGTGAATAAGACAACTAAGGGTTCTAAAAGTGCTTCTCCATAAGAGTGTGAATAAGAGAACGAAGGTTTCTAATAGTGCTTCGCCAAATAGGTGTGAATAAGAGAACGTTGTTTCTAGTAGTATTTAAACTTAAGCGTGTGAATAAGAGCACAATCTTTCTTGCAGTGCTTCACCATAAGTGTGTGAAGAAGAGAACAAAGTTTCTAGCAGTGCTTCACCAAATGGTGTGAATAGGAGAACAAAGATCTAAAAGTGTTTAACCTTATGCTTGTTAATAAAGAAAAAGTGTGTGAATAAGAGAACAAAGGTTTCAAATTGTGATTCACAATAAATTTGTGAATAAATGAACGAAAGTTAACAATAGTGATTCATCATAAGTGTGAGAATAAGAGAACGAAGGCTTCTAATAGTGCTTCACCACAAAGGTGTGAATAAGAGAACGAAGGTTCTAGCAATTCTTCACCTTAAGTGAGTGAATAACAGAACAAGTTTTCTAGCAGTGCTTCACCATATGTGTGTGAATAAGAGAAATAATTTTTCTAATAATGCTTCACTATAATTGTGTGAAAAAGAGAACAAAAGTTCTAGCAGTGCTTCACAATTAGGGTGTGATTAAGAGAACAATAATTCTTTTCAATAAACTGTGAAATGAGAACAAAGTGTCCAGCAATGTTTCGCCATAAGTATGTGAAAAAGAGAACAAAATTTCTAGCAGTGCTTCACTTTAAGTGCGTGGGTAAGAGAACATATTTTCTAGCAGTGCTTCACCATAAATGTGTGATTAAGAGAACAAAGGGTTCTAAAACCGCATCACTATAAGTCTCTGAATAAGAGAAAAAAAGGATCTAGCAGTTTTTCACCATAAGGGTGTCAATAAGGGAACAAAGTATTCTATTATTTCTTCACCGTAAAGGTGTGAATAAGAGAACAAATGGTTGTAATTGTGCTTCACCATAAAAGTGTGAATAAAAGAACAAATTTTTGAAAATGTGCTTCTACATAAGGGTGTGAATAAGAGAACAAATGTTCAAGAAATGCTTCACCATAAGACTCTGAATAAGAGAACAAATTTTCTAGCAGTGCTTCACAATTAGATTGTGAATAATATGTGTGTTAATAAGTGAACAAACTTTCTAGCAAAGCTTCAACTTAAGTGTGAGAATAAGGGAACAAATTTTCTAAAACTTATTCACCTTAAATGTGTGAATAAGAGAACAAAGTTTCTTGCAGTTCTTCACAATAAATTTGTGAATAAGACAAAAGAGGTTTCTAAACTTGTATCACCATGAGTGTGTGAATAAGAGAACAAACGTTTTAGTCGTGCTTCACCATAAATGTGTAAATAAGAGAATTAATGATCTAGTAGTGCTTAGCCATAAGTGTGTGAATAAGAGAACAAAGGTATCTAATAATGCTTTATCATACGGGTGTGAATAAGGAACAAAAATTTCTAGAAGTGCTTCACAATAATGGTGTGAATATGAGAAAAACGTTTCTAGCAGTGCTTCTCCAAAAGTGTGTGAATAAGAGAAAAAATGTACTAGCAGTGCTACACCATAAGGTTGTGAATATGAGAACATAGATTCTAACAGTGCTTCACCATAAGTGTGTGAATAAGAGAACAAATATTCTGGCAGTTCTTCAACATAAGGATGTGAATAAGGGAACAAAAAGTTCTAATAGTGCTTAACCATAACGATGTGTGTAAGAGAAAAAAGTTCTGGCAGTGCTTCACCATAAATGTGTGAATAAGAGAATTAATGTTCTAGCAGTGCTTCACCATAAGGGTACGAATAAGAGATCAAAGTTTTCTAATAGTGCTTCACCACATGGGTGTGAATAAGGGAACAAAGATTTCTAGAAGTGTTTCACCATAATGGTTTGAATAAGAAAATAAAGGGTTCTAATAATGCTTCACCATAAATTTGTGAAGAAGAGAACAAAGTGTTCTAATAAGAGAACGAAGGTTATAGCAGTGCTTCACCATAAGTGTGTGAATAAGAGAAAAATGTAATAGCCGTGCTTTACCATATGTTTGTGATTAAGGGAAAAATGTGTTGTAATAGTGCTCACCATAAAGGTGTGAATTCGAGAACAAATAATTCTAGCATTGCTTCACCATAACGGTGTGGAAAAGAAAACAAAAGCTCCTAATAATGCTTCACCACAATTGTGTGAATAAGAAGACAAAATTTCTAGCAGCACTTAACCATAAGTTTTTGAATAAAAGAGCAGAAGTTCTAGCAGTGTTTCACCTTAAGTCTGTGAATAAGGGAAAAAATTTTTCGAATAAGCTTCACCATATTGTTGTAAAAAAGGGAACAAAGTTTAAAGCAATGCTTCGCCTTAAGATTGTGAATAAGGGATCAAAGGTTCAAGAAGTTGTTCTCCAAAAGTGTGTGAATAAGAGAACAAAAGCTCTAGTATTGCTTTACCATAAGTGTGTGAATAAGAGAACAAATGTTCTAGCAGTGTTTCACCTTAAGTGGTTAAATAAGAGAACAATGTTTCTAGCAGTTCTTTACAATAAAGTTGTGAATAAGAAAACAAATTGTTCTAAGAGTGCTTAAATCTGTGTGTGTGAATAAGAGAAGAAAGGGTTCTAATAGTGCTTCACCTTATGGATGTGTATAAGAGAACAAAGTGTTCTATTAGTGCTTAACCATTAGGGTATGAATAAGCCAATTAGGTCCTAATAGTGCTTCAACATAAACGTGTGAATAAGGGAACAAATGTTTCTAATAGTGCTTCACAATAAGGGTGTGATTAAGAGAACAATTGTTCTAGCAGTGCATCAATAATTATGGGAATAAGAGAACAAAAGATCTTGCAGTGCTTCACAATTAGGGTGTGAATAAGAGAACGAAATTTCTAGTAGTGCTTCACCAAGATTGTGTTAATAAGAGAAAATGTTTCTAGCAGTGCTTCACCATAAGCGTGTGATTAAGTGAAAAATTATTCTAGCAGTTTTTCACCATACGGTTGTGAAAAAGAGAACAAAATGTTGTAATAATGCTTCACTATATTTGTGTGAATAAGGGAATTAATGTTCCAGCAGTGCTTCGCCATAAGGGTGTGAATGAAAGAACAAAGTTTTCTAATAATGCTTTATCATACGGTTGTGAATAAGGGAACATAGATTTCTAGAAGTGTTTCACCCTAATGTTGTGCATAAAAAAATAAAGGTTTCAAATAATGCTTCACCATAAATTTGTGAAGAAGAGAACAAAGGGTTTTAATATTGCATCACAATAAATGTGTGAAAAAAAGAAAAATATTTCTAGAATTGTTTCATAATAAGGTTGTGAATAAGAATACTAAGGTTGTAGCAGTGCTACAATAAGTGTGTGAATAAGATTGTGAATAACAGAAAGAAGGTTTCTAACAGTGCTTCTCCATAATGGTGTGAATAAGGTAACAACGTGTTCAAGGAGTGTTTCTACAATAGTGTGTGAATAAGAGAAAAAATATTCTAGCAGTGCTTCATCATAAGGGTGTGAATAAGAGAACAAAGGTTCTAACACTCCTTCACCACAAGTGTGTGAACAGGAGAACAAATGTTCCAAGTGTTCTTCACCATAAGAAAGTAAATAAAGGTACAAAGGGTTCTAATAGTGCTAAACGATAACGGTGTGTATATGAGAACAAAGCTTTAAAATAGTGCTTCACAATAAGTGTGCGAATAAGAGAATAACTTTTTCTAAAAGTGCTTAACCATAAATGTGTGTATAAGAGAAAAAGAGTTCTAATAATGCTTCACAATAGGGGTGTGAATAGGAGATCAAAGCTTTCTAATAGTGCTTCACCTTATGTGTATGAATAAGAGAACAAATGTTCTAGCAGTGCTTCACAATAAGTGTGTGAATAAGAAAAAAAAGGATTCTAATAGTACTTCAACATAAGGTTGTGATTAAGGGAACAAAATTTTCTAGAAGTACTTTACCATAAGGGTGTGAATAAGGGAACAAATTGTACTAATATTGCTTCACAAAAACTGTCAGAATATGACAAAAAATTGTTCTAATTGTGCTTCATCAAAATGGTTTGAATAAGAGAACAAATATTCTAGAAATGTTTCACCATAATGTTGTGAATAAGATAACAAATATTCAAGCAGTGCTTCACCATATGTTTGTGAATAACAGAACAAAGGTTTCTAAGAGTGCTTCTCCATAATCGTGTGAATAAGATAATAAAGTGTACTAGCAATGCTTCACCATAAGGGTGTGAATAAGAGAACGAATGTTCTAGGAGTGCATCACCTTAATTGTGAGAATAAGAGAACAAAGTTTGTAGCAGTTTTTCACCATAATTTTTTGAATAAGGGAACGAAAGTTCTAGTAGTGCTTCACCTTAATGGTGAGAAAAAGAAAAGGAAGTTTCCAGCAGTGTTTTAGCTAAGGGTGTGAATAAGAGCTTAAAGCGTTTTAATAATGCTACAACATAAATGTGTGAATAAGAGAACAAATTTTCTGGCAATGCTTCACCATTACAGTGTGAATAAGAGAACGAAAGTTGTAGCAAGGTTCACCATAAGGGTGTGATTAAGGGAACAAACGATTCTAGAATTTCTTCACCAAAATGTGTGAATAAGAGTAAGAGGATTCTTGCTGTGCTTCACAATAAGGGTGTGAACAAGAGATCAAAATTCTAGCAGAGACTTACCATAAGTGATTGAATAAGAGAACAAAGTTTCTAGGAGTTCTTCTCTATAAATGTGTGAAAAAGGAAACAAAGTTTCAAATAATATTTCACCATAAGTTTGTGAATAAGTGAAAAAAATTCTAGAGGACCTTAAGCATAAGAATTTGCATATGAGATCAAATTTTCTAGCAGTGCTTCACCATAAAAATGTGAATAAGAGAACAAAGGATTCTAATTACACTTCACCATAATGTTGTGAATAAGTGAACAAATGACCTAGCAGTGCTTCACCATATACGTATGTGAGTATGCGAACAAAGTTTTCTAATATTGATTCACCATGCGGGTGAAAATAATAGCCCAATGGGTTAAAAAATTCTTTCAAAATGAGTGTGTGAATAAGAGAACAAATGTTCTAGCAGTGTTTTAACATAATGTTTTGAATAAGAAAATAAAGGGTTCAAATAATGCTTCACCATACATTTGTGAAGAAGAGAACAAAGTGTTCTAATATTGCATTACCATAAATGTGTGAATAAAGAAAAATTTTCTAGTAGTGTTTCACCATAAGTGTGTGAATAAGGGTACAAAAGTTCTAGCAGTGCTTCAATATGTGTCTGAATAAGAGAACAAAATTTCTGGCAGTGGTTCACTATAAGGTTGTAAATAACAGAACAAAGGTTTCTAACAGTGCTTCTCCGTAATGGTGTGAATAAAATAACAAAGTGTTCTAGCAGTGCTTCACCATAAAGATGTGTATAAGAGAACGAATATTCTACCAGTGCATCACCTTTATTGTGAGAAGAAGAGAACAATGTTTCTAGCAGTGTTTCACCATAAGTTTGTGAATAAGCGAACCAATGTTCTAGGAGTGCTTAATCATAATCGTGAGTAAAGAGAAGAATGGTTCTAGCAGTGTTTTACCATAAGGTTTGAATAAGAGGACAAAGGGTTCTAATAATGCTACACAATATGTGTGTGAATAAGAGAACGTAGGTTCTAGCAGTGCTTCACCATTAGTGTGCGAATAAGAGAACAAAATATTCTAGCATTTCTTCATCATAATTGTGAGAATAAGAGAAAGAAATTTCTTGCTGTGCTTCACGTAAAGTGTATGAATAAGAGAACAAGTGTTCCAAGAGTGCTTCACCATAAAGGTGTGAATAAGAGAACAAAGAGTTCTAATAATGTTTATCCATATGAGTGTGATTAATAGACCGAAATTTTCTAGTAGTGCTTTACAAGAAGTGTGTGAAATACAGGACAAATTTATCTAATAGTGCTTCACCATAATGGTGTGAATTAGAGAACGAAAGTTTCTAATAATACTTCACCATAAGGGTGTGAATAAGAGAACAATTTTCTAGGAGTGCTTCAACATAAATATGTGAATAAGAGAACAAAGTTTTTTATAATGTTTCAACATACGTGTGTGAATAATTATGTTATGTTATGTTATGTTTTTTCGCATTCCATAAATCTTACAAGATGTGGAAATAGTCATCATGTTTACATAATAATATTACAACGATATTATATACATATATTCTTACAATGAAATCACATTGAAACATACTTATTAACAAAT
>Ga0131853_10026704_pt1 | contig 10384 bp, 4 predicted proteins | sample TergutLab28metaG_FD_92764 | JGI IMG/M metagenome (GOLD analysis project Ga0131853, IMG submission 92764) | Labiotermes labralis P1 segment gut microbial communities from Petit-Saut dam, French Guiana - Lab288 P1 (version 2) (version 2) | ecosystem: Host-associated > Arthropoda: Insects >... | reverse complement strand
GTTTGGCGAAAGTTGGTGGCAAATTGCCAAATCATTTCCCCACGTGAAGTGCCATAAAAAAGTAAACTTAACAGAATGAAATTTACAGTTTTTTTTAACTTTATTACATTTTGGTATGGCTCTTAAATATGTCCAAAATATGGAAAAAAAAATTAGAAATATTTATAATTATTATGTTATTAAAACGCTATTTTACGCATGCTACAGGATAATATCACCTTTTTTAAAGTATGAAATAACTACTTTGTTCTCTGAAAAACCTGTATTACTCCCAATACTTATGAATTCACTGCAGATCTAAGCCACATCCATATCTGAATGTGGTGCAGCGTTTTGCTTCAGTTTCGTCAGCAGTACACACGAATTAGGAAAACGAAATAAGGACTAATAGGAAGGAATAAAGAAGTAAAGAAAAAGAAAAGATGATAATTTCTTTCGTGTTGTTCCAGGAAGTTGAAAAGTATAGCCAGTGTAAGTATTACTACCGGTATGCGCCGCATAACGACGTTTCGGTCAACGACGGACCGCATATACGACGGTTGTCCCATAATATTATTATATTATAATAACATTGTGTTACAATTGCCTACAGAATTCAGTACAGTAACATGCTGTACAGGATTGTAGCATAGTAACAATACGCTATATCATATAGACTAGTTGTGTAGAAGGCTATACTATCTAGGTTTGTGTAAGTACACTCTATGACGCTCGCACAACGACGAAATCGCCTAACGACACATTTCTCAGAAAGTATTCCCGTCGTTAAACGACGCACATCTGTAATTTGTACCTATTCTGTGTAGTTCTCCATGATTTTCAAGCATGAAATATTTGGTACGTGCTCTCACACCCCCCAGTGGGCCAGGGTCTCCTCATGTAAGACGTTTCTAGATCACACACAACGACACACCACAGTCGGTTAGGCTATTCTGGAAAAGTTATCAGCCCGAAACAGAGACATCTACCTGACACATAACACTCTTAAAAACCACCAATGCCCATGGTGGGATTCGAACCCTCAATCCTAAGAAGTGACGAGCCCCAGACCTACAGTTTAAACGACGGGGGCACTGGGACTGTGTCTCAAACCCGTTTCTTCTTCAAAATAGGGTTATTATCTCCAGTCATACATCTTTGTGATTTTAACGCAGATTCGTTTCACACGTGCAATACATAATTTCCTCTATCCAAAAGGCACTTGCGTTCCTTTTCTCCTTTCCCTTTTTCCTTTTGCTTTCTTCCTTGCTTTCACTTTCTATCCTTGTCCCTGAACCCGACCCTGGGCCCAGAATGAGCAGTCACAGAACTGGTGCTTTGCTTGCCATTCAAAAATTTTGTTTATAGGGGGTTCCACTGAGGATCGATGTTCATAGTTCCGTGGTTTTGAGAGGAGACGGTAAGAGCGACACAAGGGCCTTCTTGAGAGAAGAAACGTACTTACTTACTTCATGGTGCAGAGTCATTCTTGAGCAGCTAACTGGTTTTCAGCTAGTCAAGAAATTTCCCGCATTTCACGGAAACCGAAAGTTCATTACCGCACTCACAAGCGTCCGCCACCTGTCTCTATCCTGGGCCAGCCCAATCCAGTCAATATACCCACATCCCACAACGTGGAGATCCATTCTAATATTATCCACCCATCTATGTCTAGGTCTCCCCAGTGGTCTCTTTCACTCCGGTTTCCCCACCAAGACCCTATACACCCCCCTCTCCTCACCCTTACGCGCCACATGCCCAGCCTATCTCATTCTGAGAGAAGAAACATATATGCACAAAATGTGTATTGGTTACAATATTTTTTGTCATTTTTGTTCTCAACTCACACAAATTAGGGGGGGGGGGGACCTAATTTTTTCCGTGTTGTTGGAAAAATGTTGAAAACTGTTGAGTTAAAGGTAAAGTAACAAAATTACAGACCTGGACAGGCCCAGAGTGTTCAAGGAAATTATGGTTCCAAGATTTCATGACAATCGACAAATGAATGAGGTAAGGTTGTCAGCCTTACTCACCTTCAGTCTTTACCCCCATAAAATACTCCTGGTACTCGTTTTTGTTAGAGACTGAGTCAACCCAAGGGCCATCGTGCGACCGGAAGGTTTATGTCCAAGAAAAATTCCAATGACACCTTCGGGAATCGAGCCTGCGACCTTCCGGATTGTAGCGCAGTGCCTCAACCAGCTGCGCCACAGCGTACCCTCTGTTGAGTAGCGTCAATTTAATTCCCTCTAATTTCAATAAATTATTCTGTCTAATAATTATCACTGGGGGGACCGCTGTAGCTCAGTGGTTAAGGTGCTGTGCTACAAATCGGAAGGTCGCTGGTTCGATCCCAGCTGGTGTCGGTGGAATCTTTCATTGACATAAAATCCTTCCGGCCGCACTATGGCCCTGAGATGGACTCAGCCTCTAACAGAAATAAGTACCAGGAGCATTTCCTAGGGGTAAAGGCGGCCGGTGCTTAAGGCTGACAACCCACCACCATCCTGTGCTGTTGTCACGAAATCTGGGAACCTTAGTTTCCTGGAACCCTCTGGGCCACTCCAGGCCAATAACGGGACTGCTTTACCTTAGTGTATAAAGCTCCCTGATGATGGATCCTCTGTGATCCGAAACATGTTGGAACACTTTTAAATATTTTATAACTTTAGTTGTATCTACGAATTATTATATATTTGTGCATTAGTTGGATAATAAAGTGTTTAATTGTCACTGATGCACGGTGCAAACATGAAGATTGTACACAGAAGCTAATTTTTAAAATTAATATTTCAGTGTAGATCGCACTTACATATGGAAGGTTTATCTAGAGAGTATGGTTGCTGCAAAGGTTAGGAGAGCCCATTCAGATGTTTGTTTCCTTTGGAAGCGCGAAATTAAGTACAGAATAAGGGAGAGAGATTTATGAGAAGCATTAATATCTACAGTACTACGGTGGAATAAATTAAAGGAAAGAAGCCTTCCAATTTTGGAGTGGCTGTGCTGCATAGAGACTGCTAGAGAGAGTTTGATTCACAGGCGTTGGGGCCCACCTTCCAATTGTGTTGCTCTTATTATTCCCTTGAGAATGCATTAAATATGTATAACATTTCCTACGAAAACTGGGCGGCACTAACACCCTCGCAAAGTATCTCCCTTCTGGAGAATACAACTTTATCTGAAGTAGCACATTCCGCTTGATTTGTTTTCACAATCCTCGTGCACCAACGCACAAGGAGACAGGTTATCAAACTTTTGTACTCCTAAACTAACTAAGAAAACTTACAAATTTCCCAAAATTCTTCGCACCCAATAATTCATTACCATTTCCTAAGAAATTCCACAGGACGCCGTCCTGAGTTAAATTGATCCAATCAATACATCATCCATTTAATTACACATAATTTTTAATATTATAATCCGTGTCAAATGATAATATAGGACTCAATAATTTTCACATTTTGGAACTGACCGCACTTCAAACAAGCTGTAGTATTTTGTTGTTTTGCGAGGTTGTCAAAAGTAGTACAGTGAAGGCGAACTATTAGTAGATAAAAGGCAAATCAGTCCCATTACAGGTCTGAACAGGCCCTAAGGGTTACAGGAAGTTAAGGTTCCCTGATTTCGTGACAAGGGTACAGGACGGTGGTAGGTTGTAAGCCGTCTTTACCCCCAGGAAATGCTAATGGTACTCATTTCTTTTAGAGGCTGAGTGGACCCCTGGGCCATAGTGAAATCGGAAGGATATTATGTCAATTAAAAATCCACTGACACCAGCTGGGATCGAAAGAACGACCTTCCGATTTTTAGCACAGCAACTTAATCACTGTGCTACCGCGATCCCCCATTATTAGTAGGTAATATGCAAAACGTAAGCAATGCAAATAAACCGCCGAAATATGGCAGTAACATTGGGAAACTTCATGAAGAAGGCATTGTCATTACTGCGGAAAACGTAAAAAGTAATGGAAAATTTCACACTGGAACAGACCATGTGAGCCCAGACGGACAACAGAGATATAGAACTACTCTTTCTTTATCCTCGACGCTAGATGGGAGCGGGGCAAGTGGTGACGCAGTTCGTTGAGACTCTACGCTACAAGCCGGAAGGTCGCGGTTTCGATTCCCGATGGTTTCATTTGAATTTTTTATTGACATAATCCTTCCGGCCGCACTACGGCCCTAGGGTTGACTCAACCTCTAACAGAAATGAGTAAATTTGAAGTGATCCCGGTACAGGCCCGGTATGGCCCAGAGGGTGGGTAGAGGTATAGCTGTACTCTTCCATGACCGCGATACTAAAAGAGGGTGAGTGTTCAGCAGCACGCCCCGGCCGCACTTTACCCCCGGGAAAGATCCAGAACCCATTTTACAGGAGGCTGGTTGGACCCCAGGACCGGTCCGGACGGGCGGAAAATCTCTTCCCCACCGGGATTCGATCCCGCACCGTCCAGCCCGTAGCTCAGTCGCTATACCGACTGAGCTACTCGGTCCACAACAGAAATGAGTACCAGGAATATTTCTTGGGGGCGTAAAGGCGGCCGGTTCATAGGCCTTTCAACCTTACCACCTTCATGTGCTGACTGTCTTGAAATCTGGGAGCCTCAACCTTCTGGAACCCTCAGTGCCTGTCCGGGTCTGTAATGGGATTGCTTTACCTTTACCTAGGTGAGAGTCTGTGGTGAACACCACGCCCCGGCCGCTTCACCCTCGGGAAAGACCCGGTATCCATTGTATAGGAGGATGGATGGGCCCCAGGGCCGGCCTGGACAGGTTCGAAATATCTCGCCCCCATCTGGATTCGATCCCTGGACCGCGTAGATCGTAGCGAGTCACAATACCGACTGAGCTATCCCGGTCCATTGTTATTACTGCCATGTGACACACAAAAAAAACGGACAATATGCTGAGTGATCAAAATTCAAAATTCTTTTAACACAACTGGTTCTGTTTACATCCACAAGTTAAGAGAACAAAGGCAACTAGACCCCGTACAGATGTGCTCTTAAAGTAAAGGTAAAGTGCACCCTTGTACATGCACTGAGGCTCTGTACAGGCCCGGTGTGGTCCTGAGGGTGAATAAAGTTATAGCTCTACTCTTTCTTGACCACGACACTAGAAGGGATGAGGGATCAGCGTCACGCCTCTGCCGCTCTTTACCCTCGGGAAAGACCTGGTACCCATTGTACAGGAGGCTGGGTGGGCCCTCACCGGGATTCGATCCCCAGACCGTCCAGCCCGTAGCCAGTGGCTATTGCTCTTAAAGTGCTGCATGTAGTCACTACATAAATGATGTCTAGTTGCTGTTACTGTTTTAGAAACAATTTTAGCACGCTCTTGATTGTTATTAGCGCTATTTAACCTTCAAAATGCGAGAGTCAAACAGAAAGTAAAAGCAATTTGCTAATTAAGCAAGTAGCAAAAGCGATAGCAGCCGACCGATTGTAGCCAATTGTAAACGGACTGTGTCAAGTTCCAACACACATCGAGCAGTGCTCCATTGTCATTCCCTTTGAAAGGGCGTATGTGTAAACATGCAACCTGCGCTTTACGATTGCACCACGTGTCGTGATAGGATTTCTTTGGGCACAAGGGATCAAAATCGCTGATTTTCACCCAAGAATGTAAACACCATATCGTAGTGTTAACTTTACGAGTCAGAGATAAGTTTTTGATTGGGTATAAACGTTTTATATCCGGAAGAACCAAGTTTATCTAATAAAGCTCCATCAGACGTGTACTTCAGCGTCGAACACTCAGGATGACGCCGAGTGTGCTGACCCTCTCATTCAAGACGACCGACCCATTAGCGTGTTGCTGAGGCGTCAAACTTCAGACAAACTGAATCCTACAATGCGCAACAATAGACGAGCACTGTTGTCGAAAACTATTCTCTTGCGTCACCACAATGCGCCATTGTCGCGGTTGCAACAATAGAGACAATTCGAAAGCACAATTTACAGGTTCTGTCGCTTCCAGACCTCGCATCGAGCGACTGTCGTACTTTGTTACGCTAAAAGAATTATTATTGCATTGTAGCCAGTCTGGCAGTGACGAAGAAGTCGTTCAACCATTTATAGACGAAACGTATCTGTGTTATATAAGGACTCAGTCCGTACCGCGCTGTAAACACTCTCCACCTCGGCTGTAAAAACTAAACTGTTAATGATGTGTAGGGAAAGGGTTACCGTTTGTTCTGAAAACACATAGACGGAACGTAATCACCATGTGGAATTTGTAGATGTTAAACCTGGCGGTAGAGTCCAGTTGAAATGTGATGGCACACGGTGATACACGGGAGGGGAAGTGAAGGGGAAACTGGCGAATGGAATGGGTAACCAGTACTCTTCACACTACCTCGGAACATGGTGTATCCAGCATTACTACCGCTGATGCGCACACCTCGGCTGCCAGTAGTCGACTGAACTGGCACCCTCGCCGATTTAAATGGACACGTCCGTTTCGCCGAAAGACGAAATCCGGTTTCCGCCCGTGTGCCATCACATTTCAACTGGCTTCTAGTACCATTAGTAGACTCCAGTTGAAATGTGACGGCACACGGTGACGCACGGGAGGAGAAGTGAAGGGGAAACTGGCGAATGCAGTGGGTAGCCAGTACCCTTCACACTACCTCGGAAAATGGTGTATCCAGCATTACTAACGCTGATGCGCACACCTCGGCTGCCAGTAGTCGACTGAACTGACGCCCCGCGCCGATATAAATTGACTCGTCCGTTTCGCCTAAAGACGAAATCTGGTTATAAGGTGAGGTAAATTCAGTCAAAAACTCAACTATGAATATGTAGCTAAATAATGGTGTTTATTAGCAATAGAAAACTACATGTTTCGGCCTATAGCGGCCATCATCAGGTTTTGACAACTTCCTTGCTATACGAGTTATATACAACATGATCCAGACGTGCCAACTATAAATCCATTCACACAATAGACATCCCACAAAACTTAGCTTAACAAACGCACGCAAATGATAATGATGTTGAGATCTCAACATCACCAAACGGTTTAGGCATATTATATAAAACTCTTATAGCAAGAAAGTTGTCAAAACCTGAAGATGGCCGCTATAGGCCGAAACGTGTAGTTTTTCCATGGCCAATAAACACCACCATTTAGCCATATATTTATAGTTGTGTTTTTGACTGAATTTACTTCACCATAAAGTTTAAACACACAACGCGAATGTCACACCTCAAAACGAAATCTGGTTTCTGCGCGTGTGCCATCACATTTCAAACGCAGTCTACGTAATGTTGCGTGCAGCCTTTAAAGGGTTACGAAGACGCGCACACATGGATTGGAGAACAACCTTAAAACTTTCCTTTTCTCCGACAGAATTAAGAAGCTAGTGGGTGAAACTGCAGCGAGGGAATTTTGAAAAACAGTATAGCTGCTATGTACATTGCACTTCCGTTTGTAGTTAGTAAGAGGATACTGTCTTTACTGTTGAATTTACCTGTACATGGTTATTCAAAATGATAATATATATATATATATATATATATATACCAGTATACCTAAATTAATTTCAGCTAGTTTTGCATTGAGAGTAGTTAAGCCAATCTTGTCCCTAGATTCACTGAAAATGTTATATTATTCCTACTTTCATTCCGCAATGGCTTATGGACTAATATTCTGAGGGAATTCCCATCATAGCAACATTATTTTCAAGCTTCAAAAAAGAATTATTAGAATAATTGTAGGAATAATAGGTAGAGATTCGTGTAGAGAACATTAGGAACTTAAAAATATTACCATTAAAACCTCAATATATATATATATATATATATATATATATATATATATTCACTTTCGCATTTTGTGATCCATGATGGGGATTATTTTAAGGTGAACTCTGAGATACACAACATCAATACTAGGAATAAATTGAATCTACATCTGCCAATATCTAATCTGTCAGTATATCAGAAGGGAACACATTACACCGGTATAGGGTGTTCAACAGTCTGCCTCCTCAAATAAAGGAACTGTGCCATAATAGAAATCATTTTAAACGTGCCTTGAAAAAATTCTTGTATTTTCATTCGTTTTATGACTTGGATGAATATTTTAGTTGTAATAAGATTTAAAACCTTTACTATTAATTAGTTATTTTGTGTGTTCTAAAGTTTCACCTTGGGAATTGTTGACCTATTAATTAATTTTAAATAGTAACATATTATAATTTTGTACAGCTGAAATGTATGTTTAAATTAGTATATACTGTTAACCTTTTGACTACTGCTGATTCTACAGTGGCTACATTGAATTTTATCCTATTTTAGACTGCTTGTATGTATTGTAATGTATTGCATTACAGCGTTAATTGTAATTTACATGTTCTATATCCTGTGGGTTACAACTCCTTTCTGGATCAGATGAACAAAAATAAATATGAATATGAATAAGAATATATAATATATATTTATTTACTGCAATTGGGTTGTTAACCGGTGGCAGTGGTTACTTTACATGTAAACAAAACACGAAATTCTTTACTGCTGGATTTAAGTCTGGAGGGCTACATGAGAAGCATGTAGTGGCAACTTGGAATCTTGGGAATCATCTCAGCATTTGCTTATAGGCAGAGGGAAACCAAGAAAAACCTGTGTCGAGGTGGCCGGTCGCAAGACCTTCCGAGTACTGACTTCTATGGGGTTACGTCAAGGATCAGGTTTATGTTCCTCCTCTTCCCGCAAGTATCCCGGAACTGAAGGCACGAATCAGAACCGCCATTGAAACCATCACCGCTGACATGCGGAACGAACTCGATTATCGTGTTGATGTTTGTAGAATCACAAAAGGTGCACATATAGAGCACATGTAAGGTATGTAACAACAACTTGGAGTGTTGTTCTATTAAATAAAAAAAACACATTTACTGCTATATCAAGTGTATTGTGTATGACAAGTTGTTAAAACCCCGACAATCATTTTGAATAACCCTGTATATGTGCCAGAGCAGGATATTGTGCTTTGCGCACACGGCGTCATAGCCCAGACCAGACGACAATTTGAACACAGCTGCACAGTATAGGAAGTTCATTTAGGGAAACATAGAAACACGTGCAAACAAAGAGAACAAAGCAAGCTGGGAACAATATTTTTTGTGTTTATTTATTCCTTGCAAAGAAAGGCGAAATGATATTACAGATAAGAGTAATTAATTACGTATATATCAATACGTCACTACTGACGTCATCAGAATTACTGTAGGCGCCCTTTTGAATACAAATCCAATATTGAAGCCTGTTTTATGACAGAAGCGGAAATCGCCATTCATCTGGATTGAACAGATAAGCCCTGTGTATATGTGCGTGTATATGTTATATAAGCAGAGAGCATGCGATATGGCTCCATAAAATTTCACGCTTAGCGTTTTGGTCCAGCTACTGAGTGCATCTCTGAAGGAGAAGTATAATTCACACTCAGACAATAATTTATTACCAGAGACTTGCGCTTGCCTGTCAAGGACGATGCTTCAAAAACGTCCAAATGTATTAAAGTAACACATTTAAAGAATGAACAATGTCCACAAGTAACTGAAGAATAAAATACCAACTAGATGCCACTTATTATTTTATTGTACTTCTTATAGGCTCAATATGTTTCGGGCATTAATATGCCCATCATCAGGAGCTCGCGACTATAATGTTGATTACCACATTGGTCGTTTCGTTCTTGGTTTGCTGTATGTTGGAGTTTAGGTGTAGTTAGAACGGAGTGGTGTCCGGGTTGCAGACTTAAGCTTGAGCCTGCAACCCGGACACCACTCCAGCCTAACTACACCTAACCTCCAACATACAGCAAACCAAGAACGAAACGACCAATGTGGTAATCAACATCATAGTTGCGAGCTCCTGATGATGGGCATATTAATGCTCGAAACATGTTCAGCCTAGAAGAAGTACAATAAAATAATAGGTGGTATTTAGTTGGTTTATTATTCTTCAGTTATCACAATGATGAACTGTCCAACAAACATCCGAATGTTCTCGAGTGTTTTCTTAGTTATTTGTCCTTGAGGAATGTAAAACGATATCTTGGACCAAGAGAATATTTTATTTAAAAATTGAACTAAATCGTGGCGATGATATTAACATGGATTTTACAAACGGGATAGAAGGGTGTGAAGTGGGTAGCGTGACGCTAGGCACGGACCAGTGGTACCTGTTTGTAACAGGGTTCCACAAAAAGGGTAGAATTTCTTGGCTGAGAAAAAAAGAAGCTACTTCGAGACCATTTATGGTGACTTACTTACTTGCTTACTCCATGGTGCAGAGTCCTTCTTGAGAAGCTAACTGGTTTGCAGCTAGTCAAGAAATTCCCCGCATTTCACGGAACCCGAATGTTCATTACCGCACTCACAAGCGTCCGCCACCTGTCT
>Ga0131853_10026703_pt1 | contig 10384 bp, 8 predicted proteins | sample TergutLab28metaG_FD_92764 | JGI IMG/M metagenome (GOLD analysis project Ga0131853, IMG submission 92764) | Labiotermes labralis P1 segment gut microbial communities from Petit-Saut dam, French Guiana - Lab288 P1 (version 2) (version 2) | ecosystem: Host-associated > Arthropoda: Insects >... | reverse complement strand
TACAAACTCATTGCCGCAGTTGCATCGTACTTTTGCATCATAATATTTCGGATGGATAGCCGCTTTCATCATTTCACCATCCTTTCTCTGCGAATTTAGTGCAAACGTGATTATAGCATGTTTGCGTGGGCAATGCAAAAAATTTCGGCAAAAAGCCTCGCTAGGTTTTGCAACCCGGCAAGGCTTTTTTAAAGAGTTTTTGAAATGAGTTTTTAAATGAAGTTTAAAGCTTAGTGACCAGCCATTTGTTTTTCTTGGGCTTCGATCATTTTTTTAACCATGTAGCCGCCTACATAACCTGCTTGAGCAGAAGTAAGGTCACCATTGTAACCTTGTTTTAGAGGCACGCCTATTTCGCTAGCAACTTCATATTTGAATTTGTTCATAGCGTCTTTAGCGTTAGACACGTTAATGCCTGTAGTAGATTTTTTCATCATGTTTTCTCCTTTAATTTTGCTTTGTCGATGGCGTAAATGTTACACCATTACGAGCGTAGTATTTGTAAGGAGAATTTTTTTATACAAGTTTTTATTGGTAACTTTTGCCAATTGTAAAAACAAATACACTGCCCTTGCCGGGTTCGCTTTCCAGTGTAATTGTTTCATTATGCGCACGCACAAATTCTTTTACAATAGAAAGCCCAAGCCCACTGCCCATTTTATCCTCGTTTCGGGAGGAATCGCCCTTGTAAAAACGGTCGAAAACACGTTTCTGTTCTTCTTCCGTCATGCCGCATCCTGTGTCGGAAATGGAGACTGAAACTTTATTATTTTGTTCATCCACTGTGGTTTCTACGGTAATTTCGCCATCTTCACCTGTGAATTTTATAGCATTATCCAACAGGTTTAAAATTATGCGGCGTATTTTCTCCTCGTCTGCAAGTACAGTGTCGCTGCTGTGGGCAAAGCGGCTGTTTATCATAATTCGTTTATCTAGGGCTCGTTGCCTAAAGCTTAAAATTGTGTCACGAATCACGCCGTTTATATCAAATTCTTTTGTTGTAAGCCGGTCTTCTATGCTGTGAATATCCAAAATATTGTTGGACAGTTTAAGCAAACGTTCCGACTCGTTCATTATAATATTAAGATAATATGGCTGCTGCTCCAGCGGAATGGTGCCGTCTTCAAATGCGGTTATAAACCCTCGGATAGACGTAAGTGGCGAACGTATGTCATGCGAAATATTGGCGATAAATTCTCTGCGAATACGCTCCTGCTCTTGCAAGCTTTCTGCCATGCGGTTGAACTGGTGAGCAAGCTGCCCAACTTCGTCTCCGCTTTGGTATGGCAGCCGTTTTTCAAAATCGCCGCCTGCAATTTCTGTTGCAACTTCGCTCATTTGCTGCAATGGTCGGCTTATCGCCCGGCTGGAAATGTATATGAGAACAAAAGCAAAAGCTCCTGTGCCGGCAAGCGCAATCATCGCCATGCGATACATTTCAGAAATAGCGTCATCCAGTGATGCCATAGAAAACCCAACAAGTGCCGCACCTATAACTTGGTCGTTAAACCAAAACGGATGCCCGACAATTAGCAACGGTTCATTTGTTTGATAATTAAGCGTGCTGAAAAGAACAACAATTTCACCCTCCATAAGCGGGGAAAGTTGCGCAAGTTCAAGCCCTGCAGCAAGTTCGCCGCCGAATGGTATAGCGTTAAAATTATTATCGATGATAATTACCATCGCATCGGTATAGCGGTATATATTTTGTAGTTCTGTTTGCAAAAGTGGTATGTTAAACAGCCCGTACAGCGAAAAATTTTCCATAGAAATAGCAACCCTTTGGGCAAGGGTTGTAAGCTCGTCCACTTTTTGGTCAGTTAAAAAGCCTCTAATGCCCTGTGCCAAAACAAAGGCAAGCAGAACAAAACTTATAACAATCGTGGTTAGATAAATTAGCAATTGCTTCCAAAAAATGCGCATGTTTACACCTCTAGGGCATTATTGTACAATGTCTAAGACTTTGTCAAGGAAAGAAGTAGGGAGTGTGTTTTTTTTGAAGAAAACGGATAATTTAAGTTTTTCGGATATATTTTATGGTGTTGCCCTTGCAATTGTAGTTGGTGTTATGCCATTGATAGTGCGTATGGTGATGCGACCCATTCCACCGGATCTTGCTGCTTTGGGGATAATCGGCACATATCACGATCCTCTGACATACTGGAAAAGTTTAATTTTTGGCTGGATTGCTGCAACTGTTGCTTTTTATGCTGTGGCAAGTTTTGTAACTTCCGGCAAGAAGTTTGATTTCAAACCGTTTTTGAAATCTACTCCGGTTATTTTGTCGATGGTATATTTATTTTTTGTGTTGATATCAGCTATATTTTCGTCTTACACGTTTACTGCGTGGCGGGGGACATACTTCCGTTATGAGGGTGCATTTATGTGGCTTTTTTATTTTGTTGTTTTTGCTGCGGCTTGTGCCTATGTAAAGGATATAAAGTTTGTAAAACCCGTTCTTTGGGCTTTAATATTTTCTTCCATTATTATGGGGTTAATTGGGGTAAGCCAACTGCTGGGGCATAGTTTTTTTGCTACATCACTTGGTTCTTGGTTGATTTTGGGTGGTATCGATGGTGATATAGCTCTAGCCTTTGATATTGCCAATGGCACGCTGTTTAACCCAAACACCTTTGGAAAATACACTGCAATGGTAGCCCCCGTTTTGTTGTTTGCTGCCATTGGCTATGAAGGAAAATGGTGCAAAATAATAAAAACCGCCATGCTTATTGGCGGCGGTTTGATGCTTGTTGGCGTTTTTGCGAGTTCTTCTCTTGGTGGATTGGTTGGTATTATGGCTGCGGCAGGCGTTACCGTTGTAACTTATGTATGCGGATTATTTTTCCGCCAAAGTAAAAGTGGCATGTTGCGATTGGGTGCTATGTTTGGCGGGTTGACAATAGCTGTTGTGCTGGCGTTGCTTTTTGTGCCGCCACTTAACGACCGTGTAACTACATTGTTAACCCGTTTGCAAACTGCTGCCCTAGCAGAAACCACTACCGCCGAGCGATTTATATTTGAAGAAAATCGTGTGATGGTACACCAAGACGGTAATACATTGTTTATGCTAACTGCTACGGACGAAGAAAGCTGGCTAACCATTACAGACGGCACAGGGCAAGAAGTGCTGCCAACAAGCCATACGCCAAGTACAGATGAAGAAGTTGGACGATATGAATTTGACGTACCCGGCTTTAGACCGGTTACGGTAGAGTATTCGGAGGAAATATTTAGACTAAGCACAATAGGACAAGCGAGACCTTTTCTTTTAATGATAGAGGATGAGCGAATTTACGGGCTAACTCCAATAGGTGAGCGGATTGATAGCCCGCCTGCGGCTTGGGGTTTTGACGGACGGGAAAACTGGGGGTCGGGTCGTGGTTTTATATGGTCCAGGACGTTTCCGTTAATGCTGAGCCGCACGATAGTTGGCAGCGGTCCGGATACATTTGTAAATGTGTTTCCACAGTATGACTTTGCTGCATTGCAGCTTGTATTTAACAATCCATATATGGTTGTGGATAAAGCACATAATTTATTCCTGCAAACATGGATTGGGACGGGCGGCATTTCTGCAATTGCGTTGTTTGGATTGTTTTTGCATTACTTGATAACCACATTTTTGAGCATTGTAAAGGAAAGTGGCGAATCAAAATTTTCATACATGCTGCGTTTTGGACTGTTGGCAGGTATAAGCGCATTTGTAATGAGTAGCATGGCAACCGACAGCACAATAGGTTCTACAGGTGTGTTTTTTGTGCTGTTAGGTATGGGGTATGGGTTGAATAGGATTCTTAAAACACAATCATCAAGCAGCCGATAATAAACCCAAGCAAGCCGCCCAGCCAAATAATTAAGCGGAGTTCCCGCCCTGCAACCGATAGGATAACATCCTCGGCTTCCGCAATATCAAAGGAGGCAAGCTTGTTTTCTATCATGGTTTGGATAGGCATGTTTTTAGACAAGTATGTTGCGATAATTTCTAACACGTAGGCGACTGCGTGTTTTTTATTCCCTGCCTGTGCGCCGAAAAAGTCCCGGATGTTGATGTTTAGAATATTACTTTCTTGTCTGGGCAGCATGTCGATAATCTCGTGTAATTTTTCACGTATCGGCTCGTGGTTTTCCGGGTTAGTGAGGTATTCGAAAAGGTTAGTTTTTATACTTTCATAAATTTTTCCCTTTGAGACAAACAGCCCTGCAAGTTTGCTAATATTTTCGTCAATTATTTTTTGTGTAAATCCGGCAAGTGCTTCATCAAGCTTAGGGTGTGTCGCAGGCAGGTTTGGTATTGCTTCCAATGCCCATGGTAACAGCTTGTCCGTTAGATTTTTTAGCCCATCGGTAAGCTGTGTTTCGTACGGCGCAATAGCCTCGCCTATTGTAATATCCGGCAATTGCCACATGGATGGGTCGGATAATTCTTTTGCCAAAACTTCCGGGGTTAGCAAGCGTGTGCTTATGGCTTCTGCAATTTTTTTTGCAAGCCGCTCCCGTTCTTTTGGTATAAGCCCCGGCGTGAACGGAATTTTTAACCCAAAAATGTATTTTGCCTTATGCGGGCGAAACAGCATTTTTATGGCAAGCCAGTTGGTGGAAAGTGCGATGATACCGCCAAGTAGCGGTGGCAGAATGTAATTTAAAATATTCATGAGAAACCTCGCTTAAATTAGTATATAATTGGGGTAATACAAGGGCTGAAAAACCTTTTACAAAAAGAACAACATTGAGCCTTGATGGAGGTAATTATGGAGCAAAATTACTTAACGACCCGTGCAGGTGTGCGGGAAGTTGTGGAAAGATATGGACTTGCTGCAAAAAAGAAGTTAGGGCAGCATTTTTTGGTTGACCAGCATGTTTTGAATAAAATTTTAAATGCCGCAGATGTGGGCAAAGACGATGTGGTTTTGGAAATTGGGCCGGGCATTGGCGGGTTAACACAGGGACTCTTAGCCCGTGCAGGGCATGTAGTTGCTGTTGAGCTGGACAAGCAGCTTGTGCCTATTTTGCAAACCCAGTTTGCCAACGAGCCTTTTACACTTGTGCACGGAGATATATTGCAGGTAGATTTGGCAGCGATTCTCGCGCCATACAAAGGCAAAAACATTAAAGTTGTGGCAAACCTGCCGTATTATATTACCACGCCTGTGCTGATGCATTTGCTGGAGAGCGGTTTAGGTTTGAAATCCATCACCATAATGATACAAAAGGAAGTTGCTAAGCGCATGGCAGCCGTACCCGGCACAAAGGATTATGGCTCATTGTCGCTTGCGGTGCAATACCATGCAAATGTTTCAATTGCGGCGTATGTGCCGGTAAACTGCTTTATGCCCCGCCCGGGAGTGGATTCTGCCGTGGCGCATTTGGATATCTTGCCTACGCCACGGGTAGAGGCGGACAAGGAGAAGCTGTTTAAAATTATACATGCTGCATTTAACCACAGGCGCAAGACCTTGGTTAATACGCTGGACAGTGCCGGGTTTGGCAGTGGCAAAGAGGATTTGGCAAAAGTATTGGAGCGTTGCGGGCTTAACCCACAGGTGCGGGGCGAAGCGTTGGATATATTCCGGTTTGCTAAACTGGCAGAGGTACTGGCTCAGGACGGAACCCCTTCTTTATGAACTCGCTTTGGTTAAAAATAATTGCCTTGGTTGCGATGATAATTGACCATATGGGGGCAGCCTTTCCGGAAACGTTTGGTTTTGAATTTAGAGTAATTGGGCGAATAGCATTTCCCATTTTTGTATTTTTGATTGCGGAAGGGTTTTATCACACGCTAAAGTCGGAAGATAAGTTCCGTTCTGTAAAATTTTTGATGAGACTGCTTATTTTCGCACTAATTTCCGAGCCATTTTACGACTTGGCTATAAATCATGCAGCAAATTTTCAAATAAACTTCCTTTCACATACAAATATTTTTTACACGCTTTTCCTGGGCGGCGCAGCAATTGTCGCCTATGAATATATACGTGAAAAAAGCCACGTTTTGGCGTTTTTGCCCGTGGCTTTATTTATGTTGCTTGCAGAAATTTTAACGACCGATTACGGAGCGTATGGTGTAATATTTATTTTTACAATGTATGTGTTAAGGCATTGGGATAAAAAACTTGTTGCTATGGCGTTATTGTGCCTATGGCAGCACTATGCAATGATACATGCGTTGTTTACATACGGCACGGGTGCGTATCAGCCCATCGCATGGATGTTGATACCTGCAACGCTTGTACCTGTTTTGCTTGTTGCTTTTTACAACGGCAAAAGGGGAATGAGTTTAAAATGGTTTTTTTATGCGGCTTATCCCGTACATTTGGCTGTTATTGCATTGGTTAGGCTGCTGTAGTCCAGCTCAACGTCCTTTTGCTCGCCGGTTGCCATCACTTTTAACGTGGCTTTGCCTGTTGATATTTCATTCCCGCCAAGTATCATTGTATGCTTGGCATTAATTTTATCTGCAAATTTCATTTGAGCCTTTACGCTGCGTCCAATAAGGTCGGTTTCTATACACAGCCCTTTTTGGCGCAATTCGAATGCGAGCTCTTGCGATTTTATAAAGCCTGCTTCTTCTGCGTGACCAATAAACAAGTCAGGAGATTTTGCAGCGGTGCTTTCCTGCTGTTTTTGCAGAAGCAACACCAGCCGTTCTATACCCATGCCAAAGCCTACGGCAGGTGTTGCATTGCCGCCTATTTGGGAAATTAGTCCATCGTAACGGCCGCCGCCTATAACGGTAAGTCCGCCGCCCTCTATAAATTCAAATACAGTGCGGGTGTAATAATCCAACCCACGTACAACCCTAGGGTCTATTACAAACGGCACGCCGAAGCGGGTTAGCAAGTTTTGCAAACCTTCGAAGTGTGTGCGGCATTCATCGTCCAATGAGTCTAATACAACAGGTGCGTCTTTCAGCTCCGCTTTACAATTTGGGTTTTTGCAATCCAAAACACGAAGTGGATTATGGACTGTACGGATGCGGCATAGTCCGCACAGTTTGTCCAAGCGTTCGTTTATATATTTTCTCAATTTTTTCTGATAAACCTTGCGGCAATCGGTACAGCCGATGCTGTTTATGTTTACGGTTACGCCTTCTACGCCAAGCTCGTTAAGCAGCGTCCAGCCAAGAGAAATGACTTCTGCTTCGGTTGCATAGTTTGCAGAGCCAAAAACCTCTACGCCAAACTGATAATGCTGGCGGTAACGCCCCGCTTGCGGGTTTTCGTAACGGAAGTTAGGACCGATATACCATAGCTTTGTTGGTTGTGGCTGGTTGTGCAAACCACGCTCGATATATGCACGGGCAACACCCGCAGTAAGCTCCGGACGGAGTGATAGGCTGCGCCCGCCTTTATCGTTAAACGTGTACATTTCTTTTTGCACGATGTCGGTGGTATCGCCCACGCCACGCAAAAACAAGTCGGTAGACTCTATGATGGGTGTGCGAATTTCGTTAAAATTGTAGGCGTTTGTGATGCTGCGCACAGCGGCTTCTACCCTGTGCCAAACCTGCATTTCCTCGCCGAAAACGTCTCTTGTGCCTTTGGGTGCTTGAATCATGTTAGATTGCTCCGTTCTGTATATATCTCCGGGTTTTTTACATTAAATTCCCTACTTATTTTATCGCCCTCTACAAACTTGCTAACCGCTCCTGCACCAATGCCAAGCACGGTTTGGGTTTCTGCCATCATGCCTACGTTGTACAAGCATTCATAATCGAGTTTGCTATAGCCTACATTTTCGAACATACCCACCATATTTTTCTGGCGGTAGAGGTAGTAGGGGTTAAGCCCTGCGGTATGGCAGGTGTCGCTTGCGATGTTTAGCATTTGCTCCGTTGTTTGTGCGTTAGGCAAAACAAACAAATCTTTGTTTGCATTAATGTGCGAAGCCCGTTTTACCGCAAGCGTATGCACGGTTATATTTTCCGGCGAAAGTTTTGTTAAGCCTTCCATCGTACGGCGAACATCATCCACTGTTTCACCGGGTAACCCGACTATAATGTCCGAATTTATGCAGTTGAAGCCAGCTTCACGTGCAAGTGAAAATGCACGAAAAAAGTCATCTGCTGTGTGCTTGCGCCCTATTAGCGCAAGTGTTTTGTCGTTTAATGTTTGCGGGTTTACGGCAATTCTGTTTACACCATAACGGTGCAAAATAGCGAGTTTTTCTTTTGTTAGCGTGTCGGGTCGTCCCGCTTCTACGGAGTATTCCACAGATGTTTCGAAATTTTCTGCAACGGCATTAAGCAGTTTTTCCAGTAAATATTCCGGCAAAACCGTCGGTGTGCCGCCGCCTATATAAATGGATGAAACTGTGCCATTCATTTGTTTTAATTGGGTTGCTTTTTGCCCAAGTTCAGCTATTAACGCATCCACATATTTTTCGTGGATGTTTTTTATTGTAGGTTTATGGTCTACGTTAAATGAGCAATATACGCAACGGGTAGGGCAAAACGGAATGCTTACGTATATGCCAACGGGGCTGGTCGTCCGCCTAACGGCGGACTGCTCGCCCATGCGACCAGGGTTTCGATTACTTGCAAAAATTTTTTTGGTCAGATAATTCTCTGCATAAGCAATGGTTAAGGCAAGTTTTGCCTTTTCCTCTGTGCAGCAAAAAGGGTCTTGCATGGTGGCAATCACTTTTGCTTCGTCCCAGCCGGTGGCAAGCCACTCCCGCACCATTTTGGACGGACGAATACCGGTTAGTGCACCCCAAGGGGTGTATGCGCCAATGGCTTGTTGCAAAGCGTGGTATAGTGCAAGCATTAACACTCGGCGAGGGCTAAGATAAAAAGGGAGTGCGTTTAGTGGCAAAGCATGTTCTGCAATGGTTATGCCGTTTTTTACTATCCATGCTTTTGCCGTATTTTCTGTTATTTCGGTTTTTGCAATGTAATCGTCGTTTGCTTGAAACAATTGGGTAACAGTCTGCACTTCATTTTCAAAATTGTGGTTTATAAGCTCATACTTCATATCATGTATTTACCCTGGCGATTTCACTTGCCTTTGTTACGGCTTGCAGACGTTTTATCAAATGGTTCAAATGGTCTGTATCATGGATATTGACCCCGATAGACACCACTGCTTGCCCTTGCACGCTTGCAGCACTAAACGAACTGGTGAGGATGTTTTCATCCTTTAACACATCGTTTACCACGTAAATAACGTGGTTGCCGTCCGGGCAGGTAATGCGCAGGTTAACAAGATATGTGCGGTTGGCTTTCTCCGGCACATCCCACTGTATGGTCATTAGGCGGCGGCGGTCGATTTCGTTCATATGCAGCACGTTTATACAGTCCGACCTATGCACGGTCATGCCACGCCCACGGGTTACAAAGCCTAAAACTTCGTCGCCCGGCAGTGGATTACAACACTTTGAAAAGGTTGCGGAAGTGTCTCCCAGCCCTTTTATAACAATGCCGCTTTTTTTGCCTTTAACTTCTGTTTTTGGCTTTGCACTAAGCAATTCTTCAATAAGTTCGTCTGTGCTTGGCGGCGGCTGAACTTTCTCGTATTCTCGGTAGAGGTGATTGGTAACTTGTTTTTCTTTTATGCCGCCTGTGGCAACCATAATGTATAGGTTATCCATGCTTTTGCAATTGAAGCGGGCAAGCACGTCGGCTTCTCTGCCCTCTGCCAGTAGCTCATCCAGCGTAATATCTTTTTCTAATGCCAAACGCTCCAAGGTTTCTTTGCCTTTTTGCAGGTTAACCTCACGGTTTTCTTTATTAAACCACTGATTAATTTTAGAGCGGGCTTGGTTTGTTTTTACGACCTTTAACCAGTCCGGGTTCGGACCTTTAGAGTTTTGGCTTGTTACAACTTCTACGATGTCGCCGGACGCAAGCTCATGGTCTATGGGCACAAGTTTGCCATTAACCCTGGCCCCCACCATGCGGTTACCCACGGCGGAATGTATCGCATAGGCGAAGTCTATTGTGCAAGAGCCGTCTACAAGATTAACGGGTTCACCTTGTGGTGTGAACACAGAAATATGACCTTGGAATGCGCTAAGGTCCATTTTTAATGCCGACAGGAATTCGTCACTGTCGGAAATTTCGTTTTGCAAGTCCATTATTTCTTGCAGCCATTTATCTTTTGCGGCTTTGCCGCCTTCTTTGTATTTCCAGTGTGCAGCTACACCAAATTCGGCTACTTCGTGCATTTCAAACGAACGGATTTGAACCTCGAAGTGTTCGCCTGGACCAACAAGCGTTGTGTGAAGCGATTGATAGCCGTTGGGTTTTTTCTTGGCGATATAGTCTTTTATTCGCCCGTCTACAGGCGTGAAAAGTCCGTTAACAAGCCCCAGTGCCATGTAACACTCAGGTATACCTTTTACTAAAATGCGCACGGCATACAGGTCATGTATTTCGTCCAGCACCTTA
>Ga0131853_10026702_pt1 | contig 10384 bp, 8 predicted proteins | sample TergutLab28metaG_FD_92764 | JGI IMG/M metagenome (GOLD analysis project Ga0131853, IMG submission 92764) | Labiotermes labralis P1 segment gut microbial communities from Petit-Saut dam, French Guiana - Lab288 P1 (version 2) (version 2) | ecosystem: Host-associated > Arthropoda: Insects >... | reverse complement strand
CCTTTTGTGGCGCTCCGTGATATAGTAAAGGGTAAACAAGCATAGAAACGCAAGGAGGCTGTTGCAAACGGCTTACTTTTATGACTCTCCCTCCCATACCTTTAGTGAGTACCTCCTGGTGCCGGGGTATTCGTCGGCGGAGTGTGTGCCGGATAAGGTTTCCCTCCGGACAGCGGTGACCTGCTATCGGGCCGGGGAGGAGCCAGAGGTTACGATGAACGTTCCTCTCTGCTCGGCCATTATGCAGTCGGTCTCAGACGATAAGATGGCGGTGGCTCTTGCCAAAGAGGGTGGGATATCCTTTTTGTACGCCTCTCAGTCCATTGAGAACCAGGCGGAGATGGTGCGGAGGGTCAAGCGGCATAAGGCGGGCTTTGTCCCTTCTGATTCCAACGTGCGGCCGGACCAGACCATGGGAGACCTCCTGGCGCTCAAGGAGAAAACAGGTCATTCCACCGTGGCGGTGACCCATGATGGGACCAATACGGGGAAGTTTTTGGGTCTGGTCACCAGCCGGGACTATAGGCCCAGTCGGATGGACCCGGCTACCCAGGTGTCTACTTTTATGACCCCTTTCGAGGACATTGTCTATGCCCAGGAGGGTGTTACCCTGAAAGAGGCCAACGACATGCTCTGGGCGCACAAGCTCAATGCCCTGCCGGTGATTGACGGGAGCCAGCGCTTGGTGGCCTTTGTGTTCCGCAAAGATTACGATATTCATAAGGCCCACCCCCGGGAACTCTTAGACCCAGCCAAGCGCTATGTGGTGGGGGCGGGGATCAACACCCTAGACTACACCGAGCGGGTGCCTGCCTTGGTGGAGGCGGGGGCGGATATTCTATGCATCGACTCCTCTGAGGGGTATACGGAGTGGCAAAAGCAAACCATCGACTTTATTCGGGCGAATTACGGTCACAGCGTGAAAGTGGGGGCTGGGAACGTGGTGGATAAGGATGGTTTCCGCTTCCTCGCCGAAGCTGGGGCGGATTTTGTGAAAGTCGGCATTGGCGGCGGTGCGATCTGCATCACCCGGGAGACCAAGGGGATAGGACGGGGCCAAGCCTCGGCGGTGATCGAGGTGGCGAAGGCCAGAGATGCCTATCTGCGAGAGACAGGGATTTATGTGCCCATTTGTTCCGACGGAGGGATTGTCCACGATTACCACATCACCCTAGCCCTGGCCATGGGGGCGGATTTTTGTATGCTGGGCCGCTATTTCGCCTGCTTTGACGAGAGTCCCGGTCGTCGGGTGATGGTGAATGGCAGCTATATGAAAGAATACTGGGGCGAGGGCTCGAACCGGGCCCGGAACTGGCAGCGTTATGACGCGGGCGGGGATAGAAAGCTCTCCTTTGAAGAAGGGGTCGATTCCTATGTCCCCTACGCCGGGGCCCTGGCAGACAATGTGGCCCTGACCCTTGCGAAAGTGAAATCTACCATGTGCAATTGCGGGGCGCTGACCATAGCGGAGCTTCAGGAGCGGGCGCGGCTTACCCTGGTCTCTTCGGTGAGCATCGTGGAGGGCGGGGCCCATGACGTGGTGCTCAAAGACCAGGCAAGCGTACAGAATTAGAGCGGGATTCGAAGCCTAAGTAGGGCTCGATCAGGTCGAGGCCCGTGGCTTTGCCGAGAAGCAGGACGAAATGGGTGCTGCCCTCCATATAATGGAGATGCCGGAGAGTGATGTATTCCGCGCCGTCGATGGTGAAGCGGAGGCTTTTCCCTGGATGGATCAAGGGTGGCGTGACGCGGCTTTGTATGCGGAGGGTCCGCAGATCGACGCGGCGGGTGCCTAAGGTGCGGAAGATGAGCTCTGTGTCTGTCAGGGTGTAGCGGAACCAGAGGAAGTTTATGGAGCGGTGCCCGGCGTTGGTTTTGGGGCAGGGGTTTGTCTGCGTTCGGTGCAGGCGTTTTCGTATGTAGGTGAGGAGTCTGCCGATTAGCTCGAATAGATTGTGCTCTTTCAAGGCCGCACCTCCAGTCTGAGAGACGAGCCCGGTGAAGAGTGGGGAACCAAGCCTCTCTCCCTATGCTATATGCAAAGAGAGAGGCAGCTAGAACAACGGGAGATTAGTAGCAATGGAAAACCTCAGAGACAAAACTTGTTTTTTCAGCGGTCACCGGGATATTCCCCAGGCGCTGTACCCGGAAGTTCAGGAGAAGCTGGAAGAGAAAGTAGAGCAACTGATTGAACAGGGGGTGCTCTATTTTGGGGTGGGTGGAGCCTTGGGTTTTGACATGTTGGCTGCCCTCACTGTCCTCAAACTCCGCAGCCAGCATCCGGGGGTGCGGCTGGTGTTGGTTTTGCCCTGCAAAGACCACAGTGTGGCCTGGCCGGGGAAGGAGCGGGCGATCTTTGAGAAAATCGCACAACAGGCCGACAGGATGATCTATACCTCCGAGCGCTACTACAATGGTTGTATGTACAAGCGAAACCGCCACATGGCCGAGCAAAGCGGCTGGTGTATCTGCTACCAGGAGCGAGCCACAGGCGGTACGGCGTACACGGTGAGCTATGCCAGGAGCGTTGGGGTGAAGGTGATCAACCTGGCGGATGAGGACAATTGACAGAATCCGCCCCTACAATAGAAAAGGCCCCAGCTAAGTGTGTTTAGCTGGGGCTTTGTTGTGAGTTTCGCTGGATCATCCTCTACCAGGGGATAACCGTGTCCTCTACACGTTCGGCGAACACGATGTATCGTTGGTAATTTCGCCGGTAGGGGTGGCAGGAGACTAGGGTTATGAGGTCTCTGCCGGGTTGGATGTGGACTACGCTGATCTCGCTGGGCCAGACGATGCGGATTTCTACCACGGCGTAGCGAAGGGTGCCGTGGAAGTTGGTGATGAAGATTTCGTCGCCGATCTCTAGGAGGTGGATGTCTCGGAACATGGCGGCGGTGCCCATGCCGCGATGGGCGGCGATGGCGGAGTTGGTGTTGAGGCCGCCTAGGGGAAGAGAGGTCTGGGTCATGTGGGCCGCGCCACGGAGAAGGTTTTCATCGCTGGCACCTAGGAAAATTGGCAGGTCTACGTTCATGCGGGGGATGGAGATATAGCCGATCATGTCCTCGTCTTCGATGCCGAATTGGGAGAGGTCGAAGTTGGGCTGCTCGTAGGAGAAAGGGTCTACCAGGTCTGATTGACGGGTGTCAAACAGCCGCTGGTTGTATTCCGCCATGAGCTCATAGAGCCAGTAGAGGGGGTTGGTGTCGGGGTTGCTGCCGCTGCTACTGCTTTGGCCGGGGTTTCCGGGGTTGTTGCTGTTTTCACCGCTGTTGCCGCTGTTTCCCTCACTGCTGTTTCCGCTTTCGTATCCGCTGTTGCTTCCATTGCTGTTTCCGGGCTGGTATCCGTTGCTGTTTTCGCCTTCGCCGCTGTTTTCACCGCCGATTCCGGCGGGGGGGCGGGTGAGGGTGGTTCTGTAGAAGTCTAGCCTGGACTCAAAGTCGCTAATGAGGGCAGCGGCGTGTCTTCTGTAGAGATGTTGTTGGATGTGGGGGTAGGTAAAGACTGCGACGCCGGAGATCAAGAGGAGTATGGAGAGGACTAGCGCTACTTTTCTCATATTCTTCTTCTCCTTCTCTCTATCATTCTCAGAATATCTCGCTCTTCTTTGCTGGTTTCTTTGACTTTGAAAATCAGGAGAATGAAGAGGAATAGGGGGACAAAGGCTATCATTATAATCATCCGCCAGTCGGTTTGGTTGATCACCAAGGGGACGATTTCTTCTTCCATTTCAGGGGTGTAGGGGACTCTTGCGCCGCGGACTAGGAGTCTGTGGGTGTTGAGGGCGAAAGGGGTACAGGTGACGAGGGTCACGTAGTCTGCCGACTGGGAGATGCGCAGGGCTTCGATCTCGTGGGGCAAGACTGTCAGAATTTGATCTACCTGATAGGCTAGGGTCTGGTTTAACACCTGGATAAAAAACAGGTCGCCGTATTCGATTCCACCGTGGCTATCTAGCAGAGGGGTGAACATGGTGGCGTGAGCTAGGCCCGAGTGGCCTGTCAAAACTGCGTGAGTGCCTTGGCCGCCAACGGGGAAAGAGGTGCCTTCGATGTGGCCTACGCCCCTCTCCAAAACGGCCATGGTGGTGGTGTGAAACACGGGGAGGTCAATGTCCAGACGGGGGATGCGAATGCGGGCCATGATCCCACGTACATTTAAGGTCTCTAAGTAGTGGGCAGGGGGCAATACCGCGCCGGAGCCAGCTACGAAGGGGTCTTCAATGCTTACGCCGTTTAGGGCCTCATTATATTCCCGGGCGCGCTGGAGTTGGTAGTCTATGGCCTCCTGATACATCCGCCCGACTTCTTCGTCAAATTCTTGCACGAGTCCGTGTTGGAGCTGCGAATTGTACCAGGTGCTGATGTCGGGGTAAAACAGGAGTCCAAGGCCCACAAGGAGGAGCAAGACGATGAAGATAGGAGGTAATGCTTTTTTCATGTTTTTTCCTCCCATTGCGTTGATAAGGAAAGCGGGGCAGAAGGGGAACCCCCTGCCCCGCCTTTTTAGTAGGTATTATCTACTGAGCGTGAAGCTTATTCTTGTTCTTTCTTCTTCTTCATGAAGACGAGGAGGAAGAGGACGGAGCCGCCGATCAGAGAGAGGCCGAGGACGGTGAAGAGCAGTGCGCCTGCGCCGCCGGTCTCTGGGAGGACGAACTCACGGGTGTTGGTCACAGTGGCGTTGAAAGTGAACTCAGCCACGTTTGCGCTGGTAACTTGAACCTGCATTGCAGTGTTCATAAGGGTGTATCCAGTTGGTGCTTGAGTTTCCCAGATGTAGTAGATGCCTGGTTGGAGGCCGTTGAAGTGGGCGAAACCGTCTGTTCCTGTCGCGGGTGCGACCATGACTGGGGTGGCGGTGGAGAGAGGCTGGCCGTTTGCTCCAATGTCTTCCGGTCTAAACAGTTGGAAGATGGCACCTGGTAGGCTTTGGTTCTCGGGGTTGTTCTTGCGTACACGGAGGGCGTGGATGCGCCCATCGGGATCTTCTGTGGGCTCTTCGTAGTCATCTGCGGGGCCGTACCACAACTGACCGGAGTTCTCAACGAGGCCTGGGATGTCGGACCACCCAGCTTCAGTGGTGTTTGCGGCAACGCGGGTGTAGAAACGGAACTCCATGAAGCCAGTTACGAAACCATCTGCGCCGATGAGATTGCGGCCAGCTTCGAGAAGCTCGAGACGGACTGTGCCGCCCGCTACAGGATCAACAACATCAGCGGTGTTGGCGGCGTTGCGGTGGACGATTCTGAAATGTGTGCCAATGGTCAGATCTGCCCATGTAGGCGTGTCATCAGTTTGGAAGCGGCCGGTGGGACGGGTGTCGGCTGTGGTGCTGGCCGGACGGACCGCAGTGGCTGCGGCGCCGGCGTAGAATGTAAGTCTGGAATCCAGGGTATCGTCGATTCTGATGTGTACATCAGGAACAGGCATGGTGGGATCGCCGGAGCCCGGATAAGCCGGGTTTGGAACCCGCACGTTGCCGAGGGTTGCGAGACCATCACGGATGTCGACGCGGAAGGTCCAGGGGAGCAGTACGTAGTCGGGATTGTTGTCGACAATAACAGTGCGGGCGTTGCCGCCAACTTTTTCGAAGATGATATCTGTGGTCACTTTCGGGAAAACGTGTACGTTGTAGAGCCAGTTGCCGCCTGCAGCAACGCAGTCTGTGCAAGGATCATTCACGCAGAGGGGATGGTCGCTACAAGGCACAGCGGGAGTGGGGTGCCAGTGGGGGATGTTTACCAAGAAAATGGTCGGAGAGGTGACGCCTTCAGGTGTTCCGTTACCGCCAGTGACATCAGCCGGGTTCAGTCTCACCAAGTAGATGCCCCGCTCTGCGAAGGGAACTTGGAAAATTGCTTGACCATCGGGGAAGGCACCGGCACCTGTGGTTTGGGTTTGCAGGGTTGAAGCGACGTGCCATGAAGCGGGAATTGTGGTCAAATCGGTGGGAATGACTGCATCAGCATCGAAGTCGAGTCGTACAATTTCCCAGATGGCACCATTGATCGGTGCGCCCTGCACGGAGGGGAGAGGAGTTCCGACGGGTGAACCGGGTACAATGGTACCGTCGGGCAGAATCCGGTGGTGGATCGTCAAGGTGAAGTCTTGACCCGGTGTGATGGGGGTGAGGCCGGGTTGGCTCACTGGGTTTGCCAGCACTCCTGCGCCGAGACCGAGGATCATCAGTCCGGCTAGAAGCACTGCAAACATTCTGGTTAGTCTTTGTCTCATTTTGTGATTCTCCTTATTGTGGTTTGTGCTTACTTAATAAATTATATAAAAAGCATTTGGATTATGCTTTGAATATCAAGTCATGATCACCACGCCCCTTTATTCGTCCCGTAGGTGAGAATGCCCCATCTGCATGGGGCTCCGGTCGTGTCGGTTTTTCTGTGCAAGAAGGCCTGCATGAGTATGATACAATATTCGACTTGTTATGTCAAGCTTATTTTAAAAAGTTTTTAAAGTTTTTTAAGTTTTTTTTGAAGAATAAAGGATACATAGTTATTATGCCATAAAAACCGAACTGAGTCAAGGTTGTTTTGACGAAAAGTTCTATAAACCGACAGAGGGTGGGGGCGTGGGATTTGGATGCTTTAGATGGTTTTTGGTGTAAATTGGGTGTTTTTGGGGTTTCCTTTGTTGCGTGATAGCTTAAAAAATGAGAAAGGGTATTGTTCTTTTTGGAAGTGGAGGGTATAATATAGTAGGAGGAATTAAAAAATTAGAAAAATTCCTGTCATATCATTTTATTAGAAACATTGGAGGAGTTGTAGGAAAATGAGACGTTTGTTGGTATTATCGGTGCTGCTGATTGTGCTGGTTGGGTCCCTTGCAGCCTGCGGAAACAATTACGAGCACGACGAGGCGCTGTTTGGCACCTGGATTTGGGAAAGCAATGTCAACTATAAATACATCTTTAACGAAGATGGCACCGGCCAGCGGGGAGACGCGGACATCCAGGAGTTCACCTGGCACACCAGCGAGGACCTCTTGGTGTTAGAGTGGGGCAGAGGCTTCATTCCAGACAACTGGACCTATGTCATCAACGCTGAGGACTATGCTCTGACCATCACCCGGAGAGGGGATGCCCAAGAGACCTTTACCTATTTCAGAATCGCCCACGACCCCGTTCTGGCTGGGACCTGGTTCGCAGAAGAGGCACTGGTGCTGCAATACGAGATGAACCCAGACGGGACCGGCACCCTCACCTTTGACGGGGATGAGGACGATTTCCGCTGGTTCACAGCAGGCGACCGGGTCATCATGCACTTTGGTCCGCTGATGCAAGATGACTGGAGCTTCTCCATTGATGGAGAGGTGCTCAGCCTAGTGAGCAGACAAGTCACCGGTTTGGAACTGGACTTCCTGCGGCCCAACTTCGACCCCGCCGTGGTGGGGACCTGGGTTTGGGACATGGATGAGACCTGGGAATATGTGTTCAACGCAGATGGAACCGGCACCCGGGGCTTCCTCCCGGATCGGATGCCCTTCCTATGGCTCACCTCGGGCGATCTCCTCATCATGGACCTCATGGGCTTTGCCGAACATTGGGATTTTGTGATCAACGGCGATATCCTGACCATAGACAGCCGCCAGACAGCGGAGATTTACAGCTACCTGAGACGGTAAGCGTAAGTGGATAAAGAACCAGGCCTGAGCGGGATGCTTGGGCCTGGTTTTTTGTGTTGTGAGAGCCTGTGGACATTGCTTATTGGTTATTTGGTGTGGGGATAATCCTCAGTCAGGCAAATTCACCGATGTCGCTACCCTGCCCTTATATCGTATGCGGGGGCTTCCCTTTATGCGTTTAGGGCTTCGAGTTCTTTCTTTAAATCGATGCGGGGGAAGAGGGCTTCGCCTTTTTGGACTTTTGCTGTGGTGGGCAAGAGGCCGAAGGCGGCGGCGGAGTCCCAGGTGGTGATTTCGGGTCCCGCGCCGATCTGGGTCCAGGCTTTTTCGGCTGACTCTGGGATGAAGGGGTGGAGCAAAACCGTGGTGAGGCGGAGGGTTTCGAGGAGGTTGTAGAGGACACGGGCGAGGCGGGGGCCCTTGGTCTCGTCTTTGGCGAGGACCCAGGGGGTGGTCTCGTCGATGTATTTATTGGCCCGGGAGGTGACCTTGAAGACCTCTGCCAGGGCATCTTGGAAGGCGAAGACTTCCATTTTTTCCTCGTAACTGTTCCGGAGCGCACCTGCCATAGCCCGGAGGTCTTCGTCTTCCGGGGCCGCCTCTTGGGTTTCGGGGAGGGTGCCGCCGAAATATTGCTCTACCATGGATACGGTCCGGGAGAGTAGGTTGCCCAGGTCATTGGCGAGATCGGTGTTGATGCGGGAGATGAGAGCCTCGTTGGAGAAGTTGCCGTCGGAGCCGAAGGAGAGCTCGCGGAGGAGGAAGAAGCGCAGCGCGTCCACACCGTAGCGTCCGGCGAGGATGTAGGGGTCGATGACGTTGCCTTTGGATTTGCTCATTTTCCCGCCGTCAAAGAGGAGCCAACCGTGGCCGAAGATTTGTTTTGGGAGAGGCAAGTCTAGGGCCATGAGCATGGCGGGCCAGATGATGGCATGGAAGCGGACGATCTCCTTGCCGACGAAATGGACATTGGCGGGCCAGTAGCGCTCCATGTCGTGATATCTGTCGTTTTCGTAGCCTAGGGCAGTGAGGTAGTTGCTGAGGGCATCAATCCAGACGTAAACCACGTGGCCGGGGTCGAAGTCTACAGGGACACCCCAGGTGAAGGAGGTGCGAGAGACACAGAGGTCGGCGAGGCCAGGCTTTAGGAAGTTGTTGACCATCTCGTTTTTGCGGCTTGTGGGGAGGAGGAAGTCTGGCTGGTTTTCGTAGAGAGCCAGGATTTTGTCTGTATAGTCGGAGAGGCGGAAGAAGTAGGCCTCTTCTTCGGCACCCTGGACTGGGCGGGCGCAGTCGGGACAGTTGCCGTCTTGGAGTTGGCTCTCGGTCCAGAAGCTTTCGCAGGGGGTGCAGTATTTGCCGGCGTAGACGGATTTGTAGATGCTGCCCTTGTCGTAGAGGGCGCGGAAAATCCGTTGGATGCTTTTGATGTGATAGTCGTCGGTGGTGCGGATATAGCGGTCGTAGGAGATGTTCATGAGTTTCCACAGGTCATAGACGCCGCCGGGCCCTTCGACGATGTTGTCTACAAAGGCCTTGGGGGATATGCCGGCGAGGGTGGCCTGTTCTTCGATCTTTTGGCCGTGCTCGTCGGTGCCGGTGAGAAACATCACATCATAGCCCTGCATTCGCTTGTACCGGGCCATGGCGTCTGTGGCCACGGTGCAATAGGTGTGCCCGATGTGCAGCTTGGCAGAGGGGTAGTAGATGGGGGTGGTGATGTAATAGGTTTCTCTGGGCATGGGGGGTCCTCCTGTTGATTTTTTCACCCTTTTTTGGGGAAGGGTGAGATGTTTTTGTATTATATCACCCCAGGGGCAGAAAATTCAAGTTTTTGCGCGATCTATCCCTTTTCTTGCAGAAACTTAATAAAGACTTCGCTTTTTGATTATTTTTTTGTAATAGTCTTATGGTATCCTGAGTATAGTCGTGAAGCAAGTGCGACGGTCATAGTCTTTTTTTCATTTTCCTTTTTTATTCCTCTTTTTCATTTTGGGGCTGTCCTGGCAACTGTGCCGGACAGTCCGCTTTTTTTGCGTTTGCCCTCTGACATATCTCTTCGGACGAGTCAATACTGTAGAGTATAGGGACAGTCAGAGGAGGCGTTTGGATGGAGAAGCGTGAGGTTTCAGGAGTTCGAATTGCCCTGGTATATATCGGCACCGTGGTGGGGGCCGGGTTTGCTACGGGGCAGGAGATTTTGCAGTTTTTTGTGATGTTTGGCCTGGGCGGGGTTGCTGGAATTTTGCTGTCTACCGTCCTCTTTGTGTTTTATGGTGTGCTCATCATGGCGCTGGGGATGGTTGTGGGAGCTGTTTCTCACCGAGAGGTTCTCCAGCGGATCGGCGGATCGGTGCTTTGTACGGGACTGGATGCGCTGATTATGACTGGCCTCTTCGGCGGACTTACCGCAATGCTGGCTGGGAGTGGGGCCTTGTCCACGCAGCAACTGGGGCTGACACCTGCCCTGGGCAGCGCCGTCATGGGGGTACTTACGGCGCTGACGGTGCTGGGGGGACTGCGGGGGGTGATCCGGGCCATCAGCGGCGTGGTGCCCTTTTTGCTGGTGGCTGTGGTTATGATTTGTGTGTTTGCGTTGCTGGATGGCGGTTTTGGGATGGTGGGAGAGGGCGGGCGAACACAGTTCGCCCCTGCAGGGCTGTTGATGGGTAGTTGGGTTTGGGCGGCAGTGTTGTATGGGGCGTATAATATCCTTCTGTCGGCGGCGGTGCTGGCGCCTT
>Ga0131853_10026699_pt1 | contig 10385 bp, 4 predicted proteins | sample TergutLab28metaG_FD_92764 | JGI IMG/M metagenome (GOLD analysis project Ga0131853, IMG submission 92764) | Labiotermes labralis P1 segment gut microbial communities from Petit-Saut dam, French Guiana - Lab288 P1 (version 2) (version 2) | ecosystem: Host-associated > Arthropoda: Insects >... | reverse complement strand
GACCTCACGAGGCTGAGTGGACCCCGTTCCAGACCCACTACTACTCAGAAAATCTGGTAGCGCCGGGGATCGAACCCGGGACCTCTGTATCTGTAGCCAGAAACTCTGACCACTAGACCACAATAATGATTATTTCAATCCAAATTTGTCGCTAAATTGATCAATAGGTATTGGTGGCGTTTAAATGTGTTATTGGGAATTGTGAATACAGTCACGTATAGGGCAAACCTTTCCTTCGTGGCGTAAACAGAATAACGTTTGTATTTCCGGCTGACGTTAAAAATTAATGGCTTCCCTGTAATGCAATTAGGATAACTTGATTTGTTACAATTAAATATAGCTCAAGTTAATCTGCTTTTGAACATTAGCATGGTTAGGAACTATTTGGGAAAACTAGGACTAGGTTAGGGGGTGATATTAAACTACGTAAGTAAGTTCACGGAGCAGAGCTCTAATTCAGTAGCTGATATTTCAGCACATATTCACGAACGTCCCCGCATTTTACGTTCCTAAGTTCTCGCCACTTGTCCCTTTCCCGAGCCAGATCACCCCAATCCACATGCTCGCATCCCATTTTTCGAAGATTGAGGGTAATATTAAATTGATAAATGGCTGGCTGCTTTTAAAAAAAAAATAAGAAGAATGTGTGGGGGAATTAAAGTAAATTAAAATTTGAAAAAGCGATATATTAAGGAACTGATGCTGCTCTTTGTATAGTTAGGTACACTTTCATTTATCAGAATAAGTCGGTTAAATTGGATTGGTCATATTAATAACATGGATATTGGAAGAAAAGTAAGTCAAGTATTTAACAATAATCTTCAAGGAAGTCGACTAAGAGGACGACCAAAAACAGATGATGGAACTGTGTACAAACAGATGTTAAAAAATGCAAAATTAGAAAGAGAGGTCAATAAAGAGAATTGACGAAGAATTCCATTCAGGAGGTAAAGGTCCCCATTGGACTGTAGTGCAATCTAAGATGAAGAAGAAGAAGAAGATAAAGAAGAAGAAGAAGAAGAAGAAGAGTGTGATAAGTAAATGAGCCAAATAAATTAATCTGTCCGTGATATCGCCCAGTGCTGGGGTCTCCTGAAGCATGTATTGAACATCGGTGTTAGCTAATGTGGGTAGTGAATAACAAGTCCTAATGAAGTATTTAAAAATGTTCGTGTTGAAATTATCTTTACCCATATCCGTAGACTATACATCAGAGACTTTTAAGGGGAGTGTTAGCAGGAGATTTTCGATGAAATATTGAATCTGGAGGTTTTGTGATCGCGTAATATGGAGAAAATGCTCTCACCAACAAGAAATGCGTTTTAAATGCCACCCATTTCCCTTTAAAGGTAATGGCTCTCCTCCCCTTCTGTTCTGGGTTAAAAATGCGGCACCAATATTTAAACAGTACACACTCTTCACTCTTCCCCACTTAAGTTCGTAAACATAACAGCAAATTTACTTTGCAGTATAACATGTTTCTCACCCTCTAGAAGTGTGCGATACTTCCTAAAGTTTCGGGTTTCGTTTGCTTTGTCAGCCTGTCCGAAGTGTAGTCATATTGACGTCACGTATATGTTAGTGACGTCATAAAATACTTCGAAGACCGTCACAGGTTACTATTCTGCGCTCTAGCGACATTAAACGAAACAAATTGTAGGATAGTCGGTCAGAAAATAAATTTAATATAGCCTATTGCTGCTTTCATTTCTTTAGTTTAGCTAGAAAAGACAACTTTGCAATTAAATGTCCTCCAAGAATTTTTCCACAGAATTGTAACCGCAGCTGAAGAAGTTACCATATTTGACGTTCAAGTGACCGCGCATCATGATAAATTCCTATAATAAAACCAACCAGATGCACTAATTTCTCAAATTTATTTTTGGAGCAAAATCGACATGTTTCGGACAGTTCCTCTGTCCATCATCAGGAGTTTTTCACTATACACATAGCAATGGTTTATGTCATACAGTTTTTGCTGACAGCTTGCGAGTAGGATCAGCTGATCCTGCTCTCAAGCTGTCAGCAAACCTGTATGACATATACCATTGCTGTGTGTACGTTGAAAAACTCCTGATGATGGACAGAGGAACTGTCCGAAAAATGCAGAATTTTGTTCCAAAAATAAATTTGAGAAATTTGTGTATCTGGTTGGTTTTATTATAGGAAGTTACTCTATCGTGGGAGAAGCAGTTTTATTCCTTATTGGCACAAGTCAGTGTCCTGTTTATAAGTCGTCGCTTTTCCTCTGTTTAGACCTTGCGATCATCTTTAAATTTTAGGCTATGATTTTGTTTCGGCGCCGAAAACAAATGATTGCCCCCAGGCGGCGGCTTCTTCTTACGTAACCACAGGTATCCAGGTTCTTTAGTTCCTAAATTATACATCGTGGTAACCTATGTTCTTATACAGTCCTACTACTGTCATGAAGTTAAACTTTTAAAACTTAAGACTTTACTTTATGTACCACTCGTTTTAAAATTCGGAAATTGCCAACAATGCATTTATGTGTTTTGCGTGGACCTCAGAACAAGCAGCAATTATTTCTCTTTATAGCATTAACTTATCGGTTGTTATAACCAAGCATGTTTACTGCGCGGTACGAACTGGGTCTTTAAATCAGACGGATACACCTACATCCTTAAAGGGTTAAAAGAATTTCGGTCTTCCACTTGTTTATCCATTATTGTAAACTTTTTCGGATAATTGTAATGGAGCATAAATTAAAAATGTTGCGCTTGAAATCAACATGACCATTTAACAGACAGTTCTTGTGCAGAAGCTGAAGGAATCATTTGCTTTTTATAGAATCCAATCAAACCCACCCCATATATTTAAGTCAGTCACAGGCCAACCAATAATTTTAAATATCTCAATTTATCTTCAATATTCCAGCTACCAAGATGTGTTTTATGCATTTATCCGCTATGATAAGTACCCATTTCTTCCATCTCATCTCCATTTCTTTGATAAGTGTAAATATTATTCGAAGTGCACTCAAAATTACCGTTGGTATCTCGCTGACACCGCAGTTATGGTCGGCATATGGCAGGATTAGAAGTTTGCGTAGCTGCTTTAGGATTACTACGGTTTATTAATTAATGTAGATAGTACGTTTATAATGCTGATTAATATAATTCAGATATATAAAACTAGTCACGAATACTCTGAACTCTGATATGGCACCAAATAAGAACGACATATGAAGGAGTATGGATAAAGCCCTGTGCATTCTCAACATTTACTGCTGACGTCGGTACATGGTCAGCCTCACACTCTAGTTCTTTAATCCAGTCGGAAAAGCGCGACAGTCGGCCAGAAAATGAGTTTACATGAGTATAATTTTGTAACCAATTAGACTGTGGAATATTTTATTGGACCATCTTTACACAACAGTATGGTGCAATGTATTTATTATGCAACTAACAACTGAGCTACATGTTTCGACCCTCCAGGGCCATCATCAGGCTGATGATGGCCTTGGAGGGTCGAAACATGTAGCTCAGTTGTTAGTTGCATAATAAATACATTGCACTATATTGTTGTGAAATGACGGTCCAATAAAATATTCCATTACACGTACACACAACGGGATGGAAAACCCACAATTTACAAATAGACTGTACTGAGTGTGAACGTTAGGGAAAAAAGCAGCTCAGTGTTTATAGTCTGTTGTCAGGGCTGAAGCAAAGTCTTGGAGGTCACAAATTGAAATATGATCGCGAGCTGACTACAGATGTAGCATGACGACTGAACACACAGGACACAAACTTCCATGTATGTACAGGCAAGGAAAAGTTAACCCCACGATAAGGTAAATGTCTCAACAGAGGCGGGGGCTGTGGCAGAATTGGCGGGAATGAAGTACGATTGGTCCGTTGTTATTAGAGGTGAAAATGAAGAACACGAGTGATCGTTCGCACTTGTGACAGACACGCGTGTAATCCTACACGACTATAGACGGGGAAGTTCCGAAAAGAGTAATGACTGGAATTTTTTTAAGCTTTGCTGGGCAAGACCGAATGTGTGTTAGGTAAGTCCTTGTTCTATGGAAAGGAATAATGTTCATGGGTCCCACTGTCTCTCCCTTGATGATATTATTTTCAGGGCAGTGTAGGGTCAAATGCATCCAATCTGGGTGACGTCATTTGTCACGCGGAGGTTGAAACAGGAGACGTTACCGACACTGGGTCATACCAGAGAATTGGTAGGGAGTTGTCCATTGTTCCCGACATTGTCGTGTTTTATTTTCAAGGTTGAAAGAATACAGTTTATTGTGTCAGAATGTGAGAGGTTTGGAGGTTCCAATTCAAAGACTCGAATTTCCGAGTATAAATATATAAACTTGTTTAAGTGCGACACAAGTAGATTTCACTGTAGAACTTTTAAAATCCGTAACACGTCGAAATCCTGGCAAACTTGCCAAAATTTGTGCGAAAGAACGTGAACATATGTCATGAGATGATGATGATGATGATGATGATGATACCCGGTGAACTGAGAAGCGCATGTCATAATAAAGTTTGCGACATGCAGACATGCTCAAGGTTGTTGGTATTCGGGACACGCGATGTCTCCGTTTGTTGAGGCACTGCGCTACAAGAGTGAAGGTCGCGGTTTCGATTCCTAATGGTGTTATTAGACATTTTGATTGACATAATCGTTTCAGCCGCACTATGGCCCTGGGGTCCGCTCAGCTTCTGATTAGGATATATCCTGAGACGTAAAGTTGGCCGTTGCGTAGTGGTGACAACCTTACCAACTGCATGTACCGATTGTCTTGAAGTCTGGAAGCCTCAAACTCCTACAAACCCCAGAGCATGTCCAGCCCTGTACATGGATTCCCTTACCTTATAGTAGATTCGTTCATTCAACATCAAGGTACGAATAAAATAAACTTCAAAAAGTAGACTAAATTATCTACATAAATACCACGGATTTACATCCGGGAAAATCATAGTTTATCCTTCTGCTGCCTTTGTAAACTCTAATCTCATTTGCACCGTGAAATACTTTAAAATTCACAATAACTTTTAACCATAATTTCAGAGTCATCTTATTGAAAGTACTTAGCTGTATGTAGGTTGTGACATTAAGCTAGGCTGCATGAGCTTATTGCGGGAAACAATGTCTTTTGATTTTATTGAAATTTTAAAATTTTTGCATTTCACAGCCCGCTGCAAACGTCTGCCGATAGTGGAAATCGTCCGCTTACGGTCCTACACACGTGAGATGAGACAGTCTAGTCTGTTTGGTGGCTTGGCTATGGGCTGAGAGTCCGATAAATTTGTTCCTTTTTTCAGACAGATGTACGACATTTCTCTTTTCTCCAAACATTTGAGAAGGCCTCTGGGGTCCTCCTAACTTCCTATTCAGTGGTTAACGGAGGCTGTATTTCCGGGAATAAAGCGCCCGAAGCTTGAAGCTGAAAATTCATCCCATCTAACCCCACGGTTGTGAATGAGTGGATCTTTATTTCCGTTCCCCTCTATTCCTTTCTTGGTGTGCATAAGGAGAAATTTCCTTCTTTATTTACTGGACTACAATTGCTGTCTAGGATTACTAGCGCAGAATTTTATGACACTTTTAATAGACTTAATTTCAAGTATTTGAATTCTATTCAGTTAATGGAATAAAAAAATGCCAGTGAGATACGGTCATACAGGAGATCCAAGTTTTTCATTTTTATAGAATAGAATTTAGGATATTTTCTGCTACTGGCTAATAACAGTTTTTAGAATTTTATATTATTTAACAACAATTAATTTTTTTTGTGTTTTTAAAGTGAAATATTCCCCCTTCCATAAGCTGTAGCTAAGGTATTTCTTTCTATACGTGTCCCCATATGAGAAGAATGATAAATGTAAATTCCACACACATCGTAACACAACATTAATCTACTAATGATAAGCATCATCAGAGCCCAATCACCGATCCTCTTCACATTTACACTAAAACCCTGTCACGAGCATTAGATATGTAATGGAGATGACAACTCAACTGCAGTGCGCATCTCATATACACGTACATGCAATTTTCATGAACATGCCACCACCATTGACTGTTGCAAATGCATAGAACCTTTGAATTCATGCATGCAGCGTGACACAAAATTCAATTTCTGTCGCGTTTCATTATTACGTGTGGAATATCACTAAGCTTGTCTGTCACACTGGCTTAGTCACTGTCTTTCTCTTTCTCTCTCTGGTATAATGTTACTGCAACCGGATGACGTATCTGACAGACTGAGAAGCTTAACGGATAATTGAAGCGGCTCGATTAATCGGATTATCGTTTATCAGACGCCCTAATATCCTGCACTGTGGACTCAATTTGAGGTGATTTATTGCTAATCATCATCATCGTTGATTCGATGTACTTCCCCACCGTTTCAGATTTCATAGGCATCTGTGTATCCTGTCCACGTGTTAGTGTGTGGAACTTAACAATATTTAGACTGTGTAACACTGTTAAGATTCAAATGTCAGGACCTCTATTGTGATCTCCGTGCAATAGTTTATGTTAATGAAAACCGAAACTTTAATACACATGGCTTCTCTTTGATGTAGGAACACACACTTTCTTCCTTTCAAAATACAACTCGCAAAAAATGGACTTTACAGGTGGGCCACACACAAAAATATTTTCTTCCTTTCACATGTATTACCTTCTTAAGTAAAAAAGGTAAAGCAGTCCCGTTACAGGCCTGGGGTGGCCCAGAGGGTTCCAGGAAGTTAAGGTTCCCAGATTACATGACAACGGCACAGGATGATGTTAAGGTTGTCAGCCTTCGGCACCGGCCGCTTTTACCCCCAAGAAATGCTTCTGGTACTCTTTTCTCTTAGAGGCTTAGTCGACCCCAGGGCCATAGTGCACCTTCTTAAGTATAAGGTAAAGGTAAAGCAGTCCCGTTACAGGCCTGGGGTGGCCCAAAGGGTTCCAGGAAGTTGAGATTTGTTGCGCACCACCTTAACCACTCTTCCGCCGCGGTCCCCAACTTCTTAAGTATCCTATTGCAAATTACTGTACACAATTGCAGTATACAAGATTGTCGCGCTGGCATACTCGGTATAGCGACTGCGCTACGGTCCGGGGTTCGAATCTCAGTAGGGGCAAGAGGTATTTTTCCTTCTCCAAAACGTCCAGACCGCCCCCGAGTCTACCCAGCCTCTTATTCAATGGATACGGATGTTCTTTTGCGTAGCTTGAAGATTACCACTCACCTTAACTCTTTTGCGTTATTACTCAGCGAGTAGTGGTAATTTCCTACTGACTTTTCGGTACAACCTATCGGTCCCATTTTCAGTTTTCAAGAATCCCGGAAGAGAGCAGTTCTCATCTACTTCGCGGTGGGAGCCTGTAATCACGCATACCACTTTACTAATTTTACACAGCACTAACCACTGATGACGTGCTGTTTTCCGAGTGTTTGTACTTCTGCATATCTTAGTATTTCGTTTGCTATATATGCGTATTTTAAAGTTTATACACAAAAAAAAAAGATAGCGGTATTTTCCACATTTAACTAGGCCGAAGACAAAGCAAGAGTGACATTTCAAACCTTTTTTATATTATCCAGATAATCTGTGTGATTGTATATTCAGATCTGATATTGTTGCCAGGCAGATCAGATTCTGTTGTGACGTGTACAGAGAACGCGGTTCCACTAAACTCACGACTTCACCTACGGCTGGCCGAGATTTTTAAAAATCGACCTTTCCCAGACTCTAACATTTAAATTTGTCCTAAAATATACTTTTAGACAAGCAACAACTAACTGCTTAAAATAATCTCTGATTATAATTATTTCAGGTTCTTCGGTGTTATTTGATGTTATGAGTCGGTTTTCCTCACAGTTGTGATCAGTCAGCTCGACTAAGGAATTCCCCCAAAGAAACTAACTCAGCGCAGTTATGTATTGGTAGTATTTTAATCATTCAATACCACGTGGTACTGTTTGCACAAGCTGCTATAACGTTACGAAATCTTGCATTTTGATCTGAACATATATGAATATTTTTGTATCTTTTTCACACCAAGCCGGCTATTTCCATAGACAATGGTTTGGCTCTTAAGCAGGCGTATATAGACTGCTTCTGCTTGGAATGAGATCACTTTTTTCTCCGTCAGTGTGGACGTATCCGGGGGACTGAGCCAAATCAAAGTAGCCTAAAAGTTCCTTGGGCTTGAGTGACATGGCACAATGACAGTGCTTCAAAAATAGGCTCGCCCAGCAGGCAAGAGGCACAAGCATGATTGCGAGCACAAGCACAAATAGGGTGGACGCACATTCAAGAAGGAAGGTTGTGCTTTATATGAGGTACAATCTTATATATATATATAATTTCGATAAACGCCCATCTTTAAAGAAATACTCTGGTCAGATAAAAAAGAAGTAATATTTCCAAGTTTGTAGAAGTTAAACAATTTTCTCCTACTTTATGTTGAAATAACCAAACAGACAATGAAGTCATCTTTTTTAGACGTCAGTAGTTGCTCATTTCATTACCGTCACATATAAGCTAGACATTCGAAGAACGAAAAATGAAGCCTGAGCGTAGAACTGGCCCTGTCAGATGCTACACTCGGACCCCCCTCGCCCAAAACACACATAAAGAAACATTAAGTCCGTTTTTCATTCATGAAAATGCCTTATTACAATAAACATACGAAAGAGTCAGGACATTCTTATAATAAAACCAACTAGATGCAATAATTTCTCAAATTTATTTTTGGAATAAAACTCTACATGTTTCGGATAGGAGTTCTTCACTGTACACACAACAATGGTATATATCATATAGGTTTGCTGACAGCAAAGCTGAATGACATATACCATTGTTGTGCGTGCAGTGAAGAATTCCTGATGATGGACAGAGGAACTGTTCGAAACATGTAGAGTCTTATTCCAAAAATAAATTTGAGAAATTAGTGCATCTAGTTGGTTTTATTATAAGAAATTATCACGACGCACGGTCACCTGAACGTCAAAAGTCAGTTCCTATTTGAGCATCTTGCTTCTTATGCCCTAACTACGACCGTGCAACACAGGTTCCTGTCCTGAGTCACATGTGGTTTGGCCATGATTTCATTTTCTCTTTCACTAAGCACCATTCTCTTATTATCATTATTATCATCATCATTATTCACCCCTTGCTACCCAAGACTATCAAGTGTTTTCTTTTCTGCAGTTGTTTCAACTGCAGTTCTGTGTGTAATTCTATTCTCTCTCATCCATAGTACATGTCCCTAGCCATTTGATCTCCACTCCAATAACTTCTGGAAAAAAGTACAAATTATGAAGATTTATTGTGCTTTTACAGAATGACGAAACTAATTCAGCTGGAAAAGGTAAAGCAACTACTGTCAAGAGCCGACATCCGGATCTAGAATTGTATTTCGAGGTATTTTAGCGAAACGTGCCTAATGTTGGCAGTCGACACTGCCAAAAGTGAAGTGCACGAGTTTCTGGAAATTTGGCTTCCGTTTGAATGGTCCGCATGCAGTCACAGCATCAATTGTAATACATATAACTCTTCTTGCCGCATCCTTGCAACCAGATGCCCCTTCTCAAAGCCATTGTATAGGAGGCAACAAGCTTGACGTGGGTCCCCACGGTCACAGGGTCACTGTTCCGAGTCATTAGCCACCATTCGCCTGCCATTAATGCGTTGCCGTCTTCATCTATGTTGCCACATTTCATATCACCGTTTATACTAAAGATCATACACACATTTTGTTCAAATGTTGTCCATGAACTTATCTGTCAGTTTAACGGAGAAAAGTAATAACAAATCTAGGAATTCCTGGCAGATATGCAACCTGCTCCAACACAGTACAGAATTTATAAAGATTTCCTGAGAGTTATTTAGTGTTTTTCACATTTGTTTTCAAATACGATTTATGTTTCAGTCCTACTAAAATACACAAAAATATCGCTCCTACGCGTTTCGGTGTTTAGGTGAAGTGGAAGCATGCAGTAGAGCGGCCGCTCTACTGCATGCTGCCACATCGCCTAATTTATATAACGACGCAATTTTACCGAGTGTTTTAACATAAATATAACTTTAGTTACGAACAGATAAAGTTCCGTGATGGTGGTCATTAAAGACCGAAACATGTAGGAGCGATATTATTGTGTATTTTAATGTAAATTTAAAACTTTTGACCAAGTTAATAAATAGTGCGTCTGTTGGTGTGTGAGGACCGCCTCTGTGGTCTAGTGGTCAGAGTTTCTGGCTACAGATACAGAGGTCCCGGGCTCGATCCCCGGCGCTACCAGATTTTCTGAGTAGTAGTGGGTCTGGAACGGGGTTCACTCAGCCTCGTGAGCCTCGTGAGGTCAATTGAGGAGCTACTTGAATGAAAAAAGTAGCGGCTCCAGG
>Ga0131853_10026697_pt1 | contig 10385 bp, 9 predicted proteins | sample TergutLab28metaG_FD_92764 | JGI IMG/M metagenome (GOLD analysis project Ga0131853, IMG submission 92764) | Labiotermes labralis P1 segment gut microbial communities from Petit-Saut dam, French Guiana - Lab288 P1 (version 2) (version 2) | ecosystem: Host-associated > Arthropoda: Insects >... | reverse complement strand
TGCCCAGATTCCGAGCGCCGCCTACATCGAACGGGTCAGCGTCCACGATGTGCCGCACATTATGAAGGCAAAGCGTGCCATCAAAAAGGCATTTGAGTATCAGCAGGCAAGGCGCGGATTCTCGATGGTTGAAATTCTTGCATCGTGCAATATCGGCTGGAACATGACTCCCGTGGAAGCTTCAAAATACATTGGCACTGGGCTTGTACCTTATTATCCCTTGGGCGTTTACAAAGACGCATACGCAGAAGTTAAGACTGAAGTGGGAGCTCAACAATGAACAGCACAACGCGGATAGTGTTTTCTGGTTTCGGCGGACAAGGCGTACTTACCTTGGGCGAAGTTGTTGCGACCATCGCAATGCAAAAAGGCAAGAACGTTACCTGGATGCCCTCGTACGGTGCGGAAATGCGCGGGGGAACTGCAAACTGCGCCGTGATTATCTCGGATAAGGTCATTGGCAGCCCCATCGTACTTTCGGATATCGATATCCTGTGCGCCATGAACGGTCCGTCCGTGGATAAGTTCCTGTCCAAGGTAAAACCTGACGGTCTTGTCATCGTCAACTCATCGATTGTTACGGAACTTCCCCCTACCAAAGCCGACGTTCTTTCAATCGATGCCACCAACATTGCCGTGCAAGTAGGCAATCACCGTGTAGCAAACATGGTGATGCTCGCAGGCTTCCTTAAGAAACTCACCTTATTCACCCTTGACGACGTAACTGCCGTTTTGGAACAACGCTTTGCAGGCGCGCGCAGTAAGGAGCTTATCCCGCTGAATATCAAAGCGATACAGGCGGGGATGCTGTAAGGGGCAAATTGGTGCGGAGATGTAAAAAAGGATTCTCCGCACCTGATTTTGTGTGCATCGGGAACATTGAAGGGATTGCAAAAATAAACTATTGGAGTTGTTCGGAAACTTCAGTTCTCCGAACAACTTCCTTATGAAACTGCAAAATATGCAGTATTTTGCAGGACTTGTGAGACAACGTGAACCGAAGGTTCGACCGAGTTGTCGAACAAGTCCATTGACAAAAATAACTTTTTTTATAAACTGGTAATAACCTAGGAGGACGTTTTATGGTACTGTTGAAAAAAGCTGCTCGGCGATTTGCGAATATTGTTGCAGACAATATCAAAAAAAATAATACTGAAACTGAAACGGAACTTTTGGCACTTGGTGCTTTATTATCAAATCAACAGCACATTACCCCCCCCCCCGTAAATTTTAACGATTTTGAATTTAAGATTTTTAGCCAATGGGGTGATGATGGACTCATCCAGTATCTGATAAAAAATATTACTATCGAAAACAAAATATTTATTGAATTTGGAGTCGGGGATTATTCTGAATCAAACACCAGATTTTTAATGATGAATAATAATTGGAAAGGTTTTGTGATGGATTCTTCGGAAGAGAATATGAGAAAGCTAAAGAATCAGAAATGGTTTTGGAAATATTCATTAAAGGCACAAACTGCCTTTATTACAAAAGAAAATATAAACCAGATTCTGGCTGAAACTGGATTCAAGAATATAGGATTGCTACATATCGATCTTGATGGAAACGATGTACATATTTTACAGGCATTGGATCTAACTGTATTAAACCCATCGATAATCATCATGGAATATAATTCCATTTTTGGGAAAGCTCGTGCAATAAGTGTTCCTTACGATAAAGATTTTTCAAGGACAGAAAAGCATTACAGTAATCTTTATTTTGGAGCATCGTTACCAGCTCTGACTTTTATTGCTAACAACAAAGGTTACTGTTTAGTTGGCTGTACTTTAGCAGGTAATAACGCATTTTATGTAAGAAAAGACTTGCTGAATTCTGCAATAAAAGAAAGAACTGTAGATGAAGCGTATATTCTCAGTAATTTTCGTGAAAGCCGGAATAAAGATGGTTCATTATCCTATTTAGATGGCGATGCCCGGTATGAAATCATAAAGGGCTTAGATGTGGTAAATGTAAAGACAAATGTATTGGAGAAGTTATAAGGAACTAAAATGAGCACGATTGGGCTGCTGAATTATCAATAAACGGAATTCAAATTCCGATATGTAGACAGGGCAGTCCTTTCGTAGTATTTCAACTGCCAGTAAAATAATGAACTGGAATACTAAAATGAAGACAAGTCAGTCTTGTATTTTTTATTCCACTGTCAGTACACTTGGTGATTTAAGGTAATGCCAGTTAAGAAGTCTAAGCCCAAACGCTGCCTTCTCCAAAAGCTCTTTGAGTTGACTCCGTGCTAGTTCCTAATACCAGAACTGATATACCCCTTAATCGTATTTCTTTTGATGGATATGTTCTATTTAACCCATTCTATCATGAGGTTAATACTGTTTCCTTGATGAAACTCAAAATATCACGATATTGTTATCGGGACAAATTTTATTTCTTTGAATATTATACGCAGCATATATTTCCTCACTTTACTTCTGAAGTATCCGCATTGCATTTAATACCGCCAATAGTGATACACCGACATCAGCAACGACCGCTCCCCACATGCTGGCTATACCGAAAGAGCCAAGCGTTAAAAAGGTAGCTTTAACACCTAAGGCGAAAACTATATTTTGCCACACGATTTTTTTTGTAAACCGGGCAATGTCGATCGTGGTGCATACCTTTGAAGGTTCATCGGTCATTAGTACAACATCGGCGGCTTCTATGGCGGCATCAGATCCAATGCCGCCCATTGCAATTCCGATGTCCGCCATTGCAAGGACGGGGGCGTCGTTAATGCCGTCCCCTACAAATGCAAGCTTGCCTTTTCCCGACCTTTGTGCAACAAGAGTTTCCACCTTTGCAACTTTCTCATGGGGAAGTAAGCCGCCGTGTACTTCATCAATACCTAATTCGGCGGCAATGATATGTGCAGCATCGGCATTGTCCCCGGTAAGCATAATTGTTTTTTGTATGCCCCTTGCTTTAAGTGCAGCTATTGCATTCAGGCTATCAGCTTTAATTTCATCGGAAATGGTAATGCAGCCTGCAAATATTGAGTTAATGGCAACGTATACTTTTGTTCTGGCTATACCGAGCGGATTTTCCAACTCGGTACACGCAATACCTATCTTGTCCATGAGTTTCTTATTTCCGGCAACGATGTTATCACCGTTACGTTTAACGCTTACTCCGTATCCAGCGTGTTCAGTATATTCAGAAAGATCATTCAGCGTGATATTTTTGCCGTATTCATGTGCGATAGATACTGCAATAGGATGATTCGAAAATGCCTCTGCACAAGCGGCAAGTTCAAGCAGCGTATCGCGTGAAAAACCGGGTGCGGTGTGAATTTCCGTAACCTTAAATACGCCTTTGGTAAGTGTTCCCGTTTTATCAAATACAACGATCTCTACGTTGTTAAATGCCTCAAGGTAATTACCTCCTTTTACGAGGATACCATTTTTTGCAGCCTTGCCGATCCCTGAAAAGAAACTCATGGGGATGGACAGCACTAAAGCGCAGGGACAGGAAATTACGAGAAAGATAAGTGCTCGGTTGATCCAATCCTGCCATTGAAGGTTAAACAGCAAGGGCGGCAGCACAGCCAGAAGGATAGCAAGGGCGACAACAACCGGCGTGTAAAATCGGGCAAGTGTTGTGATAAGGTTTTCGGTTTTTGCTTTTTTGCCTGCCGCACTTTCAACAAGTTCGATAATTTTTGATACGGTGGATTCTGCAAATGCCTTGGTAACGTTGATCGTTAACGTGCCCGCTACATTGATGCAACCCGACAATACCATATCGGAAACACCAGCTTTTCGCGGGATTGATTCTCCGGTTAAAGCCGACGTGTCAAGGGTTGACGATCCTTCAGTAATTGTACCGTCAAGAGGAATTCGTTCTCCGGGCTTTACTACGATGTAATCACCAATGCGCACATTACCGGGATCTACTTTAATAAGTCCTACTTTTGTTTTGAGGTTAGCAAAGTCGGGGCGTATATCCATAAGCTCAGTTATCGAGCGCTTGGACTTATCCACCGCCATGCCTTGAAACAATTCCCCTACCTGATAAAAAAGCATTACGGCTACAGCTTCAGGATATTCACCAATTGCAAGTGCGCCGACGGTGGCAATGCCCATTAAAAAGTTCTCATCAAAGAAGTTTCCTCTGGTAATGCCTTTTAATGCCTGTAATAATACGGCGCTGCCCAGTAATAAATATGCCCCAATATAAAGGGCAAACCGCATACTGGGATGAAGTTCGATGGGCAGAACATTATCAGCCAGAAGTGCCGCGGCAAATACAGCAGCGCCTGAAATAAGGCGTATCAAACTTCCGGTTGCATGATTATGATTATTGGCGCTGCCATTGGTAATCGATGCTTCCGGTTCATACTTGTTAATTGTCTGCTGTACAATCCTATTTATTTTTCCCGATAAGCGCGGATCGAATTTTATTTTGAGTGCCGATGTCAGCAGGTTTACGTGTACTTCCGAAACGCCGTCTGTAGTGCGCAAAGCATGTTCAATTTTGGCTGCACAATTTGCACAATTAAGCCCTGTTATGGCATAGGTTTTATTCATGGATATGTTCAAAGCCTTTCTCGAATATATCTTTTACGTGATCATCCGCCAGCGAGTAATAAACCTCTTTCCCACGTTTATCGTACTTTACAAGATTTGAAAGGCGCAGGGATTTAAGCTGATGGGAAATGGCAGACTTCGTCATATCAAGCAGCACGGCAATATCGCATACACAAAGCTCATTACAGGAAAGCGCCCAAAGGATTCGTACACGGGTGCTGTCAGAAAACATTTTGTACAGATCGGCAAGATCGTAGAAGTCCTCATCGATAGGCATTGCTTTGCGGACGCGCTTCACCACATCATCGTGGATCACCTCACAATCACATACGGGCGCAGATTTCTTGATACTTCGATACCTCCAATAGTTGAACAATTATTCACCTCTTAAAAGAATACGATCACCAGCGCATATATGTCAAGTTACGTTGTCAGATTATCATAATAAATTACTAACAATTTGCATTTTTATGTATTGGTATTTCCATGCCAGAGCTCTTCGCAAGTTGGCTGATTAAAGCAGCCATATCACGATGAAGCGGAGCATGAAGTGTCAAGGCAGCTTCAGTATCCGGTTCATTACTTTCACTGTTGGATGGAGAGCCGTAGTTGGGAATACCAAGCTCAAGTGCATGAAGCCCAAGCCGTGAAAGCAAGGGACGTTCCTCGATAGGGTCGCCGCGCCATCCGCGCTTGATGGCGGAAAGCAGGACTGGCTTTATCGTGCCATATAACTCATCGCAGACAACGGTGTGCCCAAGCGAGGCAAGGTGCACCCGGATCTGGTGGGTGCGTCCGGTTTCAGGAATTGCCTCAACGATGCTGTACGTTCCACCCTTGCCTAAAAGACGAAAGTGAGTGCGTGATTTTTTTCCTTTGTATTTATCAATAATCGTATGGTGAAGTTTATTTCCATTGGGCACGAGCGAAAGCTCGCAGACGGTTTCTTCCCACAAAGGGCGCCCGTGAACTACGGCAATGTAACGTTTTTTTACGGTGCGGTTTTCAAACGCGGCGGACAGAGTTTTGTGCGCCTCACTCTGCTTTGCAAAAATAACAAGACCTGATGTATCACGATCGATGCGATGAATGGTGAAAACCCTTTCGATACCAAGGAATTCCGCCACGAGTTTATCAAGCCGTTCCTTTGAAACATCCCAGCGATCGGGAGTTACGGCAATGCCTGATGCTTTGTTGACGACCGCGATTTTTTCATCCTGATAGACAAGCGAGAAAAAGGGCTGCTTCTTCATCAGCGGCGTTCCCGTTCACGGATAATGCTGTTTGTTGCAACATCAACACGAATATCATACCGTCTGCCATTGTTGTCTATCTCAAACTTAAGGTACTCATCTCCGCTTCTGGAACTTCGTTCCCACTCGATTTCCCGCACACTTCCGCCGCCTGTACGCTGGAGAGCTGTTTGTGCAAAGGCAAGCACGCGAGCTGAAGTAACGTTGGTTAAACTGCTGGGATTTTTACGGGTGGATTCACTTTTGGTTTGCTCGATATTTCCGGTAATGCCATCGATACGAACTTTATGTTCCCGCCCGCCGTGGAACACTTCGACACTAAACCTTGGTCGCCCGTACTTGAGTTCCCAATCAATTTGCGCAACGATGCCGCCCCCGGTATTGTGGATGGCTATTTCAACTGCCCGCTCAAACGTAATTTGGGTATCCCCTAAAATCTGTGCTGGCATCAAGGGACAGATTCCCACGACAATAAGTGCTGTATAGATAAGCATAGCTTTTCTTTTCATAACAAACCCTTCCTTGGTCAAGGGCACATTCGTAAGGCGGTTCCTATAAAGAACCGCCTTACGCAATGAGCTTACCGCTTCCTATTCTCCCGGATAATGCTGTTTGTTGCAACATCAATCCTGACTTTATTTTTCCAGCCATCATGGTGAATGGTAAACTCAATGTACTCGCCCCTGCCGCGGGATTCACGTTCCCACTCAACTTCGTTTATCGTACCGCCGCCTATCCGGTTGAAGGCTGTTTGGGCAAAAGTCTGTACGCGTGCAGAGGTAACTTGCGTTAAACTCTCAGCTCTATCGCGGGTTGATTTTGTTTTAACGCTGGTGATTTCACCCGTTATCCCGTCGATACGAAACTCATGCTTGCGCGCATTTCCATTATTCCCATTATCGATGAGCTTGATCTCGTACGATGGTCGCCCATAGCGGAGCTGCCAATCAACTTGCGTAACGACGCCTCCGCCGGAATGGGTTCTGGCAATCTCTATTGCCCGTTCAAATGATATTTGGGTTTCCCCAAAAATCGAGGACTGTGCCTGCGCTGGCACAGTAAAGTACGTTCCCAGCGCAAAAGCTGCCAGAAACACGAAAGCAATTTTCCTTGTCATTTTCATAAAAAACTCCTTGCTGTAGATTTGCATGATTTTAACTCATGCTTAATGACATCATACGGGACGGGATCTTCCTTAACTACCTACAGAAATTGGTAGGTTGCCTCTTTTTAACCTGCCAATTGTGGTGGGTTTGCAAGGGTGAAAGTTTTAGGCAGCTTTATTAATAGCGATCTATGGTATTACCTTATGATATTTATCATAAAACTTAAAGCCCGATGCAATTCCGTGCAGTATATAGGGCATGAATAAGCATATGGCTTTAATATGCCTGGCTTTGGTGCTGCTGTGTGTGCAACTACACGCGCAAGTTATACGCCCGCCTTTTTTCACGTGGGATGCCCAGTGGACAGGATTGTACTACCAGAGTATTCCGCGCGCTGATAATGGATTTCCGCCATTAAAGGACGTATTTCACGGTGGAACGCTGTTTAACCGCAGCGACTTTAGGTTGAGGCTTCCCGCTTCGCACCTTGAGTTCCGCACACTTGCCACGGACAAGCGCGTACTTCCCTTTGAAGATGATGATGGCAAAGCTGGATTTAACCCTGCGTTTGGCGCATACCACAGGGCAAGTGGTTCGCGCTTCTTGCTTGGCGTGCAAAGCTGGTACGGACTTCCCTCACGCATCAACAATGTCTGGACACGATCCGTTCCCTTTATCGAAGGGCGCGGACCTTCATCGCGCGATCTCAAAGTCGAACCTGCCGCCAAGGACGAAGGAGATATGTTTTTGTACCTTGCGCTCCCGTCTGAGATATTTCCCGACCTTGGTATCTTTGCTTCGGCGGCTCTTGATAGCCAGCGCAATCCAACATTGGGCACAGGAGTGAGCATTCGTCATGAGGGCACAATATTTGGGTTTGAAGGATTGTACACACAAAGGCAAGTTCCTGAGCGCAGTGCCTCAAGCTGGTTTTCAGAAGCGCCGCCGCTGCCGGAACGTGCTTTCAAGCTCTATGCCGCTTCGGCAGCTATAACGCGCCCTCTGGCAGCTTTCTCAGGCGATTGGGCACTCTCCCAAACATTTGCCTGGGGAGACGGGATGTACGGTAGTGCAGCATTTCGAGCCGGAGATAAACCTTGGCGCTTTTCCCTTGCAGGCGATGGATCGACAGACCGCTTTGCGGATAGGGAAGGATCTAGTGCAGGATCGGGATTCAGGCTTGCAGCAAAAGGCGAACGGTTCTTGCCAAGATCAGGTCTTGTGCGTGCCGCAAGCGTTATCCGCGCCGATGAAGCCGGCGGCAACTTTTACCGGAGTTCCCTTTCGTTCCTGTACCGCCGTCCAGCTCCCAGCGCAAGCGAGCGGCGGGCGAACCCCAAGCCCGTACGTTTTACCCGCGCTTCCTTAACTTTGAACCGTGATGGACGGCAGCCTTCAAAAACTGCCGACAGCTTAAACACAAGCGCAGGGTTTCAGGTGAGGCAACTCAATACCGCACTTTCCCTTGCCCTTGGAAGCTTATCAGCGTTTGAGGCAGACAGCGTTCCCCTTCTTGTATTAGCTCCCGCATTCCAGCGCTTTGATTACCTCAAAGTTTCAGGCGAGGCAGGTTTTAGCCGCAGCCGCTTTAGCGCCCGTACGCGATTAAGTTACACCGCACGCGCCAAAAAGGATGATCTTTGGGAAGTATCAGCAAGCAGCTCGTTTAGACCGGGTCGCTGGGGGCGCGTAAGCTTTAGCATCACTGCAACTGATTTCCCTAAAAAGTGGAACTACACCTTAGGCTGGAGATTTACCGCCCGCGCCCCGTAAAGTACAAATGTAAAGTGCGCACGTTACGGCGTTGTTTCGCGGGTGCAATAATCGATCCAAGTGAGGTAGGCTGGTAACCCAGCAGTAATCGGCACTTGAATGATTTCTGGTATTTCGTAGGGATGGTTTTCTTTAATCGCAGCCTTAATTGCTTCAAACCGATCTGCCCTTGATTTGATGACAAGGGCAACTTCGGCATCCTCGCAAATGCCCTCGTTCCAGCGGTACACACTTTCAATGGGGATCATCTGCACACAGGCGGCAAGGCGCAGCTCAACCAGCAGCTTTGCAATACGTCTGGCATCATCCTTACTTCCGGCAGTTGCAATTACCAGAGAATACCCCTTGCTTTCAGGTAAACCATTGTCTGTCATATTTGTTTCCTTTTGCGAAATCTATGATAGGTGTATAAAAGAGAGCCGTCAAGCTTTCGTTCTATAAACTCTCTGATGACTCATATCTTCAACAGAGTTGTTCGGAAATTTGCAGGACTTGTGAGACAACTAACCAAGTTGTCGAACAAGTCCAATATTGATTTTCCCTGTCTTTACACAAAACTTGTTCGTACAAAACCTTGATTTCTTTTCCCGCTGCACTAAGCTTTGCCTTATGAAAAAAAGATACGCATCCTTCGCTGTATTTGTCGTTCTTATGTGCGCTCTTTTATCAGCATGTAAAAACCCGTTAATGGAGCGATGGTGGGCAGAACCTGATGTGGTACCCCAGATTGAAAGTCGATCGAATGGGGGCTACTTAATTGTAACGTTTAACACTAATGGGGGCAGCCCCGTTCCCCTGTATCAGCGTGTTGTCAAAGGCAGCACGGTTGCAAAACTTCCCCCGGTAAGTCGTGCGGGCTTTGGCTTTGGCGGCTGGTACGGTGATTCCGCGTTCACAACCATGTGGAACTTTGAAACCGACACAGTCGACGACGACGGGCTCATATTGCACGCCTTCTGGAGCGATTCGTTTTACACCGTGCACTTTGAAACGTATGCTACCATCAGCTCTGGTTCTGGCGATCGTGATGCGCTTACCTTGGACGAACAGCGCATCATTCCCGGCGGTAAAATCATCGAACCGATCGAAGTTCGCTATCCTTCGGTTCAGGATATTGATAACCAGTGGAGCGGATTTGCCGGATGGTACAGAGAAGCCGAGTATATCAACCGCTGGGACTTTGAAGTTGATTCTGTTGAGTCGGATATGCTGCTCCATGCCAAATGGGTTGAGCATTACCAGACGGTGGAGTTTCAGGCAAACGGCGGAGAGCCCGAACCGGAAGATCAGCAGCTTATTGCAGGAGAACGGATTATTGAGCCCTTTTCTATGCGCCGGGACGGATTTGGCTTTGGCGGCTGGTACGAAGACGAAGCGTTTACGATCTCGTGGAGCTTCTCCCAAAACAGGATTGCCTACCGCGACATCACGCTATATGCCAAATGGATTCCCTTTATTTACACCGTTACTTTTGATTCACGCGGCGGCAGCGCTCCTCCGCCAGCTTTGCAGGTAACTTACGGGACGATCCTCAGTCCGCCGCCTCCAGTACACCAATCGGGCTTTGGGTTTTCAGGGTGGTTTATCGATCCCAATGGGGCAATTCCGTGGAACTTTGAACATAACCAGGTAACCAGCAGCCTGATTCTCTATGCAGGATGGAGAGAAGGGCTGTACACGATCACCTTCATCCCCAATAACGGAGA
>Ga0131853_10026696_pt1 | contig 10385 bp, 6 predicted proteins | sample TergutLab28metaG_FD_92764 | JGI IMG/M metagenome (GOLD analysis project Ga0131853, IMG submission 92764) | Labiotermes labralis P1 segment gut microbial communities from Petit-Saut dam, French Guiana - Lab288 P1 (version 2) (version 2) | ecosystem: Host-associated > Arthropoda: Insects >... | reverse complement strand
GGGGGGGGGGGGGGGGGGGGGGGGGGGGGGGGGGGGGGGGGCACCGTTTCTGACTTGTTTCGGGAGATGCTGAATTCCAAGTCAGACAAGGCCACAAATTATCGTGACTGGGGTGTCTCGTCAATTCTCTCAGCTCCACATGGAAAATTATGGCATCGAACGTTAAATTAAAACATGATTTCCTCGTTCCACCTTCTTCCACTTCCTTATACTTCCCATCTAATTGATTAGTCACCACCAACCAAACATTCTACGACATATATGTGAGCAAAACCAACAAGATGCACACTTTATTTCCTTATTTAACATGTGTTAGCGACTAGACATCATAGACATGCATGGAAAATGCTATATGCTGCGTGTACAGATGTTACCTCCTGATGATGGACTTCTTTGTTCGAAACATGTAGAGGACAGTGTAATTGTAACATATAAAGGAAATAAAGTGTGCCTCTTGGTGGTCTTGCTCACATATATATTGCACGATGCACGGTCCTGAAAATGTACAATTCGACGACTGACAACAACGTCTGAGAAACTGGAAAACTTGAGGGAAGTTTCCGAAAGATTTAGAAAATTACTTATTAGACCTAAGTACAGTAAGAAATTCTTTGTCTGACCCTCAATTACCGCTTTAGCGCAGTTTCACGTAATGCAGTGCAAGGCACTTACATCCTTCACGTCAAACACAAAGCTACGTGTCGGCGGAAGCGAAAGGGCTTAAACACCTATGGGAACAAGTCCGTTAGTAAATATAGCTGATTATACATAATTATACATAAATCGTTTAAATATTGCCAAAAATTCGAGCAACGAAGGGAAATGAGATTAATCTGCAGCAGTGATTCGAACATCTCACTAAATGTACATGCAGGCCTACGTATTTACATATTTCAGCCTAAACAAGCTTCTTTTCACGTGCACATATTTTACTTTCACTGCTTTATTTAACATTAAGTGAAGGAAAAAATAAAAATCCAATAGTCACGACTTTCATCTTGCCTTCTTACAAGCAAATAAATCAATGTGAATTGATGGTCTTTGTATCACATGAAGAATGCTTGTATTCAGTATTACATCATCTAAGATTTCTAGGGACGACAGGCAGCGAATCATGTTTAGGATGGAGAAGTGTTCGTGGGCAATACAACATATTTTGCTATCAACCAGTGGGAAATATGTTGCGACCACAGAAGCTTACAAGACGAAGAGAATAAAAAGCCCAAAGCTGCACCGGACCGCCAAATTCGATCACCTAAAAAAGCTGTAAGAAGTGTATCTAATATGAAACGAAACAATCAAAACTACGCCACACTGAAATCCACTCCCCCCCCCCCCCCAAAAAAAAAAAAAAAAAAAAAAACTACCCCCCACTGAACCCCCCCCCCCCCCCCCCCAAAAAAAAAAAGTGAAACAATGAAACCATTAGGAATATTTAGAGATACCAACTTCAGATAACATCAGCAATTAATAACGCTAATATAACTGATCAATGACTTGATTACACAAATGCCTGATTAAACTATATTACGAGTAGAAAGGTAAGTATTCTGTCGCGGACTGTTGTGAACACGGCAATGAACCTTCGGGTTCCATGAAATGTTAAGAATTTCTTCACTAGTTGCGAACTCAACAAGTTTTCAAGAAGAATGCCTCTGCACGCCGTTGAAGTTCGACCCTAAAACTACTTTAAGAATAATAATTCCTGACATACAAACAATACCGCGGGCGTGGTAGTGAAGAAAAAAAAATTCCGTCAGCAAACGAGTTACTTTAAGAATGCACATAGTATGAAGAATGTACGCCTCTTAGCACAGTAATTATCGAGCTGGACTTCAGCATATATCCGACAGACATTGCCTCTCGAATTCTGCTACGACTTCTTCTGGTGTACGAAATAAGGGCGGTCTGAATTGTGAAGTAATCGTCCAAATTTTCACCCTCATGTTAAAACAGATTTACTCGTATTACCGGGGTGCTGATAAGTCCTTAGCCCGACCAGGAAGAAACAAGCTCGGAAATATGTCAGGGACGCGCGCGGTTTCAACAACATCTAGACGCGAGCTGTCATCATCAACTTTTTTTTTCTTGCAAGGCAAGGCGCCTAAGGAAATTCACGCAATTGTGACAGAAACATTAACTTGTTTCCTTCGTGGTCGGGCTAAGGACTTATCAGCACCATTGTATTAACGTAAAATCAATTAGCAGTTCACACAACTACCAAATGAGTCTACGCCCGCATTACCGACCAGCAACTTGGCAGACCTCAGCAACATAAACCAGGTAATTCTAGTTTTCTTGGTGTGTCTCATTACGACATGAGCGCACGTCATTCATCTCACAGAAGTCTCTTGTAATCACAACTGTATATATGCGAAGGATGAATGTCAAGGCCTTAAGTGAGACAACAGAAGTGGAGACTTCGCACTGATATTGGCCACGAGCCTTGCAATCGTTCCACAAAAGCCGCAAATTTCCTCCTCGAAGTGAATTCAGTATATTCCTGAACCATGAAGACTGAGACAGCACAATTCAGTTAAAAGTAACAATTACAGAATCATATTCATTTAAGGCGCTGCAACAGTTCATATTAGTAGATCATTAAAGCAAATAATTCGAAATAAAAACAACAATAATTGTCTCTATTGAAACACGAGTGGGATGTAATGATCACAATTTAATTCAATTCTGGACAGCCGCATACATATGAATGGGTTATTGTATTTCGACTACTCTTTTAACCAACCAAAATAATTCATGTTCTTAAAGTGACGTTGTGTTTAATTAAGCAAGCACCACGCCAAATAATGGTGTATACCTCCAGTTTTTCTCAAACACTTTACTCCCGCCACCCACTGGACGGGAGGCTAGGTGAGCACCAAAGTCAAAACGGCGAAAAGTCTTTGTCCCCACCTGGATTTTAGGCACGATTCTTGTTTGACGTTCAGGTGACCGCGCATCGTGATGAATTCTTATAATAAAACCAACTAGATGCACTAATTTATCGAATTTATTTTGGAATGAAACTCTACATGTTTCGGACAGTTCCTCTGTCCATCATCAGGAGTTTTTCACTGTACACACAGAAATGGTATATGTCATATAGGTTATGCTGACAGCTTGCTGTTCGCAATCTGTCAGCATAACCTGATGGACAAAGGAACTGTCCGAAACGTGTAGAGTTTCATTCCAAAAATAAATTACAGAAATTTGTGCATCTAGTTGGTTTTATTATAAGTACGATTCTTGTGTCTTTCAGTCAGTAGGCCAGCCACTACTGCAATCGGTAAAGTATGGTCATGTGACCACGGAGTTACGTCCATCTTGCACTGACATACCAATCTTGGTGTGACAGCCTGTTGGTTCTATTCCAGCAGTGGGGTTGATGGTACTGGTAGGCGATGATTACATTCCGCTGAGTGAGCGAGAGCGAGACAACACTGGCACACGAAAAGTTAATTGCTGATCGCAGATTCTGAAAATGAGAATCACCATCTCGTCTCTCCAGCATTATAAGAATGGAAGTTTCATTACCGGGATGATGTTGCAGTTAGAGTTCCCTGCGCCTCAGCAGCTGTAACACCACTATGGTTCTAACAATTACAAGAGTCCTTTTGTAGGCAGTAGTTTCAATGGTCAGAAATACATTCGCTCAGTGAATAATAATCTGTTACACAGGTCGTTATTTTTAAAGTAAAATCTGATTATAGTGAGTTAGTATAGAACTCGTTCGTCAGAACTAATCTAATTACAGCACACAGTCAATCGAGAAGGAATATTGGTTTTTATTAGGCTTATAATAATGACGGAAACAGCAGCTGGATATTGCCAATCATGTAAATGATTAAATCGTTCAGCTATACGGTCTCTGGTTTGCATCTTGACAACGACGTCAGCATGGGACGTCAAACGCAAACACAGTCAATTCCATACCACAATTACACGCAAGTTTACAATAAAACTGTCAAAATTTATATCGCAGTTCTGAACGGGTGATGATACAAGTTCACTTCCTCTTGAAAAGTAAAAACAACAATAAAATAAAATGGTCAGGTGACCGTGCATCGTGATAAATTCTTACAATAAAACCAACTAGATGCTCTAATTTCTCAAATGTATTTTTGGAATAAAATTCTACATGTTTCGGACAGTTCCTCTGTCCATCATCAGGAGTTTCTCACTGTACATACAGAAAAACTGTATGACATATACCATTGCTGTGTGTACAGTAAGAAACTCCTGATGATGGACAGAGGAACTGTCCGAAACATGTAGAATTTTATCCCAAAAATAAATTTGAGAAATTAGTGCATCCAGTTGTTTTTATTATAAGAATAAAATATAATTCCCCATTTCACCTTTCGAATATTTAAATTAGTGTAAAACCGGATATGATGTAAGACGCACCTATGCCGATGAGCAAGACGACCTGTGTCCAATTCGCCAACAGGTGGACCACGGAAAAAACGGATATTTAGGTGGTACGCTGAAATTAGTGCAAACCACCGATGACCAGATAGGCTATTTATACTCCCTACCCGATGTATATCAATTCATAATTCGAAATCTGCCAGCATCCAGCTTGCCAAACGTCTTTCAACGAAACGAAAGGGTCGTCAGCAGCAACCTTGATACAAGACATCCCCTTGTGTCCACAATACAAGGATTATATACAATGGCATGTCAGTCTAATAAAAGCTGTTGCAGCGTTATCATTGCAGATATTCTTTAAATCGTGACTCAAATACGACAAACTCTTGTACCGTTATCGAACCGTGGAGGAGTACCAACATTTACAGCAGACCGTGCCCTCTATTGCAAGGTACGAATAACTCATTCCCAGAATCAGTCACAAATTCATTCACTCTTTCTGTTGCACATTCCCTCGAGCTGGTGAGCCACTTGCTTACTCAGTTTGTTACTTCTTTAATCAATCATTTCTTCACTGACTGACTCAGAAACCGTTGTCAATAACTCAAATATTCAATCGGTCACTCATGCACACACAATTAATCCTTTTCACTAATTCAATCAAGATACAGTCACTCGATCTCATTCATCCATTAAGTCAATCGTGCAATCGTCCATACACTCACAATCTCGCACACTCAGCTATTCACTCACAAATTCACTTCACAAGAAGCTTATCAATTCGTTTGTGCACTCAGTCACTCATCAATTCACAGATTCGCTCAGTCACTCACATTCACATTTACTCGGTCATTCAGTAAGTCGCAGGTTCGTTCAAGGCCTTCTTCAATTGGTCATGCATTCATTCATTCAGCCTACTAATTCATACTGACTTAGTATACCTTTCATCTGTTTAGACATGCAGTAAGTTACTAGTTCGTCAAGTCACTCAATTATTTATTCAAAATAAAAAACGCAGATATGGTCTTTGAATCTGTAGCGAATTAACAAATTACAAACGACCGCGTAATTTATGCACAAATTGGAGTCGTGTAACACCCACTCTACGATAAAATTTTGCAAGGAGGTATTCTTCATACGGGAGATACTTGGTGCATGTCCTGCCTGAAAGGTATAACTGGGTAGCAAGCGCCGGCTGGGTGTGATGCTGTCACCTGTTCTGAACGCAGTGACAGATGGTACGAAGCCACTTCTAGGATGAAAAACACATTAAAATTTTATTTCTCTTATTTTGCCCTAATAAAAGGCAGCGAAAAGTGATATAATCTGAAAGAAGTCTGCTGACACATACACGGGCAACTGGGCCTTCATGCGAAAATTAAGATGAACCTCTGGATAGTCTGATAATCCTCCTTTACAGTACACGACTATTTGTAACGGTCGTTACATGAAGTGCTGAACATTCATCAACGTCGTACTCAGCGCACATTACACATTACCTCCTTATGTAAGCCGCAAAGATAAGGATACTTTCTTTAACTATACGGAGAAGAGTCTTCACAAGAAGGTCGAAATTGCTCATCTAATCAGGAAATTCTCTTCTTTTTAGTGATATGACAACCAATCACCTGAATACGAGAGGAAAGTCGACTTCCGGAACGTCACGTGAACAAACACACAGTAGTCTTCACAGTGAAGTTACTGCGTATTTTATACTCTACTAGATATAACGTCTACTCAGACACCCTATCAACGTCAGTTACACGAAGGTTACGAATTGTGGTGTAGCTGTTTTATTCTCTCACCATTCACCTTGACGTTAGGATGTCCACTTTCCACTTCAACATCATCTTTACCGTGTCCCCTCTAGGTAACACTACCGCTTACCTTACGTGACAATACATGGGGGCATTTTAAAGCGTGTTATTTAACGATGCTGTCAGCTGATAAGATTATATAGCGTCGGTTATACTCGTAGATGTACAAAATGCAGCATATACACGTATGATTAAGCACTGGTGGAAACACGGTTACAGAGGAAACACTTAGTGCTCGGAGAACATAGGCCATTTCACTCTCCAGGTCTCCGATCAACACCTCGAGGACGATGGCCGCAGACAGGATCCTTAACAAATTTTGACATATAATGACCACAAGAATTACGGCGGCCAAGACCACAAGACAACATAACAAGCAGGGTAGCTGTTTTACACGTTCTTCCTCTTCATTTAAGCCCAACAACACTTTCCGAGATCATCTAACACAAAACGGTTCTTCAAAGAATATAACCGTACTGTGTAATGCGACGTCTGGTCGAGTGGCAGATATGCATCGATATTTCAGAAGAACTTGCTAACATCATCACGGTAGATGTCATAGTCAACGCCGTCAGAACCTCAAGTCTAGCAATTTTTTCAAATTTCCACACCAAACTCATCACAAAATTTCACACACACAAAAAATATTAACATTTTATTTTCTTTCCTGAAATAAGATTCTTTACACCTAGCCTGCTGACATTCTCAGACCGAAACATGTAGCCTTCTATATTAATAAAAATCCAACCAGATGCAACAGTACGCAGATATTTATTTACTGCAAAATCACTCTACATGTTCCGGGTGTCACAGCACCCATCATCAGGAATACTAAAAACTGTAACCGCAGCCTCCGGTACAGGTCATAATATCGGTGCAGCTACTTCCCTCCAACATGGCCACGTTGGAGGGAAGTAGCTGCACCGATATTAGGACTTGTACCGGAGGCTGCTTTTACCTTTTTTTAATACTATTCATGATGGATGCTAGGTTAAGGTGGATGGACGACGTGAGGGAGGACCTGAGGAGAATGGGTGTCACAAACTGGAGGATACGTGTAAACAGAAGAGACGACTGGAAGATGGTCCTGAAGGAGGCCAAGGTCCTACAAGGACCGTAGAGCCATGGAGTAGTAGCAGTAGATGATGGGTGCTGTGACACCCGAAACATGTAGAGTGATTTTGCAGTAAATAAATATCTGCATACTGTTGCATCTAGTTAGATTTTTATTAATATTGAATTATGACGCACGGAACCTTGAGCTCAAAATTTAGCCTTCTGTTACATAATAAAAGTATGGCGGTGTTGGCGCTGTTTACTAAATATGAGTAGCTGTCATACGTTACAGACGATCATTAAATGGCACAATGGATATAATTTTTAATTCGCAAGAAGTTACGTTAATGACCCTACGTAACTTCGTACACTAAAGAGCATACAATGAAAACATTGGCGATTATGGTCGCGTTGAAACATCTTAGGAATCTTATGGCTTTTTTATTCCACAATAAAATGCAAGCGTAAAATTAAGATAAACGAAGGAGAAAACCTACAATATTCACAGTTCCAGGAAGCTGCACTCCGTGTGTTGTCATTGTTTTAGGTTATAAAAGACAAGAGAGAGATAAACAACATCGTCGGCTTTTGCATATTCAAGAGAAAATTACTTTTACCCCTTCTAAAAAAAAGTTAAAATAAATAATGAATGAGAAAAATGTGGATTTAAATTAAGATTTCTGGTCGGAACTTTTTCTAGTCGCTCGGAATGTTTATGGAGCGACGAGAAAATGTGTGCTAAATGCGGCAACAGCGATGATTAAGGACAGGCAAACAAAAAACCGCACCCTCCCCCCCCCCACCCAAGTTGAGAACAGATGACCAAAGTTTTAAGGGTGTTACTGAAATGAAACCATATTTTAAACTCAATTCCGTCTCTGGGTAAAGCTATGAACACACAAGACATAACGGTTTCCTCGGATACCGAAGTAAATGCAGCTACTACCGTATTAGTAAATATAAGCCCACAGTCACAAAAAATGGATCTTTTTAGACGCCTAGCACATGGTCATTACAGAAAGTACTGATTCACTGAGCAGTCATACAACGAACTCTTAAGATATCCCTTTTTGCAGTTCTACATACTTTTAAAAGACATGCCCTCGCCACTAGCAAATACAAGATTTTCGTGACTTTATTAAGAAGTTCATAATTATGTAATTTTTCCATTTCATTGTCTCCTCTTTCTAAGATCTAAATATCCACAGTACCCTCTAACAAAAATTCTGAAATGTCCACAAGCAAAATATCTACCCAAATTAGCGACAATGGAAAAATACTACCGCCTGTGTGCAGTGTAATTCACTGCATATTTTAGGACACATATAACATCCAGGACAATTAACTGCAAAGATTAGTAGAGCAGATTCTTAGGCGCAATATCAAAACTGCGAAAAGTGACTAGTAGCTTCGTCATGTCTGAATATCTGTCTGTCTGTCCGCATGGAGCAACTCAGCTCCCACTAGACGGATTTTCAATAAATTTGATTATTCAAAGAATTCTCATATGTCGAGAAAATTCAAACTCGATTAAAATATGACAATAACAACGGGTACTTTATATGAAGACCTACGAAAATTTATAATATCTTCTTCTTAGAATAAGAAATATTTCAGACGAAATTTGAAAAGAAAATCAAAACAAACACGAGATTTTCCGCACCCGTATAGACCGGCCTTGGGTACAACCGTGCAACGAGCACCGTGTCTCTCTCCCAGAGGTAAAGCGGCTGGGGCGTGGCGTTGAGTGCCCAACCCCACTTGGCGCCAAGGTTAAAGGAAGAGTAGAGCTATAGCTGTACTCTCCGCCTTGAACTTGATGCCCTACTGTAGCGTAAAGTATACTTTACTTTTATATTTTGTCCGCAATTTTTCCGACAAACGTACTGTTCATAACGTAATATGAAAAAATATGGTTGACCAAGATAGGCCACAGATGATAATACAGCGTGATTCAAAAAGACGGACTCAATTTCGTACGTCTATATTTCCTGAAATAAAAATGGTATTTGAATGATCTACATAACATTTGAAAGAGGAGGTCCTAAGTTTTCAAGTATTGCCGCTAGAGCGCTCGCCTAGCGCAAAGCCGTGCAGCAGCGTCAGTTGAGAGCAAAATGGCTACTATGCAGCACAAGATTTTTTGCTTTCGTGAATGCATTAAAATTGAGACGGCGACTGCTGTGTAGCGTGCGTTTCCTCTTCGTTTCAACATTCACATTGAACATTTATAAACTTCATTGTGAGTGTAATAAAATGTAATTTAAATCATATTAGCCACTAGTTTAATTTTTGAAATATAGACTTACGAAATTGAGTCCATCTTTTTGAATCACGCTGTATAATGCTGTGCAGAAAAGATGCGATTGCATGCCGGATAACTAAGACAAGAAAACAGACACACATTCAGTTTAAGTTATTTAATACTTATCACTTTTCCGCTGCAACAATGGTTACGCGAACACGGCTGAATGTGACGTGATATGTACATGGTCTGTTTTGACTTTTTGTTTAGTGATCTGACGTGTACTAACTGTAGGGAAAAATAAACGCTCCAATTGAATACTGCACTGCTCCATACGCTCTCTCCGACACTAATGGTTTACAAATGTGTGTCCTTGAGAAACTCCTGCATCCGCTGACCCCAGAGAACATCTAGTTAACCTACAGTATTCTTTTACCTTCGTTCACCTGGTATGATAATGCCGCCAACTTCTATCCATACCAGTACATAAACTGCCCTAAGATTGGTGATGTTCCCGGCGGTATCAAGATTACAGTCTTCTTGGACATAACGTGTTGCAGTGTTACTCCTAGCTACATAGGTCTATCTACACTGCGTCACTTTCTAGAAGACCGTAATTACTTACTTACTTACTCCATGGTGCAGAGTCCTTCTTGAGAAGCTAACTGGTTTGCAGATAGTCAAGAAATTCCCTGTATTTCATGGAACCCGAATGTTCATTACCGCACTCACAAGCGTTCGCCACCTGTCTCTATCCTGGGCCAGCCCAATCTAGTCCACATACCCACATCCCACCTCCTGGAGATCCATCCTAATATCCACCCATCTACGCCTAGGTCTCCCCAGTGGTCTCTTTCCCTCCGGTTTCCCCACCAAGACCCTATACACCCCCCTCT
>Ga0131853_10026695_pt1 | contig 10385 bp, 8 predicted proteins | sample TergutLab28metaG_FD_92764 | JGI IMG/M metagenome (GOLD analysis project Ga0131853, IMG submission 92764) | Labiotermes labralis P1 segment gut microbial communities from Petit-Saut dam, French Guiana - Lab288 P1 (version 2) (version 2) | ecosystem: Host-associated > Arthropoda: Insects >... | reverse complement strand
CAGACTAGCCTTTCCCCACGACCAAAATTTACACGGGGGGGGGGGGGGTGCGTTCTCGGAGCGCACGCATATACAACCACTGACGCGTACTGTTGCTTTCAAATACACTTCTAAAGCACAATACAAACAAACAATGAAAGCTAATCAAAAGAAAATTTATTAATCAATTCAGTACACTGCCTTGAAAAATAAAAAATAAAAAAAATCAACATATTACAACAACAATGACGGAAGGAGAGACGCGAAGGACTCCTAATTAGTACGTGCTATCTCCCCACTTATTCTGTTTTTACTTTTCTGCATTTACGTGATTCTAAAATCTTGTGCATAAAATAAGTCTTTAACAATTTTACATCACACTATTTCGAATTCGAATAAAATACGGCAGCAATGTACAGCCAAAAAAAAAATTATATTAAAAAAAACTTAATTTGTCTTCTACGTACTGGCGAAAAGATATACGACATTGTGGTTCTCAAGACGACAACTACGAAACCCGCCTACTGGGGGGTCTGATACCATGTACTCCGGCAGAATCTCAATCTTAACGCCTTTTAGTCCGGATCCTTTCAAACGCTGACAGGTGTCTACCACTCTACAGAGCGCCACCACGCAGAAAACAGCTAAATTCTTGTCACCTTCATCGTGTTATAATAAAGAAAATTAAGTCATGAAATATCCCTGGCGTGTTCGTTCTGAAGTCATTAGAATTTAAATTCGTGATCACTTTCCGGAAAAACCACAGCGTATCTCAATACAAGGTACGGATCAACATATTAACAAACACATGCACTAAATGAAACACAATAAAGCAAAAAAAAAATCACAAAATACAATTCATGTTATCAACTCTTACATGTTTCGGCACCGGAGTGCTATTTTCTGGTAGTCTACTAAAACAAGGTAACACAAGTACTGATCGCCCACGCTGTCATAACGAAAATATTCAAATACTAGAATTCAAGAACACACAAGGATCGACAAATATAAATCCAACATGCCATGACACCAAAGCTCTATGACAGCCTATTCCAGTAAAGACTCGAAGCTCTTTATATTTTGTCTGCAGTATTTATTCAAACATCTCCCTCGATGTATGTAACCCAGAGGGATCTCGTCAGACAGGGCGTGGGATGTAGGGTACTCCAGTGACGAAACGTGCAGGAGCTGATACCGTGAATTCTACTTTATATTTCACGATTTGTGTATGACTGTATTTCGTACATTTGTGCATTTGTACATTTGTTGGTGGTGGGCCCGGTAGCGCAGTCGGTATAGCGACTGCGCTACGGGATGGACGGTCAGGGATCGAAACCCGGTGGGGACGAGACTTTCCGCCTGTCCAGACCGGCCCTGCGGCCCACCCAGCCTCCTGTATAATGGGTACCGGGTCTTCCCCGGGGGTAAAGTGCGGCCGGGGCGTGCTGCTGACCACTCACCCCCTTCTAGTGCCGCGGTATTGGAAGAGTACAGCTATACCTCTACCCACCTTCCGGCCCACACCGGGCCTGAAACGGGATCACTTTACTTCACTTTACGTTTGTTGGCTAACAACTGAATAAAAGGAATATACACTGCATGAGTAACAAAATTCACATGTTATACGTCTTATACGTAGCCTAGCAACCGACATACAATCACCGTCGTGATTAGTTAAGCGCTGGAGATTAAAAACGCTATTGCTTACGTATCGATGCTCGAAGCTCAACTGTTGGTTCAGCCTCAGTTCGTATCTCATACGGCGTACATTCTGTTTCAGTTCGTATGGCCTCAGCGCGAATATTAATCGGAACAGAATTCGTCTCAATTATGACGACTAGTCGTGGCGGGAGATCATACCCGAACGCAGAGCTTCATTATTTCCGCGCGCTTTTAACCAACACAATCCCAAATTTGAAATTTCAGGAAAACCCGCCGCTATACATGTGCACGGACAGACGGATATAACGAAGGTAACGATGCTTTCTGCTGGCAAATGCACCGAAAATGACAGACCGAAATACTGACGAAAGCATCGTACAGCCAAGAATTCAAAGATAATTAGAACTACCTTTGCGGAATGAAAATGACGCCACGTGGTCTGAGATTCCTCGCAGATGTTCACACGGCGCCAGGCTTTTGTTCGAGGTGATGAATCTGCCGTCTGGATACTGACCAGCGAATCAAGAGCTGTCTAGCGATGCAGCGAGGGAACAGGCTGAAGGTATGCAAGGAGCATGACGCAGCAAAAAGCGTAGTTTTCTTTCTTTCGGGAAACTGTTTTCTGAACCATGAGAAGCAGAGCGAGACAGAGAGAGATTGCAGCAACTGAAGGACAATACCGGACATCAAACCCAGGTACTGACTTTGTAAAGAAAGAGTTGTGGAATAAAGACCGTACAGAGCATTGTGCGAAATTGGACAGCAGGGAATTGATGGTTTTAATAACAGAAGCACCAGTGGTGTTCGAACAGACGACGTTTTTTATAAGACGCAACACATGACCGGTCACGTTACATGGTAACATCTTTCCCAAGTAGCAACAGACGCATCAGGGCAGTTTGGAACAAAATTACAACAGCTGGCGAATTACAGCCTTCTGCAGAGTCACAATCAGTAACGCATTCAGTTTCAAAATGTACTGATCAACTCGTACCCACAAAACATGTGCTGTCCGGTTTCATTAACCATATTAAGCCTATTAATTCTTCTATATACCAAGAGGAATCACATATTAATACATTCTACATTACGCCCCAGAGCGTACTTACACGGTTTGTAGAGATCTCGAAACAACAATACAGGCAACGTAACCGTAACGTAACACTCCAGCGCGTTCGCGTAATGACTGTCGCCGTGGAAAAACAATAAGTATTACGTATTCTGAGTGCGTGTCTGTAGCATTAAGCATCCAGAATGCAAAGCGCATGCGCGGTGTCAAATTGTCATCTGACCTGCTCTACCGCATTTTTCCACAGTCTCAAAAACGGTATGATTTTTTTTAAAGTTATTGAACATAAAATGTGTTCTGATTTCCTGCACTTGTGTCTGACACACACACACAAACACACACACACACACACCTCACTGCAAGAAGAATCCAGCGAGATACTGTCATAAATGTACATAGGTCTTCACGTACAGTGCCCGTTTTTTTTGTCCGATTTTAATTCAATGTTAATAAAAATCCAAACCAGAAGCAACAGTATGCAGATATTTATTTACTGCAAAGTCACTGTACATGTTTCGGGTGTCACAGCACCCATCATCAGGAGTACCAAAAACTGTAACCGCAGCCTCCGGTAAAAGATCATAATATTGATACAGCTACTTCCCTCCAACCGGGCCACGTTGGAGGGAAGTAGCTTTACCGGAGGCTGCGGTTACCATTTTTAGTACTCCTGATGATGGGTGCTGTGACACCCGAAACATGTAGAGTGACTTTGCAGTAAATAAATATCTACATACTGTTGCATCTGGTTGGATTTTTATTAACATTGAATTACGATGCACGGAACCATGAGCTTAAAATTTTAATCAAACTTATCACACTTGAATTTTCCCGACAGATTTTCGGGAGAAAAAAAATACTCAAATATCGAATTTCATTCAAATCCGTTCAGTGGGAGCCCACATGTTCCGTATATACGGGCAGACACAGACAGACAGACATACACACGTGATGATGCTAATTACAGCTTTTCGCAATTTGGCGAAATCGCCTTAAAAACGGCCAATTCCCCCCATAATATCGACTGGTATTTATAACTACGGCGGAATGTATTTACTGTGCGGTACGAACTAATCTTCAGATATACTTGACATTAACCCCAGCATGTAGAAGGTTAATAATTCTGAAACGCCAATCCTTCTTTCTACAGGAACAGAACACTCAGCTTCAGAATGACTGAAGCATATCTGTGCTGATTACATCAACATTCACATAATTACAAACAGTAAGGACCAAATACGCACGGCAAAAGGCTATTTTTTCCCCCGACGCTACAGCCCCCGGTGGGCCAGGGCCTCCTCGTTACCGAGTCCACACGATCACATTCGCACTCAAGACACACCACACTTGGTAGGGCTCCTCTGGACCAACGATCAGCCCAACGCTGAGACCTCTACCTGACAACACCACGCAACACTCACAAGAGTCAGACGCCCATGACCCCTGCGGGATTCCAACCCGCAACTCCAGCAAGCCAGCTGCCGCAGCCCCACACCTTAGACCCAGCAGCCACTGGGATCGGCAGCACGAAGTTACTACCGTAGTCTACACAGCAGTATGAGCATCTACTCACACGACACTGTGCCAACAGTCTGTCTATACGTAGCAATGAATTGCTAGCAGTTACGAATCAGGCCACGTGGTGGCAAAAATAAATACGAATGAGGAATACATACCCCTTCTTCAACTTGTATTACGGTCAAACCTTTTCAAGAAATGTTACACACAATGCACGTACCGATTCGGCAAGACCGCGATTTCTAATGTTCCTGAGGCTTAAATAAGAAGTGGACAGCGGAATGCTTTACTGTGGACACTGCAGCAGGACACAAGATTCAAACAGATTCCCGTTAGTTGCAAACGGGCTTTGTACTATGCACACATCGCAACTGTCTAAGCTGCTGTAAAAGACGCCCAATTCTTCACACTAGCTGTATCTCCTAAACAGGCAGATTGGGGGAATGGTCTCGGCCAAGTGTCTTTTAAAACTAAACAGAACTACATGCCCTAGAACACCAAATGCCGAGATCAGGACTGGCTGGAGCTATACCTACACTCTCTCCCATACGCCTGCACGGAATGCACACATGAAATTAACCTTTTACATGAACCAGACATGCTACTGCATAAACCAACGAGTGGAGAGTTTGAATCATGCAATAGGCCTAAAGATACCTAAAACTGCAGTACCTAGCCCACAGTAAACACCGTGTCTCGTTACGAAATCTTCCAAGTTAAGTGAAATAATACCAATTCATTCCGCGAATCAAAAGAAATGCTAAACTAACGGCCTGTGGGTAAAATGCAGTTCCTATAACTCAGCAAGCAGGCGGAAAGAGGCAGAGGTAAATCTGTCCCTGTGCTGAATACAGCGTCAGGTCAAGAAGACATACGGGAAATTGGAGGTACATGTCCGCGCATTTCGGTAGCTCCACACTCCGCTCTCGTTCCGGGTAGAACGATCTCTGTACCCACTGGACAGGCGGTTTAAATGACTCCGGAGCTCGTCTCGCCAGTTTAAAGAAACGCCAACCTTGTACCACTGCAGGAAATCAAGCCGCTACCCCTTGGGTCTTTAAACCCATACACCGACTACGCCGGCGATGAACAAAAATGTGGCTCCCGAGGCTCGTGCGTTCCTTCCGTCGTTGCAACGCGGCCAAGAAGCCGATTTCAGAAACACGAAACAAAAAAAATGTATGAAATTTGGCAAATAGTTACTTTATCCGCCATCACACAAACATATTCTACAGTTGCACGTTACATTACTGACGATATAACACATTTTTATACCAAAATATAAACAGAAGTTCTGTCTCACGTAATAGTTATTACAGAGCTGCTTCACTTCGCTGCTTTGGGGATTACGTAACGGAAACTGATGTGCTGGCTAAATGCAAGCACTTGACAACGTACCAAGTGGCTCGAAGTTCTTCTGTCATACAAATCTCAACCTCTTTCATAACCTCCGTTTTCTCGATAAGTCTACGAATTTAAATTTTTCATACTTAATAATATTCTATTTCAAATACGTTTAAACGCCTAAATATTGGTACAACTAATGACAGGGTGTTACCATTAATATGTGAAATCTGTAGATATTATTCATAACGTGACCCGCAAACGATTTTTGGCGAGCTCGCAAAACTCCGAAAACTACCCTTACCTTCGTCATGTCTGTCCGTCTATCCGCCCTGAAATCGGCTCTCACCGGACGGATATTCATGAAATTTAAGATCTGAATATTTTTTCGGATATCTGTCGAGAAAATTCAAGTTCCATTCAAATCTGACAAGAATAGCGGGCAGTCTATTTTACATGAGGACCAATATATATTCTTGATCATATCTTTTTCAAAATCGTTCCGTTTTTTTGTGATAACGTGGAAAAACAATCCAGTGCCAGGCAGGCCACAGACGACAATCTGGCGCATGCCCATTGCACGCTGGATACCTAAGTCTAAAAAAACACACACACAGTAAACGTAATACTTGTTGTTTTCCAGTCCAACAATGGTTGAACGAACGCGCTTCCATGGTACGTTATACGTACGCTGGCTGCCTTTGTGTCTCCTGATTTTACCCTCAAGTCCAGACTGCTGCTCACAACTGGACTAACGTATCCCGTCTCCTTAAAGCGGGCTGCACTGAGAGTAGAAAATGTCGACAAATAAGACTCGCGAGCGGTACGCGCTGATAACTCCTATCACTTCATCCCAAGACGTGTAAATGTGTCGGGCACTGACCGGACATTCAGGACTGATAACAAGGTCGTAAAACTGATAACAGGGACTGATACTTACAAAACACCACTATTTTCCAGGCTAATGGCATCAGAACAGGAGACAACCAAAACGCAGTCACAACCGAGATGACGTCACGTGACGCGCCGTGACTTTCCATACGCTTCGGCTCCTTTCCTAGACAACTGGTTTAATGGTAGCAATAGCCTTAAATGTTGAGGTGAAGGTGCAGCTTCATGTCCCGTTCGTCTTAGCCTCTCAAGTCCACGGTAACCACACAACAGAAAGACAGGCAGACCCCAACAGCACAGCACTAACCAAGTTTTGCAAACGTGATGTCGGGCTTCCGCCACGAAGTAGATGAGAACTACGCTCTTCTGGGTTATGACGCCAAGTAGTGGTAATTCCTCATCGACGTTTCGGGACAACCTATCGGCCCCATCTTCAAGGGCCAAGAATCCAAAAAGATGGGACCGACAGATTGTTCCGCAAACGTTGCCCCTACTCGCTGCGTAATGGTCCTGAATAGCGCGGTTCTCAAGATTTTACATGCATGCAGCTAGTCAATATTTTGCATTGTATTTTATATGCAGAAAGATACACGCAATGCGCGTTTATTCTGTTTCAACAACCTACCGTTGTTAAATTCTGCGATATCGGGCCGCGCCCCACGTCCTCGTCTGATTCCTTCACGTTTCCAGGCTAAACTTTTATACTCACCTCCCACAATTTGTAAAGGGACGCATAAAATTTGGTATATTATTATTATTATTATCATCATCATCATCATCATCATCTAAAAACGCCATCAACATAAAATCACTTAATCGGTTTTTTTAATACAATTTCTTTTTCATTTCTACAAAAAGAAATAGTGGAAACTAGCCCATACTGGAAGGACACAAACCCGGCAAACACCTGAGGCTGTTCAAAACCAATTTCTACCTGAAATGAACAAAACCCAACCCTTAGTACTCCGCAGAGTTCGTTCTCTTCCTGCACAAGAATTTAAAATATAGTATACTGTCTAGTAAATGGAAGACAGGCTCTATAAAACATCCCGGAACGCCACAAGTCAGTATAACTATCGGATCCACTCACCTCCACGTGCTACGAAGTTTAGAGTACATGGAATTAATCATCCACTTAGTACCAAAGTGAATGTATGGGCAGCACATCCACTGAACCCAATATGGTACAGGTAAAGTTCAACCCAGAACAAGCCGCGAAGGCCCAGAGGGGGGGGGGGGGGGGGGGGGATTACCTTTACTTTTTCTTTAACCTCGGCGCTAGATGGAGGTGGGTGGCCAACGCCACGCCCCGGCCGCTTTACCCCCGGGAAAGACCATTGTATAGGAGGCTGGATTGGCCCCAGGGCCGGTCTGGATGGGTGCGGAATATCTCGCCCCCACCAGGATTCGATCCCCGGACTGACCAGCCGAAGCAAGTCCCTATACCGACTGAGCTAACCCGGCCCTCCCCCATTTGGTAAGTGGTTAAAAATCTCACCTCCACGTGTTACAGAAAATCGGAAAGCATGGAGATATACATCCACTAACCCACACATCTTCATTGCGTAAAACGTAAATGCGCATAAGTCCTAGCCTTACTGGCGCCTCTGACACCAGACTGACTCCCGTAACTACAGTATCTCTCTGGATTGGTACAGTGTACTTTCTCGATCAACAAGTCTGCGGATTACCCGCGCGCGATCGTAAGGTGCTCATGACTAAAAACGAAAGTGGAAACTAACGTGGCTAAGATCCAAGTACTCGATCAAGATCCCCAATACAGCAATCTTGATCTGTCGTGCGTATTTGTGTACAGTGGCTACGTATTATGCAGCATACATAATTAAAATTTCAATTGTAGTTTTTGTTCTTGTCCCAGTAAAACGTGTTTTTGGATTATCCGTAAACGCCCACCCTTCCCTACATTATCACGGATAATCGAGTGCACAGTATTGGGGAACATGTACAGTTCTGCTCTGGTGACCGGACAATCGTCGTTTTCCTCGGACCAGGGGGGAGTAACCTGCCAGGTCAACGAGCGCTTCCTTACCAATCCTCTACGGTTTATCATTTACCAATTATGCCACTGAAGTCTGTGATACAAACGTCGTGAAACAAACCATAATCAGAACACACAAAACTACGTAACAAAACCAAAATACGTCCCAACACTACTGCACGAACCCTCGGAAGGCAGGCGCAGACCAAATCCTTAAAAACTACCTGTTTATAGCCTATCTGTAACGCGCTGCCCTCCTATGGTGTCCAGTTCCAAGCGGCCGCCTTCGCGTACTTTTCACGCCAAAATTCTGCACGCAACTATCGTCTCTCCCACCCGATCTAGGTGCCCAGCCCATGGTAACCTCCTCCATTTCACAAAGCCAAGTGTGCAGAGTTTGTCCTCACATTACAACCACACGCGTGTTCCACTTCTGAAATCTGCAATCAACACTCAGGCACGCAAATCCAACCTTGACGCTTTGTCCATTACTTTACTGAAAACCTAGATAACGCCTTTCACGAACTAAGCCTACCATGGCCTACACGCATAATTAAACACCCATACAGTGTGAAAGGTTCTGTACAACGAAACTCTGGCAATGAGGTGCGAGCAGGGAAGGTCGTAGTCGCACCGTGTGTAAAAGAAAGAACTCCCAACATCTAAGTGTTCAAGGCTGGGCGGAGCAGAACAGTGTTGTGCAAGAAACGAGTCACACTCAAGAGTCTGTAAGCACTGCACCTCCACCACAACTCTTGACCGGCAGAGAGTTCTTCGAAATGACCGGTCACAAGACACTGCACGTTCGACGCCCGGCCAAGGGGATGCAAATTATCAATGATCACTCGATAGCGTGCATTGTTACGTCACATCTTAGGTCAATCTGTAAGAATATAGTATCATTTTATATGACAACTATGGGTGGCCACTTCTTGTCGGCGCGTTTATCACATTATCACGACACACTTAACCGACCGGACACACGCGCGGATGAAGGGCAGCCGGAAGTAAAAAAAGACAGTTGTCAGAAAAAAGATCAGCTTCCCACTTCAGAGGAAATTATTGTGTGTGTGTGTGTGTATATATATATATATATACATGTATGTACATATGTACGTACGTGTGTTATGTGTATATATATATATGCACATATGTACGTACGTGTGTGTACATACATATATATGTGTATATATATATATATGTGTGTGTGTGTGTGTGTGTGTGTGTGTGTGTGTGTATACACATACACGGGAACACAATGTGGAAATCTTGCTGTTTCACACCCTTAAAACTGTGCAAGGTGAACAATCAGGGCAGGACAGTCATGTCACTGTGAGTCCCAATGGCAATAACGCTTCTCAAAGTTTACAGGAGGCGCGGGAAAACACTGCGAATTCTACCCTTTCTATTTCACGACGCCGTGTGACATTCGGACATCCCAAACTGGCACGCACAATTTGAACTGGATGTACCGTACCGAAAAGTACGAACAAAGCAATTTATTGGCCAAACGAAGCCAAGTTCGTGCTAAGCCGCAGACTGGGCCCACTCCTCTTCTTTACGCGCGGAAAGACGGAACGACACAGGATGGAATCCGTCCCAAGCATAGAATTAGCTAAACGACTAATAACGTTCCAAATGACACGGCAAATAACAACGTAAGGCTCAGAACATAACAGTATTGTACAGACTACGTGACCTGCAAACGCACATATGGGGCTAAGACAGAATGTTCTCAATGAAATAACCAACATTGCATGATTACGGTGGGCCGGGATTGCTCAGTCGGTACAGCGACTCACTACGGGCTGGGCGGTCTGGCGATCGAATACCGCGGAAGGGGGGGGGGGGGGGGGGCTTTTCCGCCACCGTCCAGACCGGCCCTTAAACCCACCGGGCCCCCTCTATATGGGTGTCTGGGTT
>Ga0131853_10026692_pt1 | contig 10386 bp, 5 predicted proteins | sample TergutLab28metaG_FD_92764 | JGI IMG/M metagenome (GOLD analysis project Ga0131853, IMG submission 92764) | Labiotermes labralis P1 segment gut microbial communities from Petit-Saut dam, French Guiana - Lab288 P1 (version 2) (version 2) | ecosystem: Host-associated > Arthropoda: Insects >... | reverse complement strand
AATGATTATAAGCATGTTGATATATAGTAGCATAAACATTATAGACCAGCGTATGGCCAACAGTAGGATGATAGCATCTGGCGCATTTAGCCCCGAGCAGGCACATGAGTTGTTTGGCCAATTTACCGGAAAATTTATATTACTAATAACGTTGCCGGTATCACTATCTATTGCACTTTCTGCCGCCGTTATTCCGGAAATCACGTCTTCTAATGTAAAGATGGATACAGGAGCGGTAAGGCATAAAACAAATATGGCTCTGCGCCTTTCTATGATACTGTCTATACCTGCGGCTGTTGGCCTTGCAGTACTTGCAGACCCTATTATAGCTCTACTGCTCCCCAGCCACCCAGAGGGGGGATGGCTTTTGCGGTACGGGTCTGTTAGTATTGTGTTCATTGCGTTGGTGCATGTACTCACAGGTACGTTGCAGGGGCTTGGTTATGTAAAACTTCCGGTTTATGCTGCATTTTTTGGTGTGTTAATAAAAATACCGATTAATTACGTGCTTATAGGCATACCATCTGTAAATATTTTAGGTGCAGTTATTAGCACAATTGTGTGCTATGTTGTTGCAGCAGGCATTAACATGTATTTTCTTTACAAGCGTACAAAAATATTGCCAAGCTTAACCGGTGCATTTATTAAGCCGTCAATTGCAGCTGCTGGTATGGGTATGGTCTGTTATATTAGTTATTATAATTTAAAAGAGCTTATGCCAGCGTCGTTTGCAACAGCTATAACACTTGGTATTGGTGGAATGTCTTATATTCTGTTGATGTGCTTGGTAAAAGGATTTAGAAAAAGCGACTTGCGGGCAATGCCCCTGCCAAGAAAATTGCGTGGGTTTTTATTGAAATTATAAGTACGAGGAATAATAGTTAAAAATCTCTTGTAACTTAGGACGGAGTTGCTAAGGGATTTTTTTATTAGAAAATTGAGCAAGCTGGTTGAAATTACAATGTAAGTGAGCAGATAGATTGTTGCTAACTTCTGTAAACATAATTGAAAACATACAGAAACAAATGGCATACGTGACTACATAATAAAATGATAGCAATTATATATGAAGTTTGCTTTTGAGCTAAATATAGCAATATATGATTTGTGTTACCCGAAAGCGGGGCTGAAATGCAAGGATTTCGGCGCATTCTCGGGTGAAGCCTCTTGAGGCGACGTAAAACCAAATTGCTACACCGTACATTCAGTCATGGTTATTACTATCCACCCCTCTTGTAAAGCCACTGTTGAAATATTACTAATTACGGATATAACATTGGCGCAAACAATTTATAGGTTAGTCTAGTGTCGTTACATCTAATGTGTAAACGCATATAAACAACCGCAAACAATAAGTGCATTGACCGACAATAAAATCAAACAAAGCATTTACACAACAGCCAAGTTCTTGCTACTTACCATGCACTATCAAAAAAAGCGTCATCAACAAAACATCATTGCTAAGAACAAAATCTTCATATAAAATACAATCATCAAATAAAAGGAGGCGGCAACCATGAACAAACCCACAAAAGTAATGGACAACACCCCCAAATACTTTCCGACAGACAAGAGAAATACGGAGCCAGTATTAAAATACTCCCGCATAAACATGGTCTTTCCAAAAGAAAGTGGTGTGGAAAAAATAGTGTTTAAGACCCCGTGTCAAACAAAAGAGTTTGCGCAAACATTTATACACCAACCTGCACGGTTTGTATATGATGTACATGGGTATGAGACTATTGAACCTATAGGGGAAGAAGTATTGTGCGTACGTTATACGCCAGATACCATAGGCCAATATGAGTCAGCGTAATAGCGAAAGGGCAAACAATAAACACTGGTACATTCACTTGTGTGGAAAGTGGGCACCCTGGTTATGTGCAAGTATCTGAAAAAGACCCAAGGTACTTTCAAACATCTGACGGCAATGCATTTTGTCCAATTGGCTTAAACCTTGCAGCACTGGATTCCTACCAGCTACCGGCAGGAGCAGAGCATTTTGTCACCTCTGACGAAAGAGTGTATATGGGCATGGAAGAAGTAAGGCGATGGTTTAAAAAGATGCACGAAAACGGGGCCAATTTTGCAAGAATTTGGCTTACCCAATATTTTAATGTGGAAAAAGAGATATATGGCGAGCTAGATTACGCCGCATTTGCAAAAATTGACGCAATTGTAGAATATGCCAGAAGATATAACATACGCTTAAAACTTGTATTCGAACATTTTAGAACCGTTAAGCCCGGCTCCTTTGCAACAAAAAATGCCACCCACCCGGACGGCTCACAACTAGGCTCTATGCATGAATGGTTTACGGAAGAAAAATGGCAAAGTTTATGGTGGAACAAAATTAACGCATATATGCACCGCCACGCAAACGACCCCACTATTGCAATGTGGGAATTATGGAACGAAATAAATGCCGTTGCAGAAATTAAGTGGGAAGAATTGCGTAACTGGACTTTTGCCACAATTCCAATGGTAAAAGAAAAGTCCACAAAAAATTTAGTAGTAAACTCCTTGGGTAGTTACGATAGCGACTGGGCAAAGCCCCATTACGAAGAATTTAAACATGATGTAATAGATTCCCAGCAAGTTCACAGATATTTAGACCAAGGCGCACCGTATGAAATATGCCATTCCGACCCGGTTGCATTTAGCATAGATGCAATTAATACAGCAAAACGCCCCGACAAGCCCGTGCTCTTGGCAGAAACCGGTGCCGTAAACAACGTACACACAGGCCCGTTCCGGTTTTACCGTTGGGACGACAGAGGAATCATTTTTCATGACACAACATATCCTGCGTTTTTTGCAGGTGCAGCCGGAAGTGGCCATATTTGGCATTGGAATGATTATGTAGATAACAAAAACTTGTGGCGCTACTATGCACCACTGGCTAAAATTGTGGAAGATGTGGACTTGGCGGCAGAAAATTTTGAAGTTGTGGATTATTCTACAACCAAAACATACTTCCTTGGGCTTAAAGGAAAAAATACATTCCTTGGTTGGATGCGGAATAAGGGAGATACATGGCAGAATGAATTTATACACCAAGATCCCGTGCCTGTGATAGATTGTGAAATTTTTGCAAACACTGGTATTGCTGAAGTAGATGAACTTACTATGATACATTGCTGGGAAGATGAAACTGCGACATTGGAGTTTAACAATGGAGAATTATGTTTGCAGAAATTGAAATATGGGTTGGTCTTGAAAGCAAATTATGGTTTATTGCTAGTTGAATAAATAACGATAGTATAAAACCGTTCAACGGCCTCGCAAGGGACTTGTTCCCTACGAGGTTGTTGAACGGTTTATTTTATTTCTATAAACATAGGTTCTAAGTTTACGGGTTATACCTATCGTAGTAAACCACAGGGGTGCCTTGCATTAAATCTTGAAGTATTAAAGTATTACCGTCAACCGAAAACCTTAGTATAGTAACAAAATTTTCTCCCACATCGCCAGATGCATAAACAATTAAATCGTTATGCACAGCGAAGGTACCATGTCTCATATCAGCGGGGCTTGCGAGTGCGTTAACAAGCATTGCACCATCTGCAAAGAAAGTAATTACATCGCCGCTATTGCGCCGCTCTGCCCAAGTTCCCAGCAATTCATATGGTATTTGGCTTGCTTCTTGGGCAAGTGTTTGTTGCCAACGTTCGACATACCCGGGGGTGGCTCTTTCTAATACCCATTCGCCCCCATGTTGGTCGAGCCAAGAAAGTAGGGAGCCATTTATGCTGTATTCCCACATTGTGTGACCCCATAAAAAATCATGCGAAATGGTTAAGTTATTGCCGTTGGTATTCCAATACATATCTACAATCTGCATTCTGGCACCTATTGCAACATAAAAGCTAAAACTCCCCACACCCGCTGAATTGAACTCTAGAATTTGTATTTGTAAGCCTTGCGTTGCATTCCACATTTCCTGTTCAAACGGTGTCATATCTAAAAGGTTGATGGGCGGGGTTGAAAGTAATCGCCAACGTCCAACCAATGCGTTGTCAAATTCAAATGCACTGTTGGCGGCTACGGCGTCGTAAAATTCGGTTGAAATGCCGGAATCATTTGAAAAATATGAGATACCTCTAAATCTAACCATGGTGCTTGTAGTTAATATGTTTTCACCCACAGAAATAACGGTGTGTGGGATATTTACATAATGCAATTGTGTGTTTGCAAAAGCATAATTGCCAATATGCAATAAACCAACCGGTAAATCAATGGTAATAAGCTGCCATGAACAATCTGCAAATGCACGGTCTCCAATATGTGTCACGCCTGTGCCCATTGTAATGCTATTAAGCATATATAGCCCTGCAAATGCGTTGTTTCCTATATGCGTAACACTATCGGGAATTGTGATACTCTGCAAAGTGCCGGAAAGCCCCTGCATAGCATATGCGCCTATGGCTGTTACAGGAAAGCCATTGACACGCTCGGGAATAATAAGGTCGGTTGTTGTGCCTGTGTAACCGATTATAGTTACTTCGCCGCCATCAACTACAAAAGTAAAGCCATTATATATGTTCTCTAGTGGGAGTGGAATGGTGTCAGGTTCGTATGACTCCGGCGTTGCCTCTTCTTGCCTGTTGATAAAGACTATGGTGGCTTGTTGATTAAAGGCATTTTCGCCAATATGCGCTACTTCTGTTAACATTTCAACACTGGCTCTGAATGCGCTGTGAAAAGCGTTATCGCCAATGTATTCAACGCCACTACCAATTGTAATAGTAGATAAGAGGTGGCTACCACCAAAAGCACGTACACCAATATATTGCACATTATCAGGGACAAATAAAGACGTGAGCCTCGTTTCATTAAATGCTTGTGTTCCAATATGCGTAACACCGCTGCCTATTGTAAGTGATTCCAGATTGTCATTTCCGATAAACGCAGAGCTGCCGATATGCACCACACTGTCTGGTATTACTAGTGCCAATAGTGCGTTACGAGCAAATGCAGAGTTCCCAATATATTCAACATTATTGCCAAGTACAAGGCTCTCCAGCTGCACGTTGGCAAATGCGAAGTTTTCAATGCGCCGCACGCTGTCCGGGATTATAAGTGAAGTAAGCGGGCTCACATAATCATTATTCACCGAAAAAGAATTATGTCCGATTTCTGTTACAGGCAAGCCGTCAATTTCTGCGGGGATAATAAGCTCAGTTGCATCTCCTGACCAATTTCTAATTCTTACCTCGCCAGATTGTATTGTAATACCGAAATCTCCCCAATTAGTGTGAACGGCTTCCCCAGTTTCAGGAGATGTTTGCACGGGGGCGTTCTGCTCCGGTTGGGCAGTATTGCCGTCTGTTGATGTGACATTATTACTGTTACCACCACACCCCGCAAGCAAAACAAGTGCAAGGACAAAAGCGGTTGTTGCTGTTAAAAATTTTTTTGGCACTTCCATAAAACCTATCCTCCTAAATATAAAAACCTGTGTTCAATATTGGCCGTCAAGACAGGGGGCCAGTTATTGAACACAGGTTCTAAATTAAACAGTTCGTCTAGTAAAAGAAAACTTATTTTCTGTGCCAGACAAAAGCCGTCGTATATTTTCTCGGTGAAGAAACCATATAAACACGCATAGTGCAGCGGTTACCCACACTCCTTCCATAGAAGAGTAAAAGTACACGGTCATACCCGGGGCGGGAAAATCGTGTACGGCTGCAGGGTTACCAAACACAAACAACAAAATTGGTACAGACAAGGAAATAAGCAGCGACGCAACAGATATAAATCTAGTTATAGCAACGGCTACTAAGCCAATTGCAAATGATATTAATGCAATGCGCCAGTCCAGCATAAATATAAGCCCTAATGTACAGGCAACACCTTTTCCACCTTTAAATTTTAATAAAATTGGAAAACAGTGCCCTAAAATTGCACCAATTCCCGCATAAAGCCCGGGAAGTATATGAGATGATGTAAAAATAGTACCCCCAGCGTACATAAAATAAGGAATTGGCTCGTTATAAGAGTGCATTCCAAAAAAAGAAAAGAAATCTATTACAAAAAAGCGATTGTAAACAAATGTGGCTGCATAAAAAGCCGCAACTGCCTTCATTATATCTAGCACAAAAACAATTGCACCCATCTTCATACCAAGTACACGGTTTGTATTGGTAAAACCGGCGTTTTTGCTGCCATGTTCCCGAATGTCGATGCCATTTATTTTTCCTATAATATATGACGTTTGAAACATGCCAAACACGTAACCAATTAATAAACAAATAATACGGAACATACATATCACGCTTTCTTTATTATTTTCTTCGCTCTCCACTTTCCCCACGCTCACGTGTAATAAAATGAATTGGCGTACCATCAAAGCCAAAGGCTTCTCTAATCTTATTCTCCAAATAGCGGGTATATGAAAAGTGCATTAATTTTTTATCATTAACAAACAGTACAAACGTTGGCGGCTTTACAGAAACTTGTGTAGCATAATAAATACGTAAAGGCTTGCCCTTGTCTGTTGGCGGGGAATGCATGGCTGTTGCTTCTATTATAACGTCGTTAAGCACGCCTGTGCCAACACGCAATGCGTGGTTTTGATACGTGGCATAAATAAGCTCAAACAACTTATGCACTCGCTGGCCGGTTAAAGCAGAAATAAACAACTTTGGCGCATATGCCATGTATTTTAATTCCATTTCAAGGGTTTTGGTAAACTCTCGCATGGTTTTATCGTCTTTTTCTATTTTGTCCCACTTGTTTACTGCAATAATTGCGGCACGGCCGCTTTCATGGGCTATACCTGCAATTTTTGTATCTTGTTCCGTAATACCTTCTTCTGCGTCTATTAACAGGACGCAAACGTCGCTGCGTTCTACTGCAGATATTGTGCGCAGCATACTGTATCGCTCAATATTTTCTTTAATTTTGCTTTTGCGTCGTAGGCCTGCGGTGTCTATAAACACATAATCTTTGTTGTCACGGGTAAGATAGGTGTCTATTGCGTCACGGGTTGTACCGGGTATATTGCTTACAATCAGCCGCTCTTCCCCTAAAATTTTATTTATAAGGGAAGACTTGCCTGCATTTGGCTTGCCAACAATTGCAACACGAATACGCTCTTCTTCCTCTTGTCCCTCGCTGCCTTTTGGGAAGTGAGCGACAATTTCGTCCAACAAGTCCCCCAAGCCAAGGGCTTGCCCAGCAGAAATTGGCATGGGCTCCCCTATTCCAAGCTCATAAAATTCGTAAAGCTCGTGGTTATCTTTTGTTGGAGTATCTACTTTATTAACCGCCAAAACTATAGGCTTTTTAGACTTGCGAAGCATATCTGCCACATGCCTGTCTGCATCCATTATGCCGGACTTTATGTCTAGCAGAAATAAAATAACATCGGCATTTGCAATTGCGGCTTCCGCTTGGCGGAAAATGTGTTTTGCCATAATATCATCTGTATCCGGGTCTAGGCCACCGGTATCTATTAAGGTGAAGTTATGATTTAGCCACTCTGCGTCTGCATAAAGCCTGTCCCGGGTTACGCCGGGGGTGTCGTCTACTATTGCAAGGCGGCCGCCAACCAAGCGGTTGAATAATGTAGATTTGCCTACATTAGGGCGGCCTACTACGGCTACTATTGGTTTTGGCATTTGGTAAAACTCCTATCCGCCCATATCGGGCATTACCCCAAATGGTTACTGACAGTAACCATTTGAATTTTGATTTGTTAAAATTACTCTGACAAATTCTAAGAACATCATACCATTTTATTAAATAAAACGCTACGGGGTAGAGAAATTAGAACAAAAGCCTATCTTTTACCAGTAGCAAGCATTATTAATAGCATGTATAATATTTTAACTGTCTGGCCTTCAGGCAAGTACATATCTAGAGGTGGATTTCATGAAAAAATTATTTTGTGTCCTAGCAATTGTATTAATTGCTGTTTTTTTGCGTGCCAGGGCGGAATCTGACCTGCCCCTTGATGGCAGGGTAATTATACTTGACGCAGGCCACGGTCTTGGTGCATCTAACAGGTTTGCAGGTTACGACGAACAAGTGCGAATGCTACTACTTGCACAAAAAATTCAACAAGAGCTGGAAGCCCGTGGCGCAACAGTACTTATGACCCGCCCAACCCAAACAGATGTATTGCTACCAGTCCGTGCTGCATTAATGAATAAATGGTCTTTAGAAGCCATTAGAGCGGAACGTTTACAAGCATTAAACGCAGCACAGCCAAGCCAACGCACTGTATTACAAAATGAAATTGCAGAAATTGACAGGCTCATTAGAGTTACAGAAAAAATAATCCGAAACCCGGATGTTTACGCACCAATATACATGAACACCCCGTTTGACATGTCCCTAGCCAGAAGAATCCACCCCGACTGGCGTAAGATATTTGAACTCCAAAACACGCCTATAATAAGACACAATTTTTTAGTAATATCGTTGCATTCTAATGCATCCTCCTCTTTAAATGTAAATGGTGCAGATGTTTTCTTTTCCACAAACTGTAACCCTCGTAACGTGACTTATTTCGCAAATTACTCTTATGAGTATAATATGAGAATATTCGGAGATATTCTGCTAGACAACATTCACAACATTGGAATAAACAGGCGTGACCTTATCCCACACCACTGGTTTGTAATACGGGAAAATAATTTGCCATCTGTCTTGGTGGAAAACGGCTTCCACACAAACTCAAGAGACCGGGCACTACTTATGGATAATAACTTTATTGCCAGGCTTGCAATGGTATATGTAAATTCTATAGAGCAGTACTTTGCCGCAATTAACTCTAACGTAGTGGAAGACGCGGCTCCACTTGGTAAGGCAATTCCGAGGTAACATTATAAACGAAAAGGGGCAGTTCCCTTAGCCAAGGAACTGCCCCTTTTGTATTATGCCGCCAAACCCGACAGTGTCATACTGCTCAAATTACAATCGTCTAATACTTCGCTTCTTCTTTCTATAACAGTAAATACTTCACCCATTACCATAATTTCATATGGAACTGCGCCATCTAAATTATCATCGGTCCTGCCTACAACAGTAGCAGTCTCTTCTTCCAAGCACAGCTCGAAATGAAAACCTTGAGCCGTAACACTAACGCTTGTAATTTCATAATCTGTTGCACTTGCAATCAAACCAGACAAAAAAATGCTTACAACTGTAAAGTAAATTACAATTCCGGAAATATCTTTTATGGTTGTAATAATTGGCGCAGCCCCCGCTGCTTGGTCTGCATTAAGTTTCATAAGAAGAAACGGAACCAGGAAGCCCAATGTTGAAGCTATTGTAACGGTAAGTGCCAATGCAACACCAACAGAAAGGCCAAGCATTATATCTCCTTGCCAAAATGTAGCAATTGCGCCGGAAAGAACACCAGCAATAACGCCAATGCTACAACCAATGCCAACCTCTTTTGCAAGGTGAGAAAAAAACTTGTTCATATTAATATGCCCAAGAACTACCCCACGGGCAAAAGCTGTGGAAGATTGTGTACCCACACTACCGCCCATATCCATAATTAATGGAATAAAAAACGCTACAAACACAACAGATTCCAAAATTTCTTCGAAGCCATCCAACACAATTGCGGCAAGCATGCCGCCCAAAATTGTAATAAATAAAAATGGCATACGCACTTTTAAAATTGTCCACAAATTGCCACGAGTAAGAATTTCGCTACGGTTTTCTTCCTTGCTTGCAAAAATACCTGCAGATGTCAAAATATCTTCGGTTGCTTCGTCTTCTAAAATATCCAATGCGTCGTCTATTGTTACAATACCAACTAGGCGGCCTTCGCTATCTAATACAGGAATGGCAAGCCAGTCCAAATTTTTCAAAAGACGTGCAACTTCCTCTTGGTCTGTATCGGTAGAAACGGCTACATTGGCTTTTTTCATGATAGCTTCCATTTTTATATGAGGCTCTGCAACCAGTAGGTCGCGCAGAGAAATAGCGCCTTCTAGCCTTTTCTCGTCGTCTGTTATATATATATTGTAAATAGTCTCTTTATCGTCTGCGTCTACCTTAACCTTTTCCAGTGCTTCTGCTGCAGTTAGCCCTTTGTGCAAGTGTACGTATTCTGGTGTCATTATACGGCCAGCGGTTTGTACTCCGTAACCCATTAGCAAATTTGTCATCTCACGTTCTTCCGGAGAAATTGCTGCCAATATTTTTTGAGCTACAGATGCCGGCAGCTCGTCCAGTAATCTTACACGGTCGTCGGGGGCTAGTTCGTTTACCATTTCAATTGCTTGTGCGTCTGTAAAAGAGCGCAACAAGTTTTGCTGGTCGTCTGTGTCAAGTTCTTCAAAAACCTCTAGTGCCATAGCTTTTGTAAGTAGCCTGAACACTATAACTTGCTCGTTGGCAGATAGTTCATGAAATAAACTT
>Ga0131853_10026690_pt1 | contig 10387 bp, 5 predicted proteins | sample TergutLab28metaG_FD_92764 | JGI IMG/M metagenome (GOLD analysis project Ga0131853, IMG submission 92764) | Labiotermes labralis P1 segment gut microbial communities from Petit-Saut dam, French Guiana - Lab288 P1 (version 2) (version 2) | ecosystem: Host-associated > Arthropoda: Insects >... | reverse complement strand
GATGGGCATAATGATGCCCAAAACATGTTGAGAAATTGTTAAAAATAAACATCTAACTGTTGCATCTTGTTGGTTTTCTCTCTCACTCCACAATTTGCTCACGATGCACGGTCACAGAAACCTAGAGCTACACAGAAGGTTGCAGCCATCATGTGCTGGCAGTCTGCTCCCTGGAGCACAGTGCTAGAACATGAAATACCAGTGGCCCTGGGCAACCACACTGAACTTACAGCAACTTCACAGAATACAGATAACATACATTAATCTAAGACAGATCAATCCCAGGCTTTAAACTTATATGAACAACACGAGTCCTGCTGACTCACTACACAGTTCCAGTGATGTCACTTTTCAAATTTGGACAGTAAAGTAACAAATTAAGATATCAGATTTGCAGACACAGACATCACCTTCCAAAAATGGTTTCCACTTTTCTACGCACAGACTATATTACAGTTTAGAAAATGCTGCCTCAGTTATTCCTCTAGAGATGATTAATAAAGCTGATCAGTTCATTCACATCCACATGTGGCTCTGGATCTGACTTTTCTATATTAAACTTTACTGTCCCAGTAAGGTAGGATTCCTGTCACTTTAATGCTTTTACATCTGAATAACTGCTTTTGCTGGAGAAAGTTCCACAGGCAAGTGCTTAATCAAATTTCTGTTATGTATGTTGTTTATGTGATTGCTGTAACCATAGTAATGCACATAACCTTTGTGTCTGTTTAGGCTTCTCAGATTTTTACAACTGAATTCAATTTACCTGCCAACACACTCTTGCAGTAATTGGGGGATATGAAGTTCATACACATATATAGGTTTATGCAGAAATTTTCATTTCCTTCTGTTCCAGTAAACAGCATTGAATCTATCAGCATGTCACATTTTCTTCCTGCAGAAATAAGACATTTTTGCAGAAATGTTATCCAGCACTGCAAATGTATGCTGGATATTTAGTAAGAGCCACATCAGTTCCTGCAAAGCTAAACCAATTTAAAATGAACATTTGGTGCCTTCATGGTTTAACACTACGAGAACTGGAAGATAGTTACGCCATAGTTACACTACTTCAGAATTTAAGTCATCAATTTATTCTCTCCTTTTGATATCCCAATAAAGAGATCAGAACTCTTGCAGCTTATCTGTATTTATGAGAGCCAAAGGAAGTTATTTTAATACTAATGCAGAGCAACAGGTAATAAATTACTTTGCATAGACAGGCAGATTCCCACTTAAATCATCACATCACTTAAAGCATTAAAATATATACACAAACTATATTTTGAAAACATTTTGCTCTTCCTGTATTTGTAACTTCTCAATAAATATGTATGACCAAAAATGAAATCAAAACAAACTTACAGAAAGTAATGACTGACCTTTATTACTTAGTCTTGCATTTACTATCATCAGGGAATGCTTCACGTGGAGGCTTTAAGGTCAACATCAGCTTATGGCGAGCGTAAGATTTTGATTTATGAAACATAACATCGGTTCCGTGAATGCGGTCAAGTACGCCTATCACACCATAACATTGGTTGAATCTGTTGAAAACAAGACATTGCCCTCTGATTAAAAAAAAAAAGAACCTTATCATACATCACACTTGTGTTTTTGGAGACATAATATTAACTTTAACCAGTCATTTTTCTTTAGTAATGAGCCATCATATTTGGGATGGGAGAGAAGGATGGAATAATACCAATAAAAGCCCTCTACAGAAACAATCATCACCAAAGATCAGCCACTTCCATCCCTTTATAAACATATTTCCCTACAATCCATTTTAATGTCCTCAGCATCTTATTCAAGCTGCCTGTAATCTACATGTCCATTCATTCATATTGACATTACTTCATAACCCAATTAGTGTCAGGTACCCCACATATATCACTACATTCCTGTCAGTATATATTCCAGCCTGCCACTTAATCCTATTCCTATTTCAATGCATGTATTTTCCTGAGCATTTTGTATCCAGACACCTATAATTTAAGTTCTTCCTGTCAATTTAGTGATCACATTTCACTTTGTTGTTTTACATACATCAAATCCTCACTGTTTACAGGGGTTACATTCTTAAATGTCCTGCAGATGTTAAAACAGTGACATGCAAATGTAAGATCCTACTGAAAAGTGGGATTGTGGGAGCCAAATGTATAAGAAAAATGATTGTAAATAAATCCATGGTTAGTAAATATGGAAACATTTGTGTCCATGTTTACTGGAATGACAGTGTCTCTGGCTGAAAACTGTCAGGTTGATCAAATGATAAGGTCAAGAGATAGACTGGAAGAACAAACTGTACTTGATTACATAGTAACAACAACATAACACAATGGGACGTCCTCTCCAAATAGTATATTTTATTGCCTATCCTCCTCCTATATATTGTTACACACTCTGTAAGGTGCCATAACATCTTCAGTCTCATGCTTAAATTTAAGGCACCTCTACATAAGACCATCATGTCTGCATATCTCTTACTTGACCATTTGCACCATAATAGTCCTTCTAATCCAACTTGTCCAATATGTCCACTTTGCCTAACAGAGACCTCCTTTACCTATTGTTGTTATCTTTAGGCTCTTCATCCGAACACACATCACCCTTTGCAGACACAAATTTGAGGGTAACTGTTAGTTATAAAGAATGTGAAAAGTGCTGATTAACCACATTCTGTTTCACATAAAATCTACAAGACAGGCAGGCAGATGCTACCTCCTAGGTATCACTATGCAAACATGGCCATGTATGAGTGAGAGAACTACATAAAAGGGCACGAGGTTTGTCACAATAATTCTAGCACAGATAAGTGAGAATGTGACGTACAAATGGGGTATACCAGCTGTATATTCAATTTTAGTGTACAGACAACTAATAGACAATTTATATTACTCTTTCTTTTGCTCATCAACTCTGTTTTCATATCAGTTATGTTCATTTATTTTTATTGTTGGTTTATTAAAGATTTCACTGTGTATATCATAATCCAACCCTCAGGTTTGTACTGTGTGGCTATTAACAGGAATCACAATGATTATTTTAACACAGTGACTTGCTTCTGCAATTGCATTAGATTAAAATTTTTAAGTCATCTGTAAATACATGTTTATACTATCAGATTCGTTTCTAATGTCTCTGAATTGTGCATATGAAAGTTTCTCTTTTTGGAGGGGCAGTGAAACACTGCAGTCAGGATATGAAATTGGTGCCTGAACACCATTTATTCCCATGTCCCAGAATGAAGGGAGCTATATTCACTGCCCATGTGCTTTCATGTTGAACAGAGGACAAACTTTTCTTTCCTTCTATTGGACACTGTGTTCCTGGACCAAAAGTTTTGTGACTCGTATCTAATGGTTCCAAACACATTTAGATAAAATAAAATCCTTCATGCAGTGAAAGTGTAAAAGCAAGCTGGCGTATTAATGACTACACTATAAAAAAGTTGTATTTTTTTTTTAAATTGATTAGCGTAAATTGTAATTGTGCCATGTGTGTGCCATAAAGGCATATAGTGGTGTACCGGTATACATGGTGAATCTCAGCACTGGATGTGGGTTTTAATGTCTGTAATAATCCTAGGTTTACACTGTACCAACTGAGATCTAATTTGGGCTAACACAATACAGACAGAACAGATATGCATGCAGTAACGCTGAATGGATGACATACGTGACTTACTTCAGATGGTGAAAGTCATGGAATTCAGGTGATCGGAGAAATGGCAGATGATACCCTGAATGATCATTGATGACAATCATGATTACAATTGTGTACCACAGCCAGATAGTGGCCATATGTGATCCCACGATGAACACTCCGAGGAACAGAGGCAGCACATTTACGATTAGTTGCTCAAGTGGATGACAATATAATGCTGTCAGTGCAATAGGTGCTGTCCACTCATGGTGCTTCTTGTGAATAAAGCGATACAGGTAACCACTATGAAATAACCTGCAGTACAAACAACCAGTTATACAGTAATAATGAAGAGTCAACAAATGTTGGCTCCATTCACCAGTCAAACAGACATTCTGCGTATATAATCTGAAACTTTCACTGCTACTGAAATCAATAAAACTTTGTCAGGTGGTTGAATGGCAAGTACGAGGGGGTGCTGATAAGTCCTTAGCCCGACTTACTTCCCGATGTAGGGCGGAATCGATAGTGTCGTTGGAAAGATAGGTCTGTTCATGTGCCGAATTGCAAGTCTTTTCTTGTTACAGAGGTTGAAAGGAAGCATGTCAGGTGACGCGCACGATTTCAACAACATGGAAACGCGAGCTGTCAAGTTTTTTTTTCCTGCAAGACAAGACGCCGAAGGAAATTCACGCCATTCTGATAGAAGCATTAGGGGAATATGTACCATCGTATGCCACCGTCAAAAACTGGGTTGCCCACTTCAAACGTGGTGATTTTTCCACCTGTGATGCGCCTCGTCCTGGACGACCCAAAACAGTGACCACCCCCCAGATTATTGATCAAATTCACGAGCTAATCTTGGAAGACCGCCGGATTTCGGCTAAATCAATAGTTGAGCAACTGGGTATCTCACGTGAGCGGGTTGGGTCCATAATTCATGAAGATTTGGACATGCGGAAGCTCTCCGCGAAGTGGGTCCCGAACGCCTGAACGCGGATCAAAAACGTCAACGGTGCCAGTCGTCTGAGCAACTTTTGGAATTTTTTCGGCGCGATCCAAATGATTTCTTGTGGCCATTGGTGACCATGGACGAAACCTGGTTATATCACTATTACTCGGAGACAAAGCAACAATCAATGGAGTGGCGGCATAGCGGCTCACCCCGCCCCGAAAAATTCCGAGCGCAAAAATCCGCTGGAAAAGTTCTCGCTTCGATTTTTTGGGATCAAGACGGCATCCCCCTCATTGATTATCTTCCAAAGGGCCAAACTATCAACGCGGAGTATTACTCATCTCTGCTGGTGCAATTGAAAGACATTTTGAAAGAAAAGCGCCCACGCCGCGGGAAGGTCACCAAGGGGGTCTTGTTCTTGCACAACAATGCCCCGCTTCACCGGGCACTTGCAACCCAGAAGAAACTGGCCTACCTGGGCTTCCAATGTCTTGATCACCCACCCTATTCTCCGGATCTGGCCCCGTCGGACTACCGCCTGTTCCCTGGACTGAAAAAACAATTGAAAGGTGGCCATTTTTCGTCCGACGCGGAGGTCATTGCTGCCACGGAGACCTGGTTGGACGGACAGCCTTCTGATTTTTTTTTTTTGAGTTGCTTGCAAAAGTTAGAGCAACGGGCTAAGAAGTGTATTGAGCTTCGTGGGGAGTGTGTTGAATAAATCCCGAGTTTGGTCGCTGTAACTTGTTTCCTTCCTGGGCGGGCTAAGGACTTATCAGCACCCCCTTGTAAACTGTTTCGAGAACTATCTCTGTTCTTGTCATAGAGAACTGTGCGAGAATGGATATGGTTCTCAAAATATTTGTTTACTCACCGTTCAACCACCTAATACAGTTGATAGCCCAAAATAATTTTATTAAATATTCCACTTACTAGACACTTCTCCACAAAAGGAATCTCCCAGCCTATGCAAAATACTGTTCCTCATATTATATGGTATGTATACAAATATTCTTTACTGTCTGAAGTCTGTCTAGAAATAAAAAATTAGCGTGGAAGATATACTAATTAATTAATAAATTAAAATAATTTTCTGCTCACTGTCCATGATGTTGCACTCATCCTGGCACAGATGAGCACAGAAATGGGACTGTGAAGCCCTAGTAATAACATGTATACAGAGTGACAGAAATTTTACACCACCTACAGTTTCCTTGTCCACCGTTAACCGCCTTGTCTGTTCAAAGGGTTGAAGAGTGTGCAAACAGCAAGGGGGATTTCTGTGTACAGTCTGACCAAGCTTGCCAGTTACATCACCTATCAGCAAACCACATGTTCATAAAATTGCCACAAGGACTCATTCATCCTTTGCCAAGTACCTGTGAAGGTAGTAGAAGAGAATCTCTTGTATAAGTGCGAACATAGTCATCTCTATAAGGACCCTTGAGAAATTAGGTAGTTCCTTTAATGGGGGAAGGCCCCTCCATTTCATCAGTGGGTAGCTCAAGTATATGAACGGTATATTGACAACAAAGTAGTTCAATAGAACCTGTCCTGCCACCTGAAATGTACAGCTTCCTTTAAATAACATTCACACAATTTTAAATGTAAACATTCTACAGAGTGTCTGAGAATTCACTGTACGCCTCACTTATTTATGTATTTATTTCCTTATATCTGCATTCTATGGCTGGGCATGATTGTATGAATTGGCAACCTGTGTAGTAACAAGCATGTGACAAAGCCATGATGAGTAAACACCCAGTGTCATATTTTCTCTTTGTTATTGTGTGTTGTGTGAAGCTGATGATTGCAGATATACAGCAAATATTCCACTGAGGGGTGTTTGGTAGAAAGTGTTGGGTTCATAAAAGGACAGCACATGTCAGGTGGTGAATCAGGTGATGATACCTTTCCAACAGCCATTAGGAAAGCCACTTCCACACACAGCAACTCCTTTATCATGGGAAGAAAAAACTTATTATACTGGAATGTGAAGGATTCTCCTTGGAGCAGTCAACCAATAGCCTGGAAGGTTATGTGTGCCCCTGCTTCTGCTGCCAATGCAAAGTCACCACATAAGTCTGTAGGGAAATAATCAGTGGAAAGTGCAGTACCACGTTCAACCATGTTTGAACACTGTGACCTTTCTAACACCATAAATGCTACAGAAGAGGCAATGGACCTGGTAACATATCAAGCTCTGTGCTGACCGTGGGGGTGCTCACACAGATCCGCTGAATCTCTAAAGTGCATGTGTGATGAGATAAATAAACAAATAAATCCGATTTTCAGTGATTCCTCGAACACTCTGTGGTAAGTCATTATAATGAGTTATTCTACATCACTCTTCTCCTGTCACAGCATGTTTTGAGCGATATTTACTTCAAAGGACGAGGAGGGAGGGAAGGAAGGTGGGAGATAAAGATACAAAGTATAAAAGTTCACACACCAAACTTTCAGTGGAATGAAGGAATTAAAAGAAATGAAAGATCCAGTGTCCCCAGTAACGCTATCATCTAGCCCCCATCTCACTCCAGTTTTGTTTCATCAGATTATTTTAAATGAAAACTAATATTTCTTTTTCTTACTCAGGGCTGGCTCACCTGCGAAATAACTGCAATTTAATTGACATTTTATTTTTAAAAATTTGTACTGGAAACTAACTATAGGCAAAATACAAAAATCACACAGTTAAATTCCTCTTTATTTACAGCAGAAAATATAATTAGTAAAAAAAATATTATACTTCTATACCCAGCACTAAAAATGTGGGTTATTAATGTATCACCACACAGGGAACAAAACCTTCAATTCTTTTAACAACTTTCAAAAATTCACTTTTTCCTTACAACTAGAACTTCATTTAAAGTGTGAAATGTCTCTCCATACCATGTCTTGAAGGCACAGAGGAGGAGTAGAGGTTTAGCTCTACCCCATTTGAACCTGGCTGCTAGATTGTGTGGGCTGTCAACACCATGCCCTGGCCACGTAACCCACAGGAATGATCCATGATACCTATGGTATGGGAGGCTGGATGGGCCCCCGAGGTGGTCAGGAGATGTGTGGAGAAGAGAAAATCTCTTGTCCCCACCAGGATTCACATTCCAAATAACCTACCTGTAGCAAGTCACTATACCGACTGAGCTATCACAACTCCTGGACCCTCATCTTGGAACAGAACAATTCATGCAGCCACCTTCCCAATGACTCTTTCCTGAATACTGTTTTACATAGTTTGTGTGATCAAAACTGTTAATTATTGGGTTTGCTGTGGATACAAACATTAAACTGGACACTGTTTTTAACAACAGAGACTTTCTTACAGAAGATGTAATAATATTGATGGTAAATAATGATTGCTGACATTCAGCAGTTGGAGCAATTGAAGTGTTGATAGCAGTTTTCAATGGCTGCAGGTGTTTACTGCCAGTCAACACTGACACCAGTTTCTCAAAAGCCCTACATGGATGTATCTGTGTAATTACTAAATGCTTTACCCATCTCTTCCTCCTGTTTGTCTCCAAGAAATGCATCTTCCTTATCAAACCATATCAAAAATGTCTAATTGATTTATCATACTTTTATTGATTTCAGTCACATCCTTACTCACGTGATGACAGATAATATGCCTTAATATTAAACATACTGGTATAATACCTTCACCTAATTTTAGAAAAAATTATTCACTACTTTTAGTATGTAATTAGACTTGCTGAAACTAAAGTATACAGCATTTTATGCTAGTGTAAAATTTCATTAACTGGAACACATTATTACATGTTAATAAAGTTATGCACCTCCACAGTAAAAACCTATCTGTCTTGCAATTTTTATGAAATGTCACCTGCATCAGAACGTCCAACATACATACCACATCAAGCAAAATCGTATCATACTCATTTTTAAGACCTGTATTTTGTGCATTTTCTCCTCCAGTACATTTTTTATCTGCCAAGGCTTCATGAAAACGTTTGTGTAGAACCACGTGACTTTTCCAAGCAGCCATCATGGATTGTGCTCTAGATGATACCTATCGGAGCTCAAACACATTCAACAGATTGCAACCTTGCCTTCATTGCCAATGCAACACTTTAAAACTGAATTCTGTTTTAAGAGACATGTTATGAATAGCATACAGCTGGTCAAAAAATATTTTCATATTGTGCAGTGGTAAAATATGACATAGAACACCATTCACAGAAAGCCCTCAGAATAACTGATAAAGTGCCAGTATTTGGAAAGTTTGAAAACCTTTTTGAGCAGTCAGCCACTCACATCAGAAATGCCATTAGGGATGCAGAAAGTGAAAGTAGACAAGACCAGTGACCCTTTAAACTATCCAATGTCATTTCAAGCACCAGATACTGTATATTATTGTTTAAATAAATACATATGAGATAAACACATTCAGTACATACCTTCATCAAGCATTTTGTGTCAACTTGCTCATTGGTTCCAGGTTGAACCTTGTACCTACCCAAGGCAGCAGGTTGTTTGGTGATGTCTATTATTGTGTATATACCAGCCAAAATCCAATAAACAGCAAATACAATTATGGATGTTCCTGACCAAAAATAAAGAGCACATTTTAATGATTCAAAATACTAATTGCAATGGTAAGTCATCAGAATTTAAAATTTACATTACAGTATTTGTAGTATTTTGATCCATGGTGACTAGTTTTAAAGGATTAGTTCATATTCAGGATATGACAGTACAAATTCATTTAGAATGTACATTTGGTACATATTTGTGAGACAAATTTGCACTTCATCATGCAAGGGATATACCTACCATACACCCATAAGGTAAACAGATCTTCTCCTATTACATCAAGCAGCCTGTCCCACAGAGCCTGCCAGAAGCTGCCAGAAGCACCCCAGAAACTTTGCAAATGCCTGGAATAAATAAATAAACAAATATCACATTTACATTGTTCATTCCGTTCATTATGATGAATTAAAAAACTCATGAAACACCAGCAAATGCTCTAGTCTATAATATGTGTGCTTAAATTACAGACTAGTGCATTTGTTGGTGTTACATGAGATTTTGTAAATAAATATCAGTTTACATTTAGTATACATTACTTTTCTACAACAATGGCATATAGAAGCATGTTGTGTTGAGCATCTGAATTCAATACATCAGCTTCTAGGTTAGGTGGACCATACCACTATAATATGGCATGTTCTCAAATAGCAGATGGAAGGGGCAGCTTCCAAAAATGAAGAGAATTTGTGAATGTCAAATAAGCAGTCACATACAGCTGACATAGTGCTGTACTCCTGCATGGAGTTAGGCATGGGGACAACAATTCATCACCACAACACAGCACATGACAAAACATTATGTAAGTCCTGAATCTTGCAACAGGTTTTTGGGTTGATCATAGCAACAGATGATATAGGCACAGATGGGACAAAATACCATAAGTGATGTTAGCGAAACAAGGTACAAAGATGTGGACTGGAATATTGTGGCTTAGAATAGTGGACATTTTTTGTATCACATGAACACAAAATGTACCTTTGGGTTCCACACAAATTCAAGAATGACTTCAGTAACTGCGTAATTTTCAGGTTCCCAGTAAGGATTTTTCTTCTGCATGGTGCTCATTATTTAATTACCTAAATGCATATTGCTGCTAAGTAACTGTAGTCACAGCAACCAAGCCATTTCACACACAGAATAACAACAGCTCATATAGAAAACACAACATACTGACCTGCCCCATCATGTGGTGAATTAAAATTAAATGCAATGTAAACATAACAGCAG
>Ga0131853_10026688_pt1 | contig 10387 bp, 6 predicted proteins | sample TergutLab28metaG_FD_92764 | JGI IMG/M metagenome (GOLD analysis project Ga0131853, IMG submission 92764) | Labiotermes labralis P1 segment gut microbial communities from Petit-Saut dam, French Guiana - Lab288 P1 (version 2) (version 2) | ecosystem: Host-associated > Arthropoda: Insects >... | reverse complement strand
GGGGGGGTGGTCTGGGGGGGGAAAGTGAAGGGGGGGGGGGAGATAAAAAGGATAAGAAAGGGAGGGGGGGGGGGGGGGGGGGGGGGGGGGGGGCATGGACTGGATTCACGCGGCTCATGATAAGGACAAGTAACAGGGCATTTTGAGCCAGTAATAAAACTTCAGGTTCCATAAAATGCAGGGAATTTCTAGCAGAAGAAAAATTAGCTGTCCAAGTGACTCTGCTCCATGGAGTTTGTTAGTAACATGGACTAAACAGCATCAAATGATTGGATAATAGATACCAGCAAATTGCAAAGGATGTGCAAGCAACTGGTCATGGTCTAATGAAGGCACTATCCTGATATTTGCCTGGAATGATAAAAACCAGTGCCAGAAAACTGTGATGCCCACCAAATTATTCTAAATCACGACCAGATGCAAATTTTCTCCAGTATGTATGGAACTAGGACCACAAGCTTGTGAGTTTAATTTTTTGCTGCGTGATGATGTATCCACGGATTCATTCCATTGGAATGACTGGGTTGTGGGGAAGTTGTTGCCTGTGAAGTAATCCTAAGGTGGTGAAGAAGACTGCTGTTAACAAAGTACTTAACAGCAAGTTCATTACAAGCAAAAAAATATAAAATAAGAACTGAATACTACCTGAGGTGGTAGTCACATATGCTGACTTTAGACAGTACTCATTCATCTATCATGAACAGTGCACGTAGCCAAAAACAAGCATACAGCTCACTTATGAGAAGAGACAAAATTGCAGGTCACATAACATATGGTACATCCTAGAATATTTCTATCTGAAAATAGTTGCAATATTAATTTTAAATGATTCATCTTCATGCACTGATGACTCATTATGAGAAACAAAACCAACAAGTGCATATATAAAAATGTAAATTTATTCTAGCTATGCTGTTTATATTAAAATAAATTTACATTTTTGTATATGCACTTGTTGGTTTTTTTTTTATAATAGGTTCAATTAGTTTGGTTTTTCCTATTGGGGTTCTTCCATGTTTTATTCACTATCTGTGTTCCTCTGGGGTGAAGAACTTTACTCTTATCACTCAATGTATGTGAAATCATTCCTTGTTTACTAGTGATACACATACATGGAGAAACTGAGTTTAAAAAGTTTTGTTTGTATATGTCAAACGAGTGTTGTTCATTCCCCAAATTTGTTATTCACTAGTACATATTTTTCATTACATACGAATTTCAAAACTGTAACTATATATAATGCTTTCCACACAAAATAAACATAACACTTAAACTTCTGTGTTAATAAAATAAACTGTAACAATACACCCACATATACAACAATGAGAGGACAAATTTCAGCAAGCAGAGATGAGGATAGTCATAATGGACACAGAAAATACTGAAGTTAATTTTTTATTATTTATTAAACCAAACTGGTGCTGCAGTCATACCCCAATATAGCACCACATTCACTTCATGTCCATGAACGTCTCTGAACAGAGATATATTGCCACAAATTTTGGTAACAAACAGTGGCACTAAATTATAATTTCACTGTAATTACATTCAAAACTCCATCCGGAGGAGTAATGACGGAAATAACTAACTGGTTTCAGAGTCATCTTTTAACACCGAACTGTAACTTTACGCAATTCTTGATTAAAAGACAAAATGAAATAAAAATTAAAAAAATTGCTCTCTATTCAATAAAGACTAATATCAATAGCACTAAATTTTTGGGTTTGATCATCAATAATACATTGTCATGGAAGGATCACATTGCTGCATTAACATCAAAAGTGAATAAGGCTTGTTATGCTACTAGGGCAATAAAACATATTATTTCTTCGGATATGTTGAGAACGATTTATTTTTCGTACGTACATTAAGTCATGTCATATGGTATTATTTTGGGGGTAATTCACATCATAGTAAAAGCAGTTTTAAAATTAAAAAAAGGATAATAAGAATAATTAAAAATACTGGTAATCGTGATTCATGCCGTCAACTATATAAACAGTTACAAATACTTTCACTTCCATCTCACTATATTTTCTCATTACTTGCTTTTGTTAGCAAGAATAGAGGTCTATTTCTATCCAATTCTGAAATTCATGATATGAATACACGTTTCAACTATAACTTACATCTACCTTCTACAAATTTAACATTCGCGCAGAAAGGAGTACTGTATTCTGCAAGTAAGATATATAATCACTTACCATCAAATATTAAAGTTCTGTAGAATGATGCCAAGTGTTTCAAATCCACCCGAAAGAGTTACCTTAAAGAACATACGTTCTATAGTCTAGATGAATTTTATCAATCAACATCCCAATGATCATGGTTCTTTATTTTTTACTTAATTTTAATTTAATAATCATAAAATCTTATATAGTGTATAACTTAACTTATTCTTATTATTCATTACCTTCTTGCTTATCTTACGTATATTACCACTTGTTAATTGTGTTATGACAAATGCCCTGCACACTTTTATGTATTATTGTGATTGATTCCATATCTGTAAAGATCTAACAGAAGGTAAATAAATAGTAATACAAATATATGAATATGAACAGCCAAAAACATATTTCTCATGAGTCAGTGGCAATATATGTAGAAACCTAACATGTTAAATAACAAAGTATAATTTATTTTTCAGTTATATATATATATATATATCCCCCCCACAGGAAATTGTTTTAGAAGAATGATAGCTGCAGACTGTTATACATCATGCCACACTGGTCTCTGGAGGACATACATTTCCTCCCTGTATGCAGGACCCTAGTGTGTACACTCCACATGATGGAGTGAAGTGGCACAACACATGGATGCCATACCCTATCAAACAGACAAAAGAATAATCCAACTTAGAAAGGACCAACTATGTAGTCAGACATATGGGCCTTTGACCTTCCACTGTACCCAAAAGACAGGCTTATTATTACAACTCACAGTTAATGTTATCCTTCCATATTCTTCTCATTCTTACATCACAAGTGTTTCCCTGTCCATACTGTGTCTGAATTTCCTGTTTCCCATATTAGCTAAATGTCTAATCCATAATAACCCCACTGACACGAAATAAACTCGGGAATAATGCGATCCTACTATGGCATATGCATGGGAAGCAGGAGCTCTACAATTTCTGCAACAAGAGCTGTGGACCTTAGTATAATTTACTGGACCCACGTTCATTGTTACAGAGTTCGACATTAGCCAACTAGGCTGCAAGAACACGCGACATTACCATCAAATAGTTAATAACTCATGTGAAGTGAATTTCCTTCTTATCTCCACGCTATCAAAGAAGAAGATCATCAACTCCTTTCACTGTCGACAAATAATAAACATGCCCCACAAAGTTCATAGTTGCAAACTATAAAGTAAGCGGTATTTTATAGACAGTTGGTTTTTAATATACTACCGTTTTAACATTCTACCTTGCTTGGAAAATTTTGAAACTAAAATAACAAAAGCTTTTATACTATCTTTTATACAGTGATTTTAGTATACTGCCATATCAGATAAGAGTAGGTTAAAACTGCCATATAACAAGTTCAACTTATACAACCTATACACTTTTACTTTTGTAACTGAAACTTGTGAGCATTTGGGATCCCACAATGCAGATAAACTAAACAACTCTTGGATCTGTTTTCTTGGAGGGCCTGAGGATGACCGACTAGGTCGAAACATGTCACCCTGACATATATACTGTTGTATATAAAATAAAAGTTGTGTTATTGACTGACGTATAGTATTTGTATGTTATAACACTTTGGGATAGAAAACTTAAAAAAAAAAGATAAACATTTCTTATATGCACGTATATGATGTGTTTGGTAAGAGATGTTTCTGAATAAATGTGGTGATCCAAGGACTTCACTATAGAAGCTCTTGGGTTTGAGACCAGTCATACAGACCTAAGACTTGTTCCCATTTTTCCCTGCTTTCACCTCTGAAAAATGTAAGCCATTCTGAATGTAGCAAAGACAAAGCCCCTTTAGCTAAAGTTCCCCTGTTGATCATTAACCTGTCACTGGAAGTAACACACTCTGTTTCACAGAGGCTAGGAAGGTTGAATTACACAATAGCTGCAAGTAGAAATCATTGCTCTGGTACCAGTAAAATTGAGTGAAAAATGTCTGCCCAGTCAGTCATGCCTTCTGTTGCCAAAACAGGTACCCTAACACCTCAGACACAGACAATCTAATCTATCCTGTCTATAAATTTCCACTTATTTACAACTAAAAACAAAACTCCTCCAAGTACCTGTGCATTAAATACTATAACCAACAAGGTGCTGCAATTTCAGTCAGCCTGTCATTTGAAATGTGTCACCACACTTTTCTCCTTATATGTCACTTGTGTGTTTAGGCTGCCCTTGACCCTGGACTTACTCACAAGGAGTACCCAGTGGACACCAAGAAATTAGAACTGGCATCACAAGTTCTGACAATTTCAGTGCTCTCAATCTTGATAAATGCCCCATTTGGAGCAGTGAGCATCTACAGAAGTGGTCCCTGCCTACTGGGTACAGTTGTGCCATGGACACAGGGAAGTGCTGCCAGCAGTCACAACTGATGATCCTTACTTACCAGCAATGCCCTCTGATCTGATATTATTAAGTTAAAGAAATTTAACTGTACTGCAACTTTGTTTGTAAGCAAACTTTCCACTGCCAAAATGTACTTCACATACACAGTATTTGAGGGAAACCTGCTCTGAGCTTCATACATGTGTTGTGCATTATACTGACTCTTCTTTCTCATGCATGTGAAGAAGACGAAGAAAAAGAATATGACGATAACTGTGGCAGTGACACGAGCCTGCACCCCTTGACAATGCAGCTTAAAAACAAAATTTCATGGCATGGCCCTACTTGTGGATTATGTTATATCTGGCCACTGGCTCAGGTCATTCTCAATAGATGCATGACATGTTTTTGTGATGGACCAACAATATAAACAGAATACCAGAGGCACAAATAGAGGCAGTCAGGTTACACTGCAAGTAGTGTCTTGTGAATGTATGCTCTGTGATGTTACAGAGGCCAATTTCAATGCTTGCCTCATGTATGTTACATGCTTCACAGAGGGTTATAATAAAGTGACATTATATGCATATGGAGGAGTCTCAGGAGTTTAAAAAAAAACAGGCAACCATTACAAACTGTTTCTCAAAATAAAGTCATTTGTGTTTTAAAAAAAGTAAATGTTTAAGTTGCAAGACTGCACCAAATATGATGTATTTGTGACTGTTCATGTTTTCAATGATTTGTGCATCTTCTCCCCTCTATTAGTCTGAAAAATCAGAATTCTATTATACTGCTTTTATTTTGGTGAAATATTGAATGTTCCTAATTACTCTCTTCAGCAGCATCCTTCAATTACATTTACATGTTCAAAGTGTTCTAATCAAGTTTTCACTGTAATTTAGGACTGTTAAAACAATAAAATAAACCATACAGGAACTGCAGTTTAATTAAAGAACAATATTTTTTCACATTGTTTAGATGAATACTTTATTGCCCTTCAGCAATAATCTCTACATCTTTAATCACACTCTGTGGTCCTTGAACCCTTACATCTGTATTCTGGTTATCATTGCACTTTGGTTGCCATAGTCCACTTCTAATAAATCTCTGAGCAGCAGCTGTATTTATGCGTGGCATAATGGTTTTACGATCATGAACTTGCTTAGCCCTGGCAAAATACTCTCTCACCCTATCAATTTCAGATTTAAGAGCATGTTTGGAAGGATCCACACCTTGAGTACGTAGGTAAAACCAGAATAAGGAATTGAGAGAATATGACAAAAACAAATCATATTTTACACGATCTTCTACGTCAAGTTTTTCATAAATATCTCTCTCACAAACATTTTGCAGAAGTCCTCCAATTTTGTTTATAGTGTCATGGAAGTTCTTAATTCTTGAAGTGAAATCAGCATCGGTTGTCAGTTCACCGAAGTCCGTATCACTATTCTTTGACATTTACAGTTCTTTCAGGTCTGTCTGGCAGCAAAATCAACCTGGGAGCAAAGCAGATTGTAATACAGAATTACTCTGGAAATAGAGAATCTGATGCCCCCCCCCCCATAAAACAATATGTACATCCCACCAATTATGCATAAATGCTGGAATGATTTCAACATCAAATCAAATGAATGTAACACAACCATGTACGACATCCAGAAAGTAACATTTTTTAAAAACACTTGTTAACAAAATCGAGTAAAAAAACTCTTTTAACACATGTCTTTAGCTATTTTTCACCATAATCACCACTTTTGTCAAGGCATTTGTTTCGCCAAGGTTTGAGTTTTTGTATTCCAGTGTCACAGAACTTCACCGCTCGCACAAGTAACCAAGCAGTAACTTCGTTTTTTCACCTCTTTATCATTGTGAAACTTCTGGCTGACCAGACCTTTCTTTAAATGCAAAAACAAAATGTTAGCGGGATGGTCTAAAACCTTCACAGTGATGACATCTCTTCCCCTCCCACCAGTTTTGTATCTTTAATTTCTGGATAACCCTCGGACACCCTTAAATTGACATTAATTAGGGTTTCTGACCTATTCTAACATATTTGTTACTTACAGGCACAGATTAAGCTTACTGTGGCGTTAACGGGCCTATTATACCAGCCGCGTATGACAAATGAGTATGTATACGGCACACTAAAACAAATGACATGAGAAAACTGAAAAGATCAGCACGTCGTTGCCCACGAATCCCATACAGGCTACCCCGGAGGTCTATATGGGCCTGGCAGCGATGCATCCTTGGCTTCCTTTCTTTTCCGAACTATAATAAAAAAAATCGAATTAGCATTAATTATAACTTACCTATAAAGCCGTCACTGAACGTGCTGTAATATAATGGACATAAATCTCATATTATCAATACTGACGAAAACATGCCTATAAAATCCTCAGACGAAGTCACTAACCACTTTTCGCGCAACACATGAATGCACAGCTTCCTCCGCCATACACACAGCCATTAACCACTGTCTACCAATATCACAGAATAATACCGCTCAGATGCACAGATCATTTAGCGTAGGTTGCACGCATGAATCAGAGGTATCATGGGTAAGGGGTACCAATATGATGAACCTATAGCGAAGAATTTAAACCAAGGTGTGCGCATTTTGCGCAAGTAGGACGTTCGTATTTCTGTTTCTTGTTTATTCCTCTGATTTTCACACCATTTAGGCCATTGTGGTCACATTTTGTTCTTTCATTGTCTTTTGTTGGTAATTTTACACATACTATTACAGAAAATTATCAAAATGATTAGGACTTGTCGTTACATTTGTGTGCAGAACCTATTATTTACATGCCCCTGTTGTTTTGACCGCATTATATTTATCGGTAACATAACATCGGCATCCCATGGAAATATTTTGTAATTGCTGGCTTAAAATCAACGCAGCTTTCACAAATTTAAAGTATGCTCATAATCTACACATCATATTTCACATTCCCAGATGTAATCACTAAATGTTAAGTACTTAGATTTTGCGTTATTATTGTTATTAATTGTGTATCATGTAGATCGCCAGATTATTGTAGCTTACAGACACTCCCTGACTTACGAAACAGTTATATTCCGAAAGGTCCAGCGCTAATCGAATTTTTTGCTAATCAGAACTGAGCATATATGTGTGTGTGTATGTATGTGTGTGTGTGTGTGTGTAAAAAGCCGCCAAGTTGGAATCAACACTCCAACACACCTGATCGCCCGCAGCATGATCACCCCTCACCGCCCCCTCCCGGCACCAGTATCATCACCACATTTGTCTCACTGCAATTTTTATCCCTGCAAACAAAAGTGCGGTTCGCATTTGAAACATGTAAATATTTAATTGCACTTTTTAAAAACTGAGTAACTTGAAATTGCGTCAGGGAATGTCTCTACTATATATTGCTATCAATTACTACAGAAAGCAATTGTGGTAAAGTAACCGAAGAAGTAAAAAATGTGCATAGGTCGTCAGGTAAAGTGCCTTTTAACTTTTGTCCTACTTCAACCAAACTTGAATATTCTTGACGGATTTTTGTAAAATACCCCATTTTAAAATTTCTTTAAACTGGGGGCGAATTTTTTGACTAGCTGAGGAAGTATACATATAAGCATTTCAAGAAAGACTGTGATTCATGGAGCTAATTAATTAGTTATTTAGTCAGTCATTCTACCAGCTGGAATTACGGTAGCCACCAGTCTTCCAAGCCGGTCCCAGTGGCCGCGTAGGTTTGCGGCCGCTCGCCTGCTGAGATTGTGGGTTCGAATCCCACTGGGGGCATGGCTGTTTGTCTGTTGTGAGTGTGGTGTTTTGCCAGGTAGAGGTCTTTGCGTCGAGCTGATCACTCGTCCAGAGGGAGTCCTACCGACTGTGATGTGTCGTTGTGTGTGATCCAGAATTTTTTTTTTTTTTAAATTTCGAAGCGTATCATCTCTCAAGAAGAATTTTACTGGACATTTATCTGCTACATTTGTAACTGCTTCTGAATTTATAATACTGTGGTGGGGCAAGGAAGAGCTTCATTTGCTAGGGGAAAAATCGTTAGTTCTTCGTCTGCGTCTGCGGGGCGTGCTGAAATGTATCTTCGAATGCGTTATGTAGCGGATTTTTATTCCATCCTGAAGAAGTTCCAAATTCGAAAATTAACCCAGACCTGATACCCACAGCAACGTCCGTTATTGTGCAAATAATATTATACCTTTTTCTGATCAAGAATAATAGTGAAGTGGAAATTTAATATATCCATTACAACAAAACTGGCTGTTGCAGCAACACTCACGACAGAAGAAACCACATAGAAGTGAGAACAATAAGCCAACATGCCAAGCATCAGCGAATGTACATGAAATTATCGTGTAAAGTTGTAAACTCTGTTCTTAAAAAACTGAACTTGATAGCTTTCGTTTTTATGCAACTGGAAAGAAAATTCACTGTTCTGAGGCCGTGAAGAATGCCATTTCAGGAGCCACAAATTTATTACCCACCTTGCAAGAACAAACCTAATTTCCTGAAAGGAAAGGGGTGTTCGAGAAGTCTTCAAGAAGACTGGTTTTAAAGATTTTGTAAATTTAGAATTATTTATTGTAAATACACGATAAGTGATATTGTGGTGAGGAGGACATCCTCTACGAGAAGAAATACGAAATGAGTTGGCCTTGGTTCAAAGAATAAAGTTGTGTATTTGTAAGAAATATGAATTTTAACCGACGTAAACATTCCGTGTTAGCAAATTAGTATGACAAGGGGTATTATGAAGAACGACAGTGTAGGTCAGCGGTGAATAATTTTACACGCTGGTTCGGAAGGTCGGCTTGTTCGAAGTGCTCACTTTTAATTATTAGCCAAAGAAAAAGAGCGGTGATTACCACAACTAAATACAGATGAAAATTATTTGAAGCGGGTTAAGGAAACTTTAGTTTCCCATCTTCCACCAAAATGACCAAGACCGTTAGAAAGTGCTACACATTATTTCATTTACAATAATATACTCCTTACTTTGATATAAAAAATTCTGGATCGACTCAAGAGAAATAGGAATATAAATTACAAGAAAGAAATAAAAACGAGCACTATTTTATCTTGTTCGGATTCAGCGTTCACCAGCAACACATGTCAAAAATTTCGTTTCCCTAAGAAGGTTGTCATTGAACTATAGACCTACACCAATATCCCTGGTAATTACATGTAATGTAATTTATTTAAAACTTTGTTGAAACTAAAGTAGCTTATAAAAAATGTGGTCAAAGTCCAACTGATGTCCCAAACGTTGTGAAATAGGTTATGGATTACAAAAATATTGAATCTAGAAAAGTGTTATTTCACAGTAAAGAAAAGAAACTGATCAGTGGACTGGGTACAGTCAATTAGAGAAAATAGCTGTTATTAAAATATCGCTAATCGCCCCTCATCTGCTGAGATTGTGGATTCGAATCCCACCGGGGGCATGGATGTCTGTCCTTTGTGAGTGGTGTGTGTTCCGAAGGCTACTGGTAGCACGCGTTCAACTGCCTGGGCTACATAAAGAAATATGCTGATAGTGGGACTCGAACCAACATAGTTTGATTCCGAAGGCTACTCCTAGCACGGGTTCAACTGCTTGGGCTACATAAAGAAATATGCCGATAGTAGGATTCGAATCAACGTAGTTTGTTTCCGAAGGCTACTGTTAGCACGCGTTCAGCTGCCTGGGCTACATAAAGAAACATGCCACATGCCAGTAGTGGGACTCGAACCAACATAGTTTGTATTGTATTTATTCTCCTCTAGTAAATCTTTGTAGATACAGAGCAAGTCAATATGTACACAGTATGCGTGGCATTTGTCATACAAATTACAAATTTATCCTTAACTAGGAACATACAATT